>Ga0208546_1000524_pt1 | contig 13930 bp, 20 predicted proteins | sample DEB19_08_DNA_4_FD_184528 | JGI IMG/M metagenome (GOLD analysis project Ga0208546, IMG submission 184528) | Aqueous microbial communities from the Delaware River and Bay under freshwater to marine salinity gradient to study organic matter... | ecosystem: Environmental > Aquatic > Marine > Coastal...
CCCCCTTAAGGTTAGTATTATTGGGGCCACCATAAGTGCAAGTATTGCTGCTACAGTAGGTGTAACAAATGACACTGCTGGCGTTGGATTGATGGTACAAGGTATGACTGGCGGAGTCCCAGTTTCTGCTACTGTAGGAAATACACTGACAATAAACGATACCGCTATTCTTTCATCGATAAGTGGTGTCTGTGCAGAATTAAATTCGCTGAACTCTCAAATTTTGAGCATCGCGGGCAGCGTCCCTTCATCGTTTACAAGCAATAGGATTTCTATATCCCCATCATCATCAACCCAAGTAGAAGGTATTACTGGTTTTACATGTGCGTATGGAATAAATCTAAAAGCATCTGCAACAAACACAAACTTGATTTATTTTGGAAATACCAGCGCAATTTCATCTACTACAGGATATGGACTTGATCCAGGTGAAGAAGTATTTGTCAAAGTAATAAATGCAAATAAAATTTATGTAATCTCTGGAAGCGGAACACAATCTTTGTTCTACGTTGCTTCTTAAAGATGAATTATGCTACAAGATTCCCCCTATACATTAAACAATGTCAGGACCATGACAAATTATGGTCTTTACATCGATGGGAATACTTATGATCCTGTTTTTTCTAAAGGTCAAATAAATTCAAAACCAAACATTTCAATCTATGGTACTACCTGTACCATAGATTATTCCCACGTCTTTGACACATCAGACATAATTTATTTGAAAAAAACCTTTGGTGTAATGACAGCAGGCAATACGTTTACTATAAGCGATTCAGAATATTTTGATGAATATAACAGCGTCAACAAAACAATCGGTGCAACGTGTTCCTTTGCGTTTACTAAAAATGCTGGTCAAATAATAATTGGTACCGTCCTTTCAGGATTGACTGAATCCACTTCTTATAATTATTATTCAAAAGAAAACTTTGTTGACGCTCCGCAATATCAATTTTCTGTAACCGGTGGAACAGTTGGTTATTTTTTGGTAAATTCATTTCCAAATCTTACCAAAAACACATTTAAAAAAATGGGTTTTGTAGGATCTGCATTTGGATTCGAGGAATATGTTGAAATATCCGGAAGTACGGCCGAAAACAATCAACGAATACCTGTGTACGGTACGGTAACATTAAAAGATGGACAAGAAGTTTTGTATTTTTCTAGTGGTGGTACTGCGCAAAATTTTATAGATACTTCAACAACCGTAAATCTTTATCTACGTGGAAAACCATCGTACCTCACATCACCATATACATCTAATGTTACGGGAATATTTACAATAAATGATACGACAAATGGAAGTTTGATTTATTGTTTTGAAAATCAATCTTATAACGAAGCAACTCTTCGAAGATATACTCTCTCTTCTCCGTATGCTGGTTATGTCAGCAACTGTACATCTTGTTATGATTTAATTTATGGTAGCGGACTCGGAACGCCTTGGTCTGAAGTATTGCCCGAATTTAATAATCTGGTGTATATTAAGATAACTTCTCCAAATTCTGTATCAACTTTATATGGTCAAGCCGCAGTTTTAACTACAAGCACAACAACTACAAACATAAGCCTAACAAATACACTAAACAGCGTCCTAAAGATTGATTTAAGTCACCCATCGTTAATTGGGTATTCTTTAGAGCTCTATTATGACTCTGGATACAAAATTCCTTTGGGTACGGTCTATAATAGTTTTGGTGTTCCCGGTTATAATGGTGCGTATGGATTAGTTACGTCCTATCTATCCGCTTCTACCATTTATTGTGTTTTATCTGGTCCAATAAATTTATATTTTACACTAGGGACATAAAAAAACCCGCATCACTGCGGGTTTTTCAAGACACAACACAGATTCAATTAGCGTGAACGGTTCCGACTTACGCGGTAAACCGAACGACCATTCCTGTTTTCACGGCGAACGGTGTAATTCAAATCCATACGATCAAAAGCCTCACGCATGTCGTGCATTGTTGCGCGCATGTTTTGAATCTTAAATCGTTGGCGCGCCTGCCCCGCTGTAAGGGGAGCCCCACCGCGCATGTAATCAAACACTCTCTGAATCTTTGTAGGACGATCAACAGTAGTAATTTCCATAAAAATTTCCTTTCTTAAGAAGTTGCAATATATTACATCACAGAATTTGACTGTCAAGCAATTCACTAAATAATATCGACTGAGGAGGCTCTATGTCGAAGACCGACCATCAGTTTGTAAGATTTGTGAAAAATCATCTTGCAGAGTACGGAATGAATCTTATTATAGGCCGTGGAAAATTTGTCAATTGTGGTAATTCTAGATGTGAGGGTTACTTCAGTGAATTTGAAAAATGTATAAAAATTGCCGGAAACAATCAATATTTTATGCAAACTTTGGTTCACGAATATGCACATTTTTTGCAATATATTCAAAAAATTAAAGTTTATACTAAATGCGACAAAGCATCCTTGATTGTTGAAAATTGGTTTTCTGGAAAAAATTATGATGAAAAAACCTTAAAAAGAGCTTTTTTACTTGTTAGAGCGATGGAAAGAGACTGCGAAAAGCGTGCTGTAAAATTAATTGATAAGTTTGAACTCAATATAGATAAAAAATTATATGTAAAAAGAGCACATTGCTATATTTACAGCCATTTTATGATGGAAAAAACAAGAAAATATGGAACTTATCGCAAAAGCCCATATTTTAGTAAAAATGTTCTTAAAATAATGCCATCGAACATGGCAGTTTTAAGCCACAGATCAATCCCACCAAAAGTTTATTCCATGTTGGAGTCTTTTACAATTTGAGACTTCAAATATTTTGGTGTAAACTTTATAATTTCTTCATTTCCATAAGGCCAACGATCATCTTTTGATATAAATTTATAGTGCACCAAAGCATCTATATGCTCGTCTAACATCTCAAGAGTTATTTCATCTATGTAATGTTTTATGTTTCCATCCAATTCTATTGTATTGAGATCTTTTGAATTTTTATATTCAGCAACACCCAGATCTGCAATTTTTGCGAGGTTTCCAAGAATCTCCATTGACTTGGCGCATTGAAAAAAAAGATCCTTTTTGACAGGATCTTCTTCTTTGCGAGCCAAGTTTCGAATTTCGTAAACTAGCTCCGGGATTTTCATTGTGACTCCTTACGTAAGTGTGAGGAGATACTTGGTTTGTTGAACCAAAGCAAGCATCTCATCCCTAATATTTAACAATGCTGTTTGGTCAGGTTTTATTTGTTTTGGAATATCATTTTTGAGATAATCTTCAAAAGAATCGAGAACAGAATTTATTCCAATTTTAAATGGTCCATTTAGTTTTAGTTCAGATATTTCTTTGATCTCTTGTTTTCCGTAAACTCCTATATAGGTTTCTGCAAACTGATCCAACAAGACATCTAATCCCTCATATGCCTTTCCTAACGCTTTATGTGCTGAATAGGATTGTGTGCCCCAGTGATGAAGGCGAAGTTCAATTTGAAAATTTAATATTTTTTGAATGCATTGCATGGTATAATATTTATTAGGTTAAATAATTGTATGAAAAGACCTACATTTACATCCTTGGAAGATACAATAAAGCAAGTACAAAGAAAGTATGCCAATCGTCCCAGTCCATTAGCAGCGCTACAGAATGAATCTGGTTTGATTCCCGTTCACGTTCCACAGCACATCAAACCAACACAAACAATAAAAGATGCTCTTTTAGGTTCCTTTAAACCGGCTAATGATTCATTTAAATTGTAATTTAAATAATAAATATTTGTATGATACGTGAAAAAATAGATGGAAATAAAATATATCTGTTTGTAAGACCGGAACCAAGAAAAAACCCAAATATTTTATTGCAAAGTTTAATTAAAAAAATAAAACAGTTCCAAAATATTCCTTTTGCAAATATTTTTGTTGACATTTTTCCTCTATATTTTTCTTCACTAATAGAGCTGTCCAATAAAAATGATTTAAAAGTAAAACAGGCATATGCAGATAAGACAAAGGCACTGGTAGAATTTTAATGGCAGAAACTCCTCAATCATTTAATGATAGAATTTCTCAGGAGCTAAACAGCCCATACAGTTATGGTGCTTCTCCATCTGTAACAAATTACCGGGATTCTCCGCTGAGAGAAGAAACATACTCCTCGTTGGAGAATAGTGACAAACAGTACGAACATTTTATATCACGGGTTTATGGATCATATGATAATTTTTTAAAACAATCAAAAATCTATGATCCAATGGACATTTTTGACCCCACAAGGGATTACCACATGGATGTTACGGTAATTTCAGAAGAAGCCGCTTTTAAGGCCGATCATCTCTCTGCTCAAGAGCTGATAATGGAAATGTTGAACGGAGTGTGTACCATTTGGTTTGTAAAGGTAACAGATGGACAAACAAGAAAACTTTCATGCACACTTCAAAGTTCGTATCTTCCCTCTCATGCAAAAAGATTGAGGGGAGAATTTTTTTCTCCTATGGCTGGTGACCGTTTAGGGGTTTGGGACATTAATGAACAAGCCTGGAAGTCATTTTACATGAGCACAGTTTTTAAAATGGTTAGAGATGACAGCACAGATCTCGAATAAATACATATAGAATGGCTCAAGAACAACAAGATCCAATACAACATTTGTATGCGGTGCTGTTTCGTGAGTCAAAAATAATTCTTTCAAATTATGAAAAATATTTGCAAGACAAAATCACATCGAAGGAATTGGCTCAAAAAATGCTAAATCTTCGTGATGCAATACAACGAATAGAATCACATAAAAAATAGTTGACACCGCAAAATAGTAACGCATAATACTGCCCATGATTGTCAACTACGAACCAAAACTAGATTATTCCGATGTATTGATTGTGCCATCCACCAGCACAGTAAAATCTAGAAAAGAAGTAACGTTGGAAGTTGAAACAACTTTTAAGTGTGGTACTTCTTGGCGCGGAACTCCCATTATGGTGGCAAACATGTCAACTGTAGCAACGTGGGAAATGGCAAAAGCTTTAGCTGAATACAAAATTGTGACATGCCTTAAAAAAGGTTCCGAGTATTATGTTAACTTTGTAAACACATATCCAGAAAAAGAAAAATATGTATCTTTGACTCTTGGTCTTGATGCAGAAAGTAAATTGTTTGTTGATACTGCATCGATCAATGATCCAACATTTGTTTGTGTAGATGTAGCAAACGGTTACATGACTGAATTTCATAATTTTACCAGAAAGGTTAGAGAAAAGTGGCCGAAGTCAATTTTGATTGCAGGGAATGTTGTAACCCCAGAGGGGGTCGAGGAATTATCACTAGTTGGCGTAGACCTCGTAAAAATTGGGATCGGATCGGGATCGATGTGCCTGACTCGCAGGATCGCGGGTGTGGGGTATCCTCAGCTATCCGCAGTGCTAGAGTGTGCAGCAATAGCCGAAGCATTAGGTATTGGGATCGTTGCTGACGGTGGTATCGTATATCCAGGAGATTTTGCAAAAGCTTATGTGGCGGGAGCGGCGTTTGTCATGGCCGGTGGGATGTTTGCCGGTCATGACGAATGCGGCGGTGAAATAAGACATGGGGAGCACGGAGAGCTCAAAATGTTGCATTATGGAATGAGCAGCAAAACTGCAAATGAAAAATACAACGGTGGGCTATCCGATTATAGAGCATCGGAGGGAAGAACCGTTGAAGTTCCGTACCGTGGACCTGTACGAAATACGATACAGGAAATTTTTGGTGGAGTTCGCTCGGCTTGTTCTTATGTTGGTGCTTTTAACTTGCCTGAGTTGTATTCACGGGGTAAACTAGTAAAAGTAAATCGCACAATCAACAACATTTTTGAGAATTACGAAATATGAATATCTTTGTTTTGGACAATGACGCCGCAACTTCAGCACGCATGATGTGTGATAAACACGTTGTCAAGATGATTCTTGAATCATGTCAGCTGCTTTCAACGGCACATCATGTATTGGATGGCGAAATACTAATTGTCAATACTGGCAAACGTAAGTATCAAACCAGTATTTGCACCAAGAAAAATATCTGCAAGGCAACGATGATAAATCACCCATGCACTATTTGGGCCCGATCTTCTCGTGACAATTATCTTTGGCTGTGGCGCCATGCATATGCCTTGTGCAAAGAATATACTCGTAGATACAATAAAGTTCATGCGATGGAATCTATGCTTATGCTTGAACTTTATGATCCTCCGACCAACATAGTCCGTGGCAAACTCACTCCATTTGCTCAAGCAATGCCTGAGCAATACAAAGATGCTAATGCAGTGGTTGCATACCGTAAGTATTATCTTGCTGAAAAGGTAAGATTTGCCAAATGGAAGTTTACTGAGGAGCCTAAGTGGTGGCAGGCGAAGACTTTTGTTGTTTTTGACGACGAGCCACTTCCGTTTTAAGAGCATTTGACAAATTTTCATAACGTTTTGCTATACCGGGACTTTCAGCGTTTTCTTTTTTGCTCTCTCTATATTCGTTGCTGTTCAAGTATTCATCTGCTGCGCCAACAAAATTTCCAGCATTTATTAATTCTAATGTTTTTTTAGATTTTCCCAGCATCCCTCTAAAATGTTCGGACATTACTTCATTTTGAAGTTCAGGCGTAAAGTTTTCAAAGTCGGGAACTAATTTTTTTACTTGTGGAATTCGAGCTTTTATGTCTCTTGCAAATAATGTTTCAACTTGTGGCATAGTCATGGAAGTTCTTCCCTCCAAAACATTTAAAACCCAATTTTTATCTGCTGCATGTTCTGCAGGAAAAACATCTTGAAATATTTTTTGTGAATCTTTAGTTATCATATGTCCATGTCCAATTGTTGGCAAACCCTTGCTATCCAAATATCTACTACGTATTTTTTTGTAATTGCCACCAGATTCATATTCTCGTATAACTTTACACATTCCATTTATATCACAATTAACTTGTGGGGTTTGAGATTGTTCAAAGATAAATGTTTTGAATGATTTCATTGGATTAATGCTTGCTATTAGGAAGATACTAAGTATAATAGTTCTTATCATTTTATAAAGGAAACACAATGAACGTAAAAGTATTTAGATTAAACTCAGGTGAAGAAATTTTAGCTCGTTACGAAATGACAGACACGCACATCAAGCTAAAGGATCCTGCTGTGCTAGTTCCAGTTGGTCAGGGACAAATTGGAATGATGCCTTGGATGATGTACACTAAAGCTGCCAAAGGTGTTGAAATTCCACTTTCTTTTATTGCATTTAGTATTGATCCCCTTGAGGAGCTCAAGGAACAATATGACAAGAGCCTGAATAAGGGTCTTGTGACCCCCAGCAATCTTCTTGGAGATGGTCCTCCGCTCAAGTTGACCACGTAATGAATGAACATACAAAATGTGATTGATAATTATTTGTCCATTGCCAAGCCGCTTTCTATGGCAATGGAAAGACAAAAAAAGCACATTTCATTGATTGTACACAAGCGCAAGATTATCGCGGTGGGTCAAAATATTTTTAAGACCCACCCCGATAGTCTGCGTTTGGGTTATAGGTGTGCTGAAATGCATTCTGAATTGGATGCTTTTAGAAAAATTCCAAAAACCCTTCGTGGGGAAAAGTTGATTCTTATTAATTTTAGATTTAACAGATTTGGTCATTTTAGAAATTCAAAGCCTTGTCCTGTATGCAAAAAGTGGTGTTCTGAAATATTTCACAAAATTTATTATACAGACGATAATGGTATGCAGAGGCTATAAATACTAGTGTCCTAGGATTTTATATGTCTAAAAAAGAATGTTGCTGTAATGTATGTCAATGGTGTGACCACGATCATTATAATATAAATTTTTATAGTCCTGGAAATCCAATATTTGATCGACCAGAATATGTTCAGGACCAGCAACCTAACTGGAATTCTTTTGGAACTGTGACCACAGAGTTGCCCAGTGTTGGTCATCCGATGACCAATTTTAATACAATATGGAGCAGATGTGCAAGCTCTGGAAATGCCTGTTGCACTCAACCCGCATTACCTGTTGCCAGAACCGTCAAGCCGAATGATGCGTTTGCAATAAACTACAATTTAAGAACAGAGCCTTTACTATTAGAACAAACATCTAAATTGTGGGGATCTGCATTTCTTTATGGTGATGTTCAACCATGCTGGTTTAATGGCTTGAACATGACTAATGTCTATGGGGATGATGAAGCGTTTTTTAACTTTACGTTTGAATTAAAAATAGAAAAAAAAGTAGAAAACACTTATCAAACTGTAGTCGATATAAAAAAAACTGGTCCAGGTCTGAACCTTAGACCACATCCAGATACTTGTAAATCCTTTAACGTAAACGATTCTGTAGAGTGGTTTTTGAGATCGGATTGCAGTGCCTTTTTTAAAGAATACGATCAAGATGGAAATCCGCTACCGTGTTATAGAGATTTTGCAAAAATGCCAAGAGGTCCTTGGCCATATAGGTTACAAAGAAAACTAACACCTGAACCGGGAAATACTCTCTGCTGTCAAAACTCTTATGGAGAACCGTACAGCGCCAGAGATGTATTGATTGCTCAAAAGTATGCTTATCTGGGAACAGATGCGCCTGACCTAAGTGGTGTGGTTGGTAGTATTGGTGAATTTAATGAACTGATTGAAGAAAATATATTGTGCTGTCCGCTTGTTCCAAGCACATGTGGGTTTGGAGACGACCCAAGTAATTGTTGTCAAGACTATCCGTATCACGATAAAAATCAACTGTGTACTCAATTAGATATTTCAAATGGAACTCCATATGGATGGGAGGACTGTCCGTCAGTATGCCCAAAACTTTCTAATTATTCTTCCGATCCATCTGAAATGAAGTTTTTTGGATGGATAAACAAATTTAACAGATATACAACACCAGAGTGGGATATTTTTGAAGGATTGACCTCGTCATCATCACCCACAGGCTTCAGTGGTTACACGGGAGCCGGAAGAAAACTAAGTTTGCATGTTATAGTACCAACTCCATTTTCTGATTTTTGTGATCCGGATGAAATCGGTACTCAAAATTTAAGTTTTGGAGAATGGTGTTTTGGCATGGATTATGAAGCACCAGAGGCAATAGCAGCTCTTGAAGCTGCTGGATATGTTTGGTCTAATGGCCGCGAAGATGATGGTGTATGGATTAATAAAACTCCCACAGAAGCCCTTAGAGTATTGTTTACTTTAGATCATGCAGATTTAGGACAAGGTAAAGTTTGGAGAGTATTCAGAGACTGGGATGTAACTGTTGATAAACTTGAAAAAGTTTTTTATACTGGGACAAATCAACAAATCTATGATGGCGATTCCCCAGAAGTTTCCTTTAGAATAACCATAAAGCAAAAAGTCGAAGAACTTCAATTTTCAAGCTTGGGATGTGATTGTCCATCTGGCTATATTATAGATGAAAATGGTAAGCTTTCTCCTAGAGAACAAGCATGCGATATTCATTACCAGACAAGTTATTTTGGTGTAGTTACCGAAGAACAAAGAGAACTTCCTTGCTGGCAATCTCATATTGATGGTCCAAATTCCGATAATATCGGAGGAAGGGTGTCTTTTTCTGAAAGAGGGCCGATAGCGATTCAAACAATACTGGAAACAGATAGCACGGGCTGTCAATTGTGCAATAGCCGAGCTACTGGGGGTCCAGTAGACTGTGACAATAAATTTGGATCTCGAATGACGCCGCCCTCTGGGTCAGTAAACGCAACACCAAGAGGACAGGTGTTTATCGTAAATGGTCCATCTGTTTCCAGACAAAATGAAGTTCTATATCCATCGTTTGGAAGCTGGCCACAGACATTAAATAATGTTCCAAATTGTGTTAATCCTTATTGGGAAGGTCTTGGTGGTGGTTGTATTGCACAACCTCTTGGCGACAGTACTCAGGGATTGTATAGACCACCAGGAGCGGCACAATCAGTTTTAGATCAACATGGTTTTAGATACAGCGGAGCGGTTGCTGATCTTCCCATAGCAGGAGCGTTTACTGGAAATGTGACCACAATGCGGTATAGAAACACATATAACGCAGTACGCCAAAGTGATAATTCTATTGATTTGTCCCGTCTGTGGAGATGGATAGATGGGTCTGAAGTATGGGGTTCTTATGATATGCTATATGGAATCCAAGATTGCAGATGGAATGGTGCCGGAAACTGTCCATCTTCTGGAATACCTTGGCAGGATCAATTTAAGACAGCATTTAATTATGCTGGTGTGTGGGTCGAAAGATGGCCAGCAGCGGCCAGATTGGGAAATTGTTGGGTTAATTGTGAAATCTGCGGAGCAAGAGATAATACAATAATAGTTCCTGCAGGAAATACATATACACCAATTGGCCCAACCGGCCCAACAGCATATAATCCAGGAACAGGTGACCCCTCGGGCCCAGAAGATACGTGTCCTTGTGAATTGGGTTCTGTTCCCCCAGATGCAAATCCAGCACGATACGGAAAATGGTTAAACCCATTTGACAGATGCTCAATTAATCTTTCCAGACCAGAAGGATATGGTGCTGCAGATTTTCACTATGATTGTGACATGATCCTTCGTCAAGGTGAAATGGGATGGTTTTGTTATCTGGAACCGGATTTTATTGGTTACATGGGTATAGATTCTGATCGTTTTTATTTTTCAAACGATGGACAAATCAATACGTTTGCTGGTTTAGGAAATCCTGCATGCGGTGCTGTGTGTTCATGTCCTACATCAAATACCAACAATGCCAATGGTTGCAGGTATGATGTTCCTAGCCCATTTGGTGGCAACGATTCATTTTGCGATTTTTGCCCCGGTGAAGAAACAGGTTGGTCTATTGGATTCTTTAGAAATACATATTTTAATTGGAGAAAATATCTGTGCGATCAAAGAGCAAAAGGAAAAAAAATTCCAACCGACATAATGGGAAAACTTAATTGGCAATGTGACGGTACCCAAATTCCGGGCAACTGCCCTCCTGGCGGAAATGTTGGAATCGATCTTGAATGTGATTGTGATTGTGATTTTGCTTGGAGCAAAGGAGCATGTAGCAATCTTGGGTATGGTGCAGCATCATATCCTGAAGGAATATGTGTCAACAAGTATCTTTTCCGTGGATTGAATCCCAGATACAAAATAACATTTGAAAAGTATGACATTGAACAGAATTTGGGCCAATGGTGCCCATTCGAAACCAAGTATGAACCAAATCCAGCAAGAGGAAACCTGCCGTTTTTCCAAAACCGTTCGCACATAGAAATAACAGCAAAAGGTCCACATTAACATGAGAGAAATTTCTTTACCACAATATGTCCAATGCAAAACTGATACGACAAAGTTTATTCCAAAACTCAACTGTTCTTATTGGTCCTATGATAAAAATGGAGATTGTAAAGCACATTGCGAGTTAAAAAACATAGGAGTTTCTTTTCCTGTTTGTTTTAGATGCACCGATAGAAAACCGATACAAGAAAGGCGGGATGTTCCCGAAAACTTCGCAAATCCAGCACAACAGATGAAAGCGATGTTACCGCAGTATAATTACTATTCCAAAGAAAATTTGGAAACGCTAACAACTCAGGATAAATCAAAGGACACATCATTCATGGAAAAAGCAAAATCATATGCAAAAGCAGAAGGTTCTCAGTTGCTTAATGGAAAGGTGAGCGAAGAAGTTTACAACAAAAGAAAAGAAATATGTTTGGCTTGTCCACAGAAAAGCAACCATGTACCGGAAAAAGAACCAATAGGGTGGTGTCTCAGCTGTGGCTGCAGTTCAAAGAATGAAAGAGCAGCATTGTCTAACAAATTGTGGATGCCTTCTCTTGAATGCCCACTGAAAAAATTTGGAAAAGAAGATGGCAGGGGCTTCAATGCAAACGATGCTGTAAATTCCGTCAAAGGTGCTGTCCAAGCAATTGGGAGCCTGTTCAAAAAGGATGAATCAGATGGCAAAGAGAATTAAAAAAAGAATCATAAACAAAAAGCACAAGGGAAATGAAGACCACAGTTATTATTTTGTGGCCCATGTGGATTCATCCGGAGAAGTAACTCCACTGCTTCTCACAGACATGGAATTTATTGAAGCCAAGAAACGAGCACAAAAAAATCAAGAAGATGTCCCCATCGATTTCATAGTATTTTCGCAAGCAAAGAAGTTATAAATATTTTTATGGATTACCTTGGAAAAGTTTATCACAACAGGTGTGTTCGCCTTCAAGAAAGGCTTGAGTGGCTAAACGAACAGATAAAGACACTCCAAGAAGTATCTGATCCCCTAAAATTTGTAGCTCAAGCGGCAAAAAAATATGGAACCGGAGAGCATTTTGGAGAACATTGGCCAAGATTGCCAAAAGGAGATTACATACCTTTGCCGATGTTCGATGAAGACAAAGCCTCGGAAGTGACAGAAAAATATTTTCCCGCAATATCACGGTTTGGTGGTGGAAATTTTGAACTTGGAAAAAGAAGGATAGAAAAAGAAAACAACAAGACATTCAACATAGAAGATCTTCGCCCAACCCAACCATATGTATGGGCAACCGACCTTGACGTGTGGGGAGCAAAACTGGATCAACCAAGACCAAGAATCCGGATAGCAATTCATGAAGGAATACCTTATATCATGGACGGCCACCATGCCGTTGTTGCCGCACGTCTTCGTGGAGACAAAACAATAGAAGCTCCTCACATTGACATGGATTCATATGACTTTTCAGAGTCAGGGGAACCCGTGGAACAGGAAACGTCAATATCAGAATTGCTGGCAAGAATACCACAACAAAGCAAGAAAGAAAGATTGAATGCACTGCTGGCATCCATATTAAATCCAGAGGAAGCAAGACAATGAATTACATGACAACCCATTACAAGAATCTTTCAGAAAACCTGCAAGCCAAAGTAGAAATTCTCGAAAAACAACTCCAGCAACTGACAGAAGACATTGCAAACGTTCCTGGATCAAACAATGGTCTTTTTGATCTAAGACCTTTTTTTCCTTTTGGGCAGGGCGGGTTCATGGAATCGCAACCAACAGCCCCAACATCAACGCCGGTAACCAGTGGAAAGGAACTGCCTCCTGCCCTTGCAAAGGCACCGGTGGAAGACGTTGAGGCGTTCTCAAATAATCTTCATTACTTGATTGGCATAATGGCCGACCCGAATCATCCCATTCACAAGAACCCACCAGCCAAGCAAATGATCATCAACATTCTTCAAGGTCTTCCCCCATCCCATGGGGCAAGTAAACCAGCACAAGAAATGGATTTTGATTAAATTTTTATATAAATATTATTATGGACTACTTAACCACCTATTACCGCAATCTTTCCGAACAATTGCAAAATAAACTTTTTGAATTGCAGGAAACACACAAACTTGTCGAAGCAAATCTCCGAGGCCCAGAAGAACTTCGAAACATTGGTCTTCGAAAGGGAGCTGAGGCTTCACAACAGATGGTAGATGCGATCTACGGAAATCCAAATCTCGGCCAACGCCCAAATGCAAGACAAATAGCATTTGCGGGAGGCATGGAGGCAGCAAAACAAGCACAAAAACCATATTCCGAAAAAGCAGACAAGAGACAAGAACAGATCGCGGCAGCATTGAACATGATTCCAGAGGCTGCATATTTTGATGACCACGATGCCGTAAGAAGCCTTACAAAGGTCATCAGTGCAATGCATGGAGTGCAACATTCGCTTGGTGATCCAACTGCGGAAGATTACAGGCTTTTTGCCTCAGTCCATTCCGGAGAATACCAACCAATGAGACCGGAGCCAGAAGATTTTTCTCAAGAGCAATCACCACAACAAAGTTCGAATGAACCCATGGACTCTGCTATGATCTCGTTTCTGAAGAACAGAAGACCCATTTTAAGAGGGTCATGAAACAATTTAAAATTTTGAATGAATAAGGGTCCCCAAAAGGGACCCAAATTTTTTGTTAATTTTTTTTTTT
>Ga0208546_1000526_pt1 | contig 13876 bp, 9 predicted proteins | sample DEB19_08_DNA_4_FD_184528 | JGI IMG/M metagenome (GOLD analysis project Ga0208546, IMG submission 184528) | Aqueous microbial communities from the Delaware River and Bay under freshwater to marine salinity gradient to study organic matter... | ecosystem: Environmental > Aquatic > Marine > Coastal ...
AGAAAACCGAGATGGAATCTGATGGCCTTCTGCTCGTCGGGCGTCGCGAGCTGAAGTCGAACAATTCGTGGATGCACAACATGAGAGTGCTCACGAAGGGTTCGTTGAACTGCACGCTGCACGTGCACCCCGACGATGCAGCGCGCCTCGGAATACCGCACGGCAGCAGTGCCCGGGTCACCAGTCGAGTGGGCACGGTGGATGTTCCCGTCGAAGTCACCGATGCGGTGCGGCCGGGCGTCGTGAGCCTTCCCCACGGGTGGGGTCACAACGTGCCCGGGACGAAGCTCACGGTGGCGGCCGAAAAGGCCGGTGTGAACTCGAACATCCTCACCGACGACAAGGTCCTTGACCCCTTGTCGGGTAACGCCGCCCTGAATGCGATCCCGGTGACGGTCGTCCCGGTCTGAGACCGGCTGGGCTGCCCGAATCTTCTCCACAACCGGCGTCGGTTTTCCCACAGGAAAGCCACAGCGGAATCCACGGAAAATCATGGGGAATCCCCAGAACATTCCTGCAATTCACATGGTTGTCCACTTCCAATTCACAGCCGTTTGGCCGTAGGTTTCGCGCCGTAGTCGGGGGTGGTTCCGGGGCGCGGCAGTCGGGAGGTCGAAAGGCCGATCCTGGGACTGGGCGGTCCTGAACCTGCGACCTGGGCCACCGCCGCTCTACGAAAAGAAATTCGGGGGGAACCCCGACAATCGTTGACACGGGTGTAATTACTCTGCTGTAATCATCCAACCACTTGTAGGGGACACTGCAAAGGGGGAGGGTCACCTACAACATGTAGTGGTTGTCGGACTTTCACTCCGCCGACCGCAGCGACCTCCAAAACACGCCCAACATTTACAAAACGCAAAGAAGGAAACCATGTCTCTCGCACCGGATCGTCTCTCCATCGGCATCGGCCGGTTCTTCACCACGCCCGGTGTGCACCCGTACGACGAGGTGGCATGGGAGAAGCGCGACTCGCGCATCACGAACTGGAAGGACGGCTCCGTCGCGTTCGAGCAGCTCGGCGTCGAGTTCCCCGTCTCGTGGTCGCTGAACTCCACGAACATCGTCGCCCAGAAGTACTTCCGCGGCACGCCTGGCACGCCCGAGCGCGAGAGCAGCATGCGCCAGGTCATCGACCGCGTCGCCGACACGATTGCCACATGGGGCATCGAGGGTGGCTACTTCGTCGACAACGAGGAGGCCGAGGCCTTCCGCAACGAGCTGAAGTTCGTCCTCGTCACCCAGCGCGCGGCGTTCAACAGCCCGGTGTGGTTCAACATCGGCGTGAAGGGTGTGCCGCAGCAGGCGAGCGCGTGCTTCATCCTCGCCGTCGAGGACAAGATGTCGGCAATTCTCAACTGGTACCGCGAGGAAGGCGTGATCTTCAAGGGTGGTTCCGGCTCGGGCATCAACCTGTCGAAGATCCGTTCCAGCATGGAAGGCCTCGAGGGTGGCGGCACGGCCTCCGGCCCGGTCTCGTTCATGCGCGGCGCCGACGCATCGGCCGGCACCATCAAGTCGGGTGGCAAGACCCGTCGCGCCGCGAAGATGGTCATCCTCAACGCCGACCACCCGGACATCGAGGAGTTCATCTGGTGCAAGGTCAAGGAAGAGCGCAAGGCGCGCGTGCTGCGTGACGCCGGCTTCGACATGGACCTCGACGGTGCGGACTCGTTCAGCATCCAGTACCAGAACGCCAACAACTCGGTGCGCGTCACCGACGAGTTCATGCAGGCCGTCGTGGAGGACCGCGACTGGAACCTGAAGGCAGTCACCGACGGCCACACCGTGAAGACGGTCAAGGCACGCGACCTGTGGCGCCAGATCGCCACCGCCTCGTGGGAGTGCGCCGACCCGGGCCTGCAGTTCGACACCACCATCAACAAGTGGCACACCGCCCACGCGTCGGGCCGCATCAACGGTTCGAACCCGTGCTCGGAGTACATGCACATCGACAACTCGGCGTGCAACCTCGCGTCGCTGAACCTGCTGAAGTTCCTTGATGACAACGACCGCTTCGACGTCGAGGCCTACCGCCACGTCGTCGAGGTCATGTTCACCGCACAGGAGATCCTGGTCGGCCGTGCCGACTACCCGACCGAGCCGATCGGTGAGAACAGCCGCAAGTTCCGCCAGCTCGGCATCGGCTACGCGAACCTCGGTGCGCTGCTGATGGCACTCGGCCTGGCGTACGACTCCGAAGAGGGTCGCGCATGGGCAGCAGCCCTCACGTCGCTCATGACCGGCCACGCGTACGCCACCAGCGCACGCACCGCCAGCCGCATGGGACCGTTCTCCGGATTCGCCGAGAACGAGAAGTACATGCTGAACGTCCTGCGCATGCACCGTGACGAGCACGCGAAGATCGCGAACAAGGACTTCATCCAGAACGACCTGCTCGTCGCGGGCCAGGAGAGCTGGGACGCAGCAGTGCGTGACGGCGAGGAGTACGGCGTGCGCAATGCGCAGGCATCGGTTCTCGCCCCCACCGGCACCATCGGCCTCATGATGGACTGCGACACCACGGGCATCGAGCCCGACCTCGGTCTCGTGAAGTTCAAGAAGCTGGTCGGCGGCGGCTCCATGAGCATCGTCAACCAGACGATCCCGCGCGCGCTGCGCCGTCTCGGTTACAACGCCCAGCAGGTGGACGACATCATCAAGTACATCGACGAGAACAAGTCGATCCTCGGTGCGCCGCACCTCGAGTCCAGCCACATCAACGTGTTCGCGTGCTCAATGGGTGACAACACCATCCACTACGAGGGTCACGTGCGCATGATGGGTGCGGTGCAGCCGTTCATCTCGGGTGCCATCTCGAAGACGGTGAACATGCCGGAAGAGGCCACCATCGAGGACGTCGAGAAGCTCCACCAGCTGTCGTGGGAACTGGGCATCAAGGCTGTCGCCATCTACCGCGACAACTGCAAGGTGGGCCAGCCGCTCAGCACGGTGAAGAAGGACGACGACAAGGCCGATTCGTCAGCCTCGTCCGATGCCGCCGCGACCGCCACCCAGGTGGTCGAGCGCGTCGTCGAGAAGATCATCACCCAGCCGGTGCGCCAGAAGCTGCCGCGCTCGCGCCGTGGCCGCACCTTCGAGTTCCGCGTGGCGGACTGCAAGGGCTTCGCGAACATCGGCGAGTACGAGGACGGCCGCCCCGGCGAGATGTTCCTGACGGTGTCGAAGCAGGGTTCCACCCTGTCGGGCATCATGGACGCGTTCGCCAAGTCCATCTCGTACGGTCTGCAGTACGGCGTGCCGCTGCGTGCGTTCGTGGAGGCATTCACGAACATGCGCTTCGAGCCGGCCGGCATGACCGACGACCCGGACATCCGCATCGCGAACTCGATCATGGACTACCTGTTCCGTCGTCTCGCACTCGAGTACATGTCGTACGACGAGCGCGCAGAGCTCGGCATCTTCAGCCGTGACGAGCGCATCCAGCCGACGCTCCCGGGTGTCGAGGAGTCGGTCGTGGAGACCACGAACGGCAACGACATCCAGATCGACCCGAAGACGATCCCGACGGCGGGCGAACTGGCCCAATCGATCGAGCTCGGCACCGCGCCGAAGGCACCGATCGGTGACCACTCGGCACCGCAGGGCATCGCCCGCCAGCACAGCGACGCACCGATGTGCATGATGTGCGGTGTGCAGATGCAGCGCGCCGGCTCCTGCCACGCGTGCCCCAGCTGCGGTTCCACCAGCGGTTGCAGCTGACCAACACGTGAGCGCTGCTGCGGCAGCAAAAAACTACGAACGGCCCGGGGGAGACCCCGGGCCGTTCCTTTTTCTGAAGGTGTGTACGGCGGTCAGACGGGATCGCCGCCGGACCTTGCCTGGTCGATGCCGCAGTAGTAGGCCTCCAGCGCACGGCTCTTGTCGAACAGGTGCCGCGGGTTCTGCGCGATGTCGGCCGCGACCTTCACCGGGGTGAACAGCGTGACGGTGCCGTTCGTGCGTTCCTTCCACCGGGTGATCTCGTTGTGCATGCCGCGGTCGACGAATCGACGAAACGGGCCCCACATCGCGCCGGCGAGCGGTGCGATCACGTGCAGATGATCTGCATCCGGCGCGAAGTCGACGCTGGTCCCCGAGCGCACGCCGCCGTCGACGTACTTCACGCCGTCGATCGTGTGCGGCGCGAGCAGACCGGGCACGGCTGACGACGCAGCGATGAGATCGGCGATCGGATGGAGCGCCCCGTCGAACACCGTGCGCCGCAGCCGCGGGAGGGAGCACGCGCACACCTTCACGAACGGGCTGGTGCGCTCGCCGAACAACTCGCGTGCCGCAGCCGCGAGCACTCCGGGCCTGGGGTTCGGGAACGACGGAACGGTCAGCGCGAAGAGGTCCTGGACGTCCACCTCAAGTGCGACAGCGGCAGCAGCCCACGAACCGGCAGACGTGCCGAGAAGCGGTGCGCCGACGAATGTGACTCCTTTTTCGGCAAGTCCGTGGATGACTCCCATGGCGTACCCGATGCCGAACATGCCGCCCCCACCGAACACGCCGCCGATGGGTGCTCTCGCAGGTTGTTCCACAACCCGATTGTGTCACTATTGACCTGCTGAAAGGGCGGGCAATGACGCGGAGTTTCGACAACACATCGGTGAACGTGGTGCAGGCGCCGAACGGCGCCAGGGTCCACCGCGACCACCTCGCCCAGAACCAGGTCATCGCCCGGAACTTCTACGAGGTCCGGCCAGGTGCGTGGTGCTTCGTGGGCAACGGGCTGTCGAACCAGACGTTCATTGATGCTCCCGACGGAATCATCGCCTTCGACACCGGCGAGTCGGTGCAGGAGATGGCGATCGCCCTCGCGGAGCTCCGCAAGCACACCGACCGACGGATCGCGGCCGTGGTCTACACCCACTTCCACTACATCGAGGGCACGCAGGCGGTGCTCGACGAGGGGAACCACGTGTCGCCGTTGCCCATCTACGGCCACCGCAGGATCGCCCTGAACAAGGCGCGCACCTCCGGGGAGATTGCCCCCGCGTACGGCCGTGGCCTGGTGGAGCAGTTCGCCATCGTGATGCCGCCCGACGGCACCGACGGCCTGGTGAACGTCGGTCTCGGCTTCTCCTACCGCAACCCGGCGCACGCACCGGCCACGCCCGGGTATATCCCCGTGAACCACGAACTCGTGGACGAGGGGGAGATGACGATTGCCGGCGCTCGCGTGCTGATGCGGTGGTCGCCGAGCGACAGCGACGACTCGGTGAACTTCTTCTTCCCCGGGACCGGCGTGTGCGTGCACAACACGGTGTGGCCGTTGCTGTTCAACGTGTTCGCCATCCGCGGTGAGGAGTACCGCGACCCGCGTGTGCTCATCCCCGGCATCGAGAACATCATCGCCTGGGCGCCCGAGCACCTGATCGCCACGCACGGCCCGCCGCTGTCCGGGCGCGACGACATCTGCGAGAAGTCCGAGCGGTACCGCGACTCGATCCAGTTCATGTGGGACCAGGCCGTGCGCGGAATCAACAAGGGCTGGACGATGGACGAGCTGTCTTCACGCGTGACCCTGCCCGCGCTGTACGACCAGGACTACTTGACGAGCGAGCGCTACGGCGTGACCGAGCACCACCTGCGCCAGATTTACACCGGCCTGCGCGGCTGGTTCGACGGCGAGGAGTCGAAGCTGTTCCCGCTGGAGCCGGGTGTGCGCTTCGCGAAGCTGGTCGCCGGGTTCGGCGGCCGTGCCGAGGTCGCTCGCCAGGCCGCCGAGGCACTCGACAACGACGAAATCCGCTGGGGCGTGGAGCTTGCCACGTGGCTCGTGCGGTCGGAGGGCTGCACGGAGGCGGACCGCCTGCTGCTCGCTCGCGGACTGCGCCTCGTTGCAGAACGCACGCCGGCGGCGAACATCCGCAACTGGGCAATCACCCGCGCGCGCCACCTCGATGGACAGATGCCGATGGACCGGTTCATGGTGCACTCGTTCGGCGCGAAGGCCATCGCGCACGCGGCGTCTACCGACCTCGTGCACACGCTCCGCGTGTTGCTCGACCCGGTGAAGGCGGAGGGGCTCTCCGCCCACGTCTGCATCGTGGTGGACGGTGAGGCGGCCGGGCTGCGCCTGCGCAACTGTGTCGCCGTGCCCACCGACGGTCAGGGAGCTGACGGAACGGCGTCCATGACGCGCGCCACGTTCGTGTCGGTGCTGTCCGGCAAGGTGAAGTGGTCCGACGCCGACATCGCGGTGACGGGCGACGCTGCCGCCGTCGACGCGGTCCGCCGTTGTCTGGACCACGCGACACTGCCGGCGTAGGGGAGACCGATGAGCACGCCCACAGGTCCCGCACTCCCGTTCGCCACCGAGACATTCGCCGGCACGCTCGGCCGGTTGATCGATGATTCGGCGCCATCACGCCCGTCGATCCCGTTGCCCGGTGCGGAAGCGCCGAACATCATGCTCATCCTCCTCGACGACGTGGGGTTCGGCACCTGCAGCACGTTCGGTGGCCCCGTGCCCACGCCGGCTCTCGACCGCGTGGCCGCGAACGGCCTGCGCTTCAACCAGTTCCACACCACGGCGCTCTGCTCGCCGACGCGCGCGGCGATGCTGACCGGCCGTAATCACCACGCGGTGCACATGGGCAACATCCCCGAGGGAGCGAGCGGGTTCCCCGGCTACGACTGCATCATCCCGAAGGAGGCTGCCACCGTCGCAGAGATCCTGAAGCAGTACGGGTACTCCACCGGCGCGTTCGGCAAGTGGCACGTCACGCCGGCCCACGAGCAGTCGCTCACCGGTCCGTTCGACCGATGGCCGACGGGACTCGGGTTCGAGCGGTTCTACGGCATCCTCAGCGCGGAGGCATCGCAGTTCGAGCCGCCCATGTTCGACCAGACCACGCCGGTGATGCCGTACGAGCACCGCGACGACTACCACATGAGCGAGGACATTGCGGAGAAGGCGATCGACTGGATGAGACTCCAGCGCGCGAGCAACCCGAACAGGCCGTTCTTCACGTACCTCGCCACCGGGGCGATGCACTGCCCGCACCACGTGTGGCCGGAGTACATCGAGCGGTTCAAGGGCCGGTTCGACGGGGGCTGGGACGCGCTGCGCGAGCAGATCTACGAGCGGCAACTGCGGATGGGCGTCATCCCCGCCGGCACGATGCTCACGCCGCGTCCCGACGAGGTGCCGTCGTGGGCCGACTACCCGGACCGCTACAAACCCGTGGCATCGCGCCTGATGGAGGTGTTCGCGGGCTTCATGGCGCACACCGACGAACAGATCGGCAAGCTCCTCGACGCACTCGACGAGATGGGGGAGACGGACAACACGCTCTTCATCTACATCACCGGCGACAACGGCGCATCGGCGGAGGGGACGGTCAACGGGGCCTGGAGCGCGCCGTCATTCCAGAACGGCATGCCCGAGGACCCGGAGTGGTTGCTCGAGCACATGGACGATTTCGGGTCGGCCCGGTGCGAGAACCACTACAACCTGGCGTGGGCATGGGCCCTCGACTCCCCGTTCCAGTGGATGAAGCAGATTGCGTCGCACTTCGGCGGAACGCGAAACGCCATGGCCGTGCAGTGGCCGCGCCGCATCAAGGATGCCGGTGCGCTGCGCAGCAACTTCCACCACATCACCGACATCTTCCCCACGTTGCTGGAGGCTGCCGGTATCGAGGCACCGAGCCACGTGAACGGCCTTCCGCAGATGGACATCGACGGCGTGTCGATGGTGCCGGTGTTCACGGATGAGTCCGCGCCCGAGAACCACGTCACGCAGTATTTCGAGATGTTCGGCAACAGGGCGATGTACCACGACGGCTGGATCGCCTCGTGCTTCCACGGGCGCGTGCCGTGGAAGAGATTTGATTCCGTGCCGTTCGACGGTCCGCAGGAGAAGTGGGAGCTGTACGACATCCGCAGCGACTTCTCGCAGGGCAACGACCTGTCGGCATCGAACCCGGCGAAGCTCGCCGAGCTGCAGGCACTGTTCGATTCCGAGGCGCGCCGCAACAACATCTACCCGTTGAAGGAGCCGGGCCAGACGTTCGGGCCGAAGTTCGCGGTGCCGGATTCCCTGGGCGGACTCACCAAGATGACCTACACCACGGCGCACGTCCGCATGCCGGAGCGTTCCGTGGTGAACGTGAAGAACTGCTCGTTCCGCATCACCGCCGAGATCACGGTGCCCGAGCGCGGGTGCGAGGGCGTGATCGTGGCCCAGGGCGGGAACATGGCCGGCTGGTCGCTGTACGTGAACGCCGAGGGACGGCCCGTGTACCACTACAACTGGGTGGGTCACGAGCACTACGTGGCGACGTCGTCGCGTGCTCTCGTGCCGGGCCGCCACTCGGTCGTCATCGACCACGCGTACGACGGCGGATTCGGTGCGGGCGGTGACTCGGTGATGAGCATCGACGGCGTGCACGTGGCCCACGTGCGCCTGGAGAAGTCGGTACCGGTCATCTTCTCGATCAGCGGGGAGACGTTCGACGTCGGGATGGACAGCGGGGCCGCGGTCGGGTTCTACCCGCACATCTACAGGTTCACCGGCGTCATTCACGGCGTGACCCTCGAACGGCTGAGCGAACCCTCACCCGAGGTGAAGGCACTCATCGCCGACGCCGAGTTCAGGGCTAGTCTCGCCGTTCAGTAGTCGCACAAGGGGGAGCCATGCCGACACTTTCCGCACTCAAGAAGTCAGACCTCACGCGCCACGTGGGGACGGAGATCCACGGTCTCGACTTGTTGTCACTCAGTGATGCCGGTGTGGAGGAGCTGCTCGAGGTCATCGCACGTCGCGGCGTTGTGGTGGTGCGCGACCAGGTGATGACGATCCCCGAGCAGATCGCGTTCGGCGTCCGCCTCGGCGAGCTGCACGTCCACCCGGCGTACGCCCAGTCCGAGTACCCGGAGGCCCTGCACATCTACGGCGACGAGAACTCGAAGATGGTCCCCGGTGAGGGGTGGCACAGCGACGTCAGTTGCGACGAGCGCCCGCCGGGGGTGTCCATGCTGCGCATCGAGACGACCCCGAGCGTCGGTGGCGACACGGCGTTCTCGCACCAGGGCGCACTGTTGCGGTCGATGTCGGGCACGATGCAGTCGTTCCTTCGCTCGCTCCGGGCTCGCCACAGCGGCGACCTGCCGTGGCGCGGCCAGTACAAGACGATCGACCCCAGGCAGTTCCCGCGCAACCTGCACCCTGTCGTGCGCACGCACCCCATCACGGGGGAGGACGCCCTGTACGTGAACAGCGGCTTCACCGACCGCATCTGGGACATGGAGGAGTGGGAGAGCGACGCACTCCTCAAGATGATCTTCGACCGCATCGCGTTCGGCGTCGAGTTCCAGTGCCGCGTGCGGTGGGAGCCGAACACCGTGACGTTCTGGGACAACCGCGTCGTCCAGCACCACGCGTGCTGGGACTACTTCCCCGAGAAGCGCGAGGGCTGGCGCGTCACGACCACCGGCGAGAAGCCGTACCTCGCGTCCTGAACACTCCACCGCAGGACGCAACGAGATGACAGACATGGTGCGCACGATCGTTCTGGTGCCGTCCCTCGGGCGGCCCGCAACGGACTTCGATCCCGTCGTCCCGGCACTCACCGGCGCAGGGTACGAACCCGTGCTCATGGACCCACGGCCGTCGTGGGACGGGTCGCCGACGCTGCACGACCTTGCGGCCGACACGATTTCCCGGCTCGATGCGCTGGGCGTCGACCGTTTCCACCTCGTCGGTCATGCGTTCGGCAACAGGCTGTCGCGGATGATCACCGCTGACTTCAACGACCGGGTCGAGTCGCTGACGCTTCTCGCCGCCGGCGGTCTTGTCGAACCTCCTGAGCACATTTTTGCCGCACTCTGGAAGTGCTTCGACCCGTCGCTTGCGGAACACGAACACCTGGCGCACGTGAAGACCGCATTCTTCGCCGACGGGAACGACCCGTCCGTGTGGCGGGACGGATGGATGCCCGAAGTGTTCCGCTACCAGCGCGCGGCAGTTACCTCGACGCCCCGTGACGACTGGTGGTCCGCCTCGGTGGGGCGAGTCCTCGTTGTCCAGGCCCTGCAGGACGCAATTGCCCCGCCCGGGAACGGACGGCGGTACGTTGCAGAGTCCGCTCCCCATGCCCGTCTGGTGGAGATTGACGGTGCCGGGCACGCCATGCTGCCCGAGCAGCCGCAGCTGATCGCCTCGGCGATGCTGGATTTCTTGGGATAGGTCCCGTCGCGCCGTAGCGTTCCCGCAATGGAAGCTCGGGTGCTCACGTGGAACGTGTGGTGGCAGTTCGGTCCCTGGAGGGACCGTCAGCCGGCCATTCTCTCCACCCTGCGCGAGCAGAACGCCGACGTCATCTTCCTGCAGGAAGTCTGGGCGCAGGAGGGTGGACTCGACCAGGCCGACTGGCTCGCCGAGGAGCTCAACATGTACGTGGCCCGCACCGAGGGCCCGTGGTACGACGAGGGCGTCAGCCTCGGCAATGCGATCCTCTCGCGCTGGCCGATCATCCGCTGGGCCGTGCACCGACTGCCCGACGTCACCGGCGCACCCAGTTACCGCCGCGCCGTCGTCGCCCAGCTCGACACGCCGTACGGCCGCTGGTGGACCGTCTGCACGCATCTTGACTACAAGTTCGACCAGTCGGCCACACGCATGGCGCAATGCGAGGCCCTGAGCGCGATCGTTGACTCGTTGCGCGAGGACCCCGAGGTGGAGACGCCGGTCATCATGGCCGGTGACTTCAACGCGGTGCCCGACAGCGACGAGATCCGCATGCTCACCGGTCGCCGTGAACCCGCCGTTCCCGGTCTTGTCTTCACAGACCTGTGGGAAGTGGCGGGCGAGGGCGACGGCATGACGTGGCGTCGCGACAACCCGTACATTGCGGACTCGACGTGGCCGAACCGCAGGCTCGATTATCTCTTTGTCAGTTGGCCGCGCCCGCGCCCGATCGGCAACCCGAGCCGCATCTGGCTGGCGGGGATCGACCCGGTCGGTGGCGTGCAGCCGAGCGACCACGCAGCCGTGGTTGCCGACATCCGGATGGTCGCCGAGTAGCGACCCGTCACCAGGCGCAGCGCATGCGCTTGATGCCGTTGATGAAGCTGCTCTGCAGGTAGGCGGGTTCGCCCACGATCTCGAGGTTCGGCACGCGGCGGCGGATCTCGTCGAACATCACGCCGATCTCGCGGCGGGCGAGGTTCGCGCCCAGGCAGAAGTGCGGCCCGCCGGCACCGAAACCGACCTGCGCCGGCAGCACCGAGCGGGTGATGTCGAACTTGTCGGCGTTGTCGAACACGCGCTCGTCGCGGTTGCCCGACTGGTAGAACATCACGACCTTCTCGCCCTCCTTGATGGGCTGACCGTTGATCTCGGTGTCCTGCGTGGCGGTGCGGCGGAAGTGGATCACCGGCGTCGCGTAGCGCACGATCTCCTCGACCGCGGTCTTGGTGTGCGTCTCGAAGTCGTTGAACCACGTCTCGCGCTGGTCACGGTTGAGCGTGAGCTCGCGCATGCCGTGTGCGATTGCGGTGCGGGTGGTCTCGTTGCCGGCCACCACGAGCAGGATGAAGAAGGATCCGAACTCCTGGGCGGTCAGACGCTCGCCGTCGACCTCCGCGCTCATCATCACGGAGGCAATGTCGGACTTCGGGTTCTTCTTGCGCTCCTCACCGAGGGCGAGTGCGTAGTTGAAGATCTCGCCGCCGACGCGCACGAGGTCATCGAACGAGCCGACGAACTCAGGGTCGCCGACACCGAGGATGGTGTTCGTCCAGTTGAAGATCATCTCCTCGTCGGACTCGGGGATGCCCATCATGTCGCAGATGATCTGCAGCGGCATGAGGGCCGCCACCTCGTGCACGAAGTCGCACTCACGCTCGGGGAAGCGCTCGAACATGCGGTCGATGACGGCCTTGGAGCGCACGCGCACGGACTCCTCGAGTGCCGTGATCTCCTTCGGGGTGAAGCCCTTCGAGACGATGGAGCGGAGGCGGAAGTGCTTCGGGTCGTCCATGTTGATCATGGAGCCGAAGAACTCGTTGATCTCCACCGGCAGGTCACCGATGTTCGAGCCGTTGCCGCTGCAGAAGAGCTGCGGGTTGCGGCTGACGTGCCAGATGTCGTCATGGCGCGTGAGGGCGCGGTAGCCGGGGCCGGCGGGGAATAGGGAGTCTTCGGGGACGAACTCCTTGAAGAACTGGAACGGGGATTCGTCGCGGAGCGTCTTGAAGGCGCCGTAGCGCCACTCGCGCGGGGCGGTCCAGAACGCCTCGGAGGAGAGGTCGATGTCGGCCAGGGGGACGTTCGGCAAAGTCATGGCGCGAGATTACGCCGAGAGGGCCCGCGGGGGCGAGAAGAACGCCCCTGACTGGCTACCGTAGACAACGTTGTCCCGACACGCGGGACCCCAGCCAGGAGGCACCAATGCCCGAAGCAGTAATCGTTGCAACCGCCCGCAGCCCCATCGGTCGCGCCCAGAAGGGATCGCTGAAGGACCTGCGTCCGGACGACATGTCCGCACAGATCGTGAAGGCCCTCATGGCCAAGGTCCCCCAGGTGAAGGGCGACGACGTCGAGGACCTCATCATGGGCATCGGTCAGCCCGCCGGCGAAGGTGGCTTCAACATCGGCCGCATGGTTGCGATCCTCGCGGGTCTCGACAACGCGCCCGGCGTGACCGTCAACCGTTACTGCTCATCGTCCCTGCAGACCATCCGCATGGCTGCGCACGCCATCAAGGCCGGCGAAGGCGACATCTTCATCGCAGCAGGCGTCGAGGCCGTCAGCCGTTACGCATCTGGCGCTTCCGATTCGGCACCGAACGCAATCTTCAAGGAGCCGGGTGCCCGCACCAAGGCGCGCGCCGAGGGCGGCCATGGTACGTGGACCCCGCCCGTCGGTCTTCCCGACGCCTACATCGCCATGGGCCAGACGGCCGAGAACGTGGTCGAGCTGGAGAACGTGTCGCGTGAGGAGATGGACCACTTCGGTGTCCGTTCGCACAACCTCGCCGTCGCCCACCAGGAGAACGGCTTCTTCGAGCGCGAGATCACACCGTTGACCCTTCCCGACGGAACGGTCGTCTCGAAGGACGACGGCCCGCGCGCCGGCACCACCTACGAGGCGACCTCGCAGCTGAAGCCGGTGTTCCGTCCCGACGGCAAGGTCACGGCCGGCAACGCATGCCCGTTGAATGACGGCGCCGCTGCGGTCATGGTCATGAGCGACACGAAGGCCAAGCAGCTCGGTCTCACCCCGCTCGCACGCATCGTGTCCTCGGGTGTGTCCGGTCTCAACCCGGAGATCATGGGTCTCGGCCCGATCGAGGCATGCCGCCAGGCCCTGAAGCGTGCCGGCATGACGATCGACCAGATCGATCTCGTCGAGATCAACGAGGCGTTCGCCGCGCAGGTCCTTCCGTCCGCAAAGCACCTCGGCATCCCGATGGAGAAGCTGAACATCCACGGTGGCGGCATCGCGCTCGGTCACCCGTTCGGCATGACCGGTGCCCGCATCATGACCACGCTGATCAACGGTCTGCAGTGGGAAGACAAGCAGTACGGCCTCGAGAGCATGTGCGTCGGTGGTGGCCAGGGCATGGCCATGATCGTCGAGCGTCTCAGCTGATCATCTGATTCCCCGGCCCGACCGGGACAACCGAATCAATCCTGCGGTGCGGCCGTGGTCCTCAACATCAGGGCCACGGCCGCACCCATGATGACCATCAACACCGCGGCGAACGCGAACGTGAATGCCGGTCCCTTCGCGCCGTACATCCACGGGGCCACGAACGACATGCCGACCGCGGCGACGAGGTCACCGCTTGCCTGCAGGCCCTGCGCGGCACTCGCGCGGCCGTGCGGGGCCACTTTCGCCATGAGCGACTGTGAC
>Ga0208546_1000529_pt1 | contig 13857 bp, 13 predicted proteins | sample DEB19_08_DNA_4_FD_184528 | JGI IMG/M metagenome (GOLD analysis project Ga0208546, IMG submission 184528) | Aqueous microbial communities from the Delaware River and Bay under freshwater to marine salinity gradient to study organic matter... | ecosystem: Environmental > Aquatic > Marine > Coastal...
TACTGAGTTATATCCAGCATGTCAAAACATGACAACGGGTACGCTCCACTATGCCTCTAACGGCCATATTCAGACAAGTCCTGACGTTTATAATATCGCTACATCGACGGCAAATAGTAAAGGAACATGTAGCTCATCATTGGGGCCTATCAATAGCACATACAATACATATGGATTCCACTGGCAGTCGAATAGACTGACTTGGTATATCAATGGAAAAGTTATGTTCTACTTCGATGGAACCAATAATACAATGAACTGGATTGAGGGTGGAGTGGCGAAGTCTCGTTCATTCCCCGCACCCTCTACAAACTTCTTTACAAATCCACACACTATCTCTATTAATATGGCGATGGGTGGCTCGGGGCCTTCCTACTACGGTTGGTCGCCCACCAATACGATTGGTTCTGACACCGGCACTTACTCGGTAGATTACGTTCGCGTTTACCGGCAGATTTGATTTTTCGGGTCAACCGTGGTAGATTGTAGTGTTGACGAAAATACGTTAACAGTTCATATCGGATGAAGGGTATGAACAACTCAGATTGTCTGAGATATTAGGAGAAATAATATGGCTATTTACGCTGGTGTTGCAGGTCTTTACAAGACAGCCGCTGGGTATGTGCCTGCTGTTACCACAGCGCACCGCTCTTCGGCTACGGCTGCCCCTACGGACATTACCGTTGCTACCGCTACTCACGTAGACATCATCACGCTTGGCTACCAGCCAACGCGTGTTGCTTCGGTGCCTAAGGGTGCTGGCACGGACTTTGCTGCCCGTCTCACGAATGACACGGGTTCGTTCTGGATTCCTGCCTAATTTTATCTAACGATTTCGCTACGTTAGGAAGGAAGAACCGCTGGCAACAGCGGTTCTTTCTATCACGGGGTATAGCTCAGTTTGGTTAGAGCGCTGCCTTTGGGAGCGCGGGAAATAACGGGGTGTGGTGAAATGGTATCACGGGGCGTTTGGGACGCTCTAGCGGGAGTTCGATTCTCCCCACTCCGACTTGGGTATTTGCATTATGCGTTCAAAACGTATATACTTTCTATATGAAACAATGTAATCGCTGTTTAATTGAAAAAACGCCAGAGGATTTTCCACCTCGCGGCTCAAATGGATTATGGCCCTACTGTAGACCTTGCAAGCAAGAATATGATAGGGAATATTGGCATAAGACAAAACATAAAAGAAATAAACGTAAACAGGCTAATTCTAAAGAAATTAAGAAACGAAATCGTCAATATATTTGGAAATATTTAGAAACACATCCATGTGTAGACTGTGGAGAGTCAGACAAATTAGTGCTTCAATTTGATCATATTCGAGATAAAAAGAAGCCAGTGTCGTGTATGTCTATGTATGCCATTGAGACTATTCAAGCCGAAATTGATAAATGCGAAGTTCGTTGTGCTAACTGTCATCAGCGTAAAACCTCTAAGCAGATGGGGTGGTATCTATAGGGGTTTCGCAAGTTCAAGTCTTGCTATCCGGACGAAAAAGTGGTAAGATAAAGATATGACTGATATTACGAGTTCCTATTCTATCGATGAGCAATCAGCAATTGATAAGGCGCGTGGTGCAACTGCGGCTTCCGATTATCAGAAGTCCGTAACCTTGAAGGCCGCTGGTTATGTAGCACCTGCACCTGCTCCCACGACAATTCGTCGTGGAACCCGAATGGGTATTTCGGCTGGCTCTATGGCCTCTACAGCCGTCCTAGATGGCGTTGTAGAGTTGGGGCTGGGTTGGGTGCGGGTATCGCATGAATTCGGTTGGACGGGCACTGTAGCCGCTCTCAAGGCAACCTGTGATGCCGCTCACGCTCGGGGATTGAAAGTTATCCAGTGCGTGCAGAAGTCGGGTAAGAGATACGACGGTGGTGCTGCCGATATCACTAATCTTACGCAGTTTGCTATTGACTGTATTGCTGCTGGAGCAGATGTCATCGAAGTAGGCAACGAATGGCAACACGGCCCGTTCTGGCTGGCCCCGGCGTATAACATTATGCCCCCGGCACGACAGGCCGAAGTATCTACGGGAATTGCTAAAGGAATAAGGGCTAAATATCCTAACTTTCCTGTTATCACTAATGGCATGAGTCCGGAAGCCAATCAGCAGAATCCTTATCTTTGGTGGCCCCAGTTTTGGGATTGTCGGGCAACCGAGATGGCTGCCTCAAAGTGGACTGGTGTAGGTGTTCATCCTTACTGCTACCCAGAGTTAGCGACTACCAATCCGATTCAGTGGAATCCAATGGCTCAGGTTCCATCACTTTCTTCTGCCTCTAAACAGCGGGGGATGACCGGCGAGGTCTGGCTTACGGAGTTTGGTGCGCCGGGTTTCGCGACTAATGCTCCGGTAATTAGAAATATTGCTTTGACGGAAGCCCGTCAGAATGATTGTTTCAATGCGTACTTTACAATGATTAGGCAGCATGAAGCTGCAGGAATCAAACTGAGGGGTATGTGCATTGCTACATTGATTGACGGCCAATCTGTAACTACAAGTGTTGAACAAGGACTGGGCCTTATTAGAAAAGATGGAACAAAGAAACCAGCTTGGACTACAGTGAAAAATTTTGCTGATGAACTTGTAGCGATTTGATAAGTATCATTCTATAATGTACTTATGCACATTAGTTACTTTATGGGTGGCCCCCTCAACAGGAAACGAACCAAAACAAAACTCAATGTCAGCTACCAGATTATCTTTCGTGATAAGAAGTATATAGTGCATCTATATGAAAAGTTTGTTTCCAATAAATCAGAAACTTTTGTTTGCTACCGTTATCTCGGTCCCGCTGAAAAAAATCAAGATGGTGACTGGACCCCTACATCGACTTGATGTGCTATAATCGCTTCGGAGGCCGATGCAATGCGATGTTTTCGATGCGGTAATTTCGCTTCACATAAAGCTGAGATACGGAGAGATTATCACTTCAAAATTAAGTTTGTTTGTTCGAAGTGTTTAAAGAAAGCAGAGAAGGAAGATTTTAAGGGATGGCAAGTAAACCTAAGACCAGTAAAAAACTGGAAATCTGTATAGAAGCAGTTGAGGATAGCCGTGGGGGTTATTCTCCTGTTGTTTCTGTCGGTGATGTCAAGTTAAACTTGACATCAAGATTATATGAAAATGCTGAAGATGCATTAAACGCAGCTAACGGCAACTTTACTGCTATGTTAGAGTTAGTATTAAGAAACATTAACTCACATATACTTTTATAAAGTATGCCGAAGTAGCTCAGCTGGTTAGAGCACCCGCCTTGTAAGCGGGAGCGCGTCGGTTCGAATCCGACCTTCGGCTCTGTATGGGATGGTATAATATGGTAATGGATTTAGATATCATTTGTGTAATCGACTGCGATGACTGCGGCAAGTCCGTAGTGATAGATCCAACATATGTGTCTCTTTTGATTAATGACACGATAACGGCAGCAGCGATTTGCGCTCATTGTGAGCGCCCGGTGGTTGAGGAAGTAAATATCGAGTTAGCCCGTAGCATGGCATCGAAGGGAGTCAAGGCTTTGTCGTGGATTTCCGGCGAGCTTTTGAGTGCAGATGACTTCTGATGAATCCGGCCTGCGTTTGGTAGATGAGCGTGGGATGAATCAGATTCAAGATGGTATCGCCGCCCTATCGTGGTTTACACCGTCTCTCGGGGCGATGATGGGCTATGGAGTAGCCGCTGTAGGCTTGATTCGTGGCCTAATGAATCAGCAATGTTACGTCGGATACAATAGCCCTCATCCAAAAGTCCACGTATCGTTCGTCCAGCCGGAGTGGTATTTAGGCACAGATAAGCAATATAAAATTGGTTACACGCCTTGGGAATCCACAGTCATTCCAGATACGTGGAAATATTACATGCAGCAACAAGATCAAATTTGGACTACATCGAAATTTTGTGTCGATGTTTTTGAGAGCTTCAATGTTCACGACGATATTCGTTTAGTTCCACACGGTATCGACCCTGAAGTTTGGTTCATCAATGACCGGACGCTTTCGGATCGCTTTATCTTTTTACATGTTGGTGGCACCAGCGAGCGCAAGGGTGCCCAGAAAGTTGTGGATGCATTTTTAGATTTATTTGATGGAGATAATTCTAAGCATCTTATCTTGAAGTCGAACGGAGTATCTGAAGCCCGTTGGCGTCGTGGTGATTTCTACGGTGGCAACATTGCAAACCATCCGCAGGTAACCGTAGTGACGGCAGACTTGAGTGAATCAGATTTGGTTAAGCTTTATCATCAAGCGCATTGTTTAGTGTATCCAACCAATGGCGAAGGTTTCGGATTCATCCCGTTTCAGGGTATTGCGACGGGGCTTCCGACTATTGCTACTAACCTGACAGCAACTGCTGATTTCGCTGAGCTGTCAATGCCGCTCAATGCCTCATGGACTGACGGCATTGGACTTCACTTGGGGCAGTGGGCTGAGCCTGACTTGGAGCACCTACATTTTCTCATGCAGGATGCTATAGATAATTGGGAAGATCACAAGAAGAAAGCAATGCATTCGGCTCGTGTAATTCACGCTACGCAAACATGGGATCATATCGCCGGTCAGGTTATTGAAATTATTGGAGATCGGTTGTATGAGCGAGTCTAAAGTATCTGTTATACTTACTTCATACAATAGACCTAAATGGTTAAGAGAATCAGTACAGTCTGTATTAGATCAAACTCACTCTAATTGGGAGCTTTTTGTTATGGATGATAACACTCCCGGTAATGATGTTGAGATGGTAATGCGAGAGTTTCAAGATGATCGAATCTATTTTTTCAAAACTAATGTCAGCGATGAAGAGCGAGCAAGTTCTTGTAGATATGCTGAGAATATTAACACAGCTCTAAAATTATGTAGTGGTGACTATATTAGCTATCTCACCGACGACGATGCGTACTACCCACAGAGACTAGATGTAATGGCATCGTATCTTGACGCTAATCTTGATATTTCTGTTGTCTATGGCTACCAGTTCTGCTTTAATGATGAAATGCCAGATGTTCCTGCCACCATCAGAGCCCCGCAGGGGCCATTGGAGTATGCTGCGTCATTAGTTGACCATAATTCAGTTATGCATCGTAAGAGCATATTGCCTCTGGTTGGCTTATGGGAGACGGGGCCTGAATTTTGGGGCCACGCCGATGCTGTTTTCTGGACGAAGATGAACGATGCTGGATATAAGTTTTATCCCATTCCAGAGATTTTGGATAGACATAGATTTCACGTTGACTCCGCACAAAGTAAAATGATGAGAGGTGTAATGCCATATGAAATTGGGTAGCTGTGTTATCACGTATAACCGTCTGGAGTACACGAAGCGCTGTATTGAATCCTATCTTGATACGGTAACACATGACTTTGAATTGGTTATTGTTGATAACAATTCAACCGATGGAACACGTGATTGGCTTTCTCTTGTTGATGAAGAAAATATCCATGTCATCCTCAATGAAGATAATTTTTTCCCGGGCAAGGCTTGTAATATTGGATGGTCATATCTGACCGATCATCATCATGATTTAACCCATCTCCACCGCAGCGACAACGATGTCCTTTACTTAGAAGGTTGGTCTGATTACGTCGAACGTGCTTACAGGTCTATTCACGATCTCGGCCAGTTTGGAGTTCTCACAGCAGAACAATCAGGCTGGCTTGGGGTTGAGTGGGAACCAGAAGTAATAGGAGAAGTAACTGTCAGTAAACAGCATTCTGCCAACATCGGTGGAAATAGTGTTATTTCAATGGATGTTTGGTCTGCTGGCGTAAGATATCTGGAGGTCCCGTGGCAGCCCGGAGCCAATGAGGATTGGTTCTTTTCGATGGATATCAAGTCTTACTTCTATCAGTTGTATGTCTCTGGTGAAACGATTGCTATCAACCAGTCGTTCGATCAGATGGACCGCTATCCAGAATATACAGAATACGTTACGTCGATTCGTGATTACCCAGAAGGTTTAGCGAGACAGTTATATGATAGAAAAGATTAAAACTCGTATCGCTGCAATGGCGATTAATCGGTGGGATAGAGATGTGCCGTTGTCTCCGGATGGTGAGCGATATTGGTTTATGGGCGGTGGAGATACCGTATGTAGACCATTCCATTACAGATGGCTAATCCCAGCGTTGTGTAAACAATCTAGATTAAGGTGGAGGGCCTGCGCTGAGTTATCTACGGCTCTGCTAATCCCCGCAGCTATACTGATGCTGCTGGTGTACGGTGTTCCTCTGTACGCCGCTGTGGGTGGTGGTTTATGCGTATTCGGTTTGAGCGGCGTGTGGAGATTCAATCGTGATGTCCCTGTATTGGTAGATGCCCCAGCGATGTTATTGGTTGTTATCTCTGTGACCTTTATTCACCTGCCGTATTATTTTTGGCCTATTGCCGTCATCGCAATTCTTGTTGCCGGATGCGTCAAGGAAACATCGCCAGTTTTTGCTGCGGCTATCGCATGGAATCCGTTACTATTGATTGGCCTCATCGCTCCGCTCATCCGCAAGTTGAGAATTGCGGAAGGTGAAGATGTTGTTTTTAATCCTGATGCTATTCATGCTATTTATCATCCTTATGATGCCGGTATGAAGTCGCATAGTCATATGTGGACGGACTGGAAAATCATGCTTGCTCCGTGGGGCGGTCTGGTGCTGGCTTCGCTGCACCTTTCCTTTCCATTGATGGCAACGCTACTGCTCGCTTATGGAACATTGGTGATCGCAACGGATACCATCCGTCTATACCAGTGGGCTTGGCCAGCAGTTTTAATCGCTGCATTCAGCTTGCCTCCCGTGTTTTGGGGGCCTATAATTCTTTTAACGTTATTTAATCCATATAAAGGAAGTGGTGCATAATGAGAATTGGAATCGTGATTCCAGTGCTCAATCAATTTGAGAAGGCTGTGCGGGCCATTGAAAGTATTAACACCAGCTACGACTATGAAGTTAAGATCATCCCACAGTATAAAGTAGATCAACCGCTGGCTGCTGCGTGGAACCAAGGTTTAGATTGGTCGCTATGGCGCCACCACTCTTTTACGTTGATTATCAATGATGACATTATTTTTACGAAGCAATGCATTGACAACATGGTTGACTCCTTTCTCCGGATGGAGAAAGAGAATTATTGTGCGATGATTACCGGTAATAACATTCGTGGATTATTCGATGACCCCGATCATGCCCTAGAGTACGAGACAGATGTCAGGGCATATCAGGAATGTCCTGACTTTGCTTGTTTCATGGTGCGTCCAACGATTAAGACGCGTGTGGGGTCATTTGATGAAAACTTCTCTCCGGCATATTTTGAAGATAATGATTATCATTATCGCATTAAGCTGGCTGGACTATATGCATTCAATGATGTATCTGCTCCGTATTATCATTATGGATCACAGACGCAGAATGCAAATAGTGATCTTCCGGTCGTTCCTCCGTTTGCTTTTGAGTTAAATAGATCATATTACATCGATAAATGGGGCGGCGAGCCCGGCAAGGAAACATACATGCATCCTTACAATAATCCTAGTCTAAATTATTATCAATGGTCTAAGTTAGACAATGATAATGTCTTAACTTCTTGGAATCCTCCTTGCTAAATAATTTTTGACAATTCCTAATGTGTTCTGTTGAATTGGAAAAACCGGTATGGTACAGTAGATACACATTTCGCTCTGGGTATTCACCCGCACAATGTAGAAGGAGAATTTAATGACAGAACCAACCTACACCTTAGAGATCCCTGCGCTTTTTTCCAAGTCGGGCTATCAAGGATATAAAATCTTTTTAGACAGATACACCAAGAAAGCCCCGAAGGGCGATCTTGCTATTGGGGATCTTGTCCTCGTTATTACCAAGAAAGACCCCAAGTTTCCGCAGAAAGATTTAGGTTGGATTACTGAGATTGCCAGCAAGGGTGCAACAGTTCAACTTTACAACGGTGAGGAAATTTATCAAGACTTTGATTTGATCTCAAAGCCTCTTGAGACACAGCCAGAACAGGTTCGTCGTCGTGTCGCTCACGCCCTTGCCTCATGCGAGGATGTAGAGGTTCGAGAATCAGTTGAGGATGATTTCTACAAGATTCTCCTTGACTATTTTGTTCCCGGTGGTCGTATCCTCGCTGGCGCTGGCTTAGATGTGCTCACGCTTCAGAATTGTTTTGTGCTTCCCGGCGCTGAGGATTCTAGGACCGGTGTGTTCGACAGAGTGAAGGAAATGGCAGAAACCCACAGCCGCGGTGGTGGCGTTGGTGTCAATCTTTCGTCCCTGCGTCCACGCTATGCTCATGTTAAGGGCGTGAATGGCATCTCATCTGGTGCTGTTTCTTGGGGGCAGGTATTCAATCTTTCTACTGGGCTGATTGAGCAGGGCGGTTCCCGCCGAGGTGCCACGATGCTTATGATCGATGACTGGCACCCAGATGTTTTTGAGTTCATTCAGGTAAAGAGAACCCCCGGTCAGTTTGAGAATGCCAACATGAGTGTCTGCATTTCTGATGCGTTTATGGAGGCTGTAGAGGCTGACGCAGATTGGGACTTAGTGTTCCCTGACACAAATGACCCACGCTACGATGAGTTATGGACCGGTAACCTCCAGCAGTGGCAGGAAGATGGCGGAGAGGTTCGAGTTTACGACACAGTAAAGGCTCGGGACATTTGGAGCCTGTTGATTGAATCAGCTTGGGCTTCAGCGGAACCCGGCCTGCACTTCCTTGAGCGCAGCAATAAGATGTCGAATTCTTGGTACTTTGCTCCGCTTGTTGCGACCAATCCATGTGGAGAGCAGCCCTTGGAAGCATACGGTGTATGCACGCTTGGTGCCCTTGACTTATCCAAGTTTGTTTCCCCTTGGGATCGCGGTATGAATTGGTCACTGCTTGGCTCGGTTATTACAACAGCCGTGCGCTTCCTCGACAATGTTATTGATATCAATAACTATCACCTTCCAGAGATTGAGGAAAATCACCGCTCCAATCGCCGTGTGGGCCTTGGCACTATGGGCCTCGGTGAGTTGCTGCTGCGTCTCAACATTCGGTACGGCTCAGACGAGTCTGTAGAGTTTGTAGACACGCTTTATCAGTTTATTGCGGAAAAGGCTTATCATGCATCTATCAATCTTGCCATTGAGAAGGGGGCTTTCGCAAAATATGATGAGCGATACTTACGCTCGGGCTTTATGGAGGCTATGCCTGAATCAGTAAGAGTGCGGGTAAAGGAGCATGGCATTCGTAATGTTTGCTTGCTTACACAAGCTCCTACGGGAACGACGGGTACCATGATGGGCACATCAACTGGTATTGAGCCATACTTCTCATGGCAGTACACAAGAACATCGCGCCTTGGCGTCCATGTGGAAGTAGTGCCGGTCATCAAGGATCTGGGACTCAAGCTTGGCAATCTCCCCGATTATTGTGTAACCGCTCAAGACTTAGCTCCAGAAGATCACGTGAAGGTGCAGGCTGCTATTCAGCGATGGACAGATTCGGCTATCAGCAAGACAACCAACGCTCCATCACATTACAGTATTGAGCAAACTGATCGTCTTTACCGTCTGGCCTACCAGATGGGCTGCAAAGGTGTCACCATCTATCGAGATCAGTCTCGTCACGAGCAGGTTTTGTCTGCAATTGATGAGCAGGCAGAGCCTGTTGAGGATGGTGTTGAAGTGATTCACCAAGGAGCCTGCGAAATTGCCTATCTGCCTGACGGTACTGTCTATTCAAAATGTGATTAGTGCTATTATGTAGATATGCTCAAGAAACATTACCCGTATGAGTGGTGGGGCGTATTTATTGCAATCATTATATATGATATATTTGTCTATAAGACTAGAAAAAGACCTACATTAACAAGTGTAGTTAAAAGTTTTAGAAATGACAAACTAAGTCGCTCTATACTTTGGGCTTTTTGGTGTTGGTTAACCTATCATTGGCTACTGGAGTCGGACAATTGAAGACAACATATGTATCAAAAGAGTGTGATGAACAACTTGAGATGGATATCAAGCATAAAAATATCCGTTTTACGCTCAATATTTACTGTGATGAGTGTCAAGTTGTGCATACTTTTATCCTAAAAACTCCAAAATCGCGACGAAAGTCGTAGAAATTTTGAGTTTTTATAGAAAACGTGATAGGATTATACTAATATGAGCTCAGTACAACCCAAGCGCACAATTGCAGTTCCTGAATCGTCGTATGGAGTGTGTTTATGGCAGATGCCAGATGGTTCATACTTTGGAGCAGACGGTAAATATCTCTCATTAGAGGGTGTGATGGGAGACTCAAGAGTGGAATTTAAGATGAGGCAGTCAGCATATTACTGGCTGGGTGAAGAAATCGGTAAACCAGTATGGATTTCTGGCGCAAGGAAGGTCACGGATGACGAATATGACGACCAGAGCGCTCGTTTGCGTGATGGATTGATTCCTGACGAGTACGACGCAGCCCGACAGATGCTTCGGAGAAGCCGATGAAGCACGAAGTCTCGCTAGTGGACGAATCTCAGGATTCTGTTATCTTCTTGCCGGAAATTGATATCGACGCTATTCAACCGCAGATGGAAAAAGTATCTACGGATCCTTTTCGTAAGGTTAATGCGGCTGATCAATCTAAGAAGACTCAGCGATTAATTAAAAGACTTGTTGGAGTTGACGGGACTAAGAGTAAATACGAAGACCCGCTCAGTATTGACGGCTATGGACTCTTTAATGTTGCTGTTCCCCCATATGACTTAGATACTTTATCATCCCTGTATGATGAATGTGGCTTTTTGCATGCCACAGTCGATGCCAGAGTGATGAATACTGTGGGCCTTGGATACAATTGGAAGCCTACTACTAAGGCTCAAAAAAGAGTATCCAAGTCAGCCACTAATACTGAAAAAGCTGAGCGTGTTCGGCAAATGCATCAAGCTGAGATGGATCGGTTGGAGCTTTTATTTGAAAGCTTTAACGAGGAAGAAACTTTTACTGAGACCATGATCAGGATTTGGACTGACGTTCTTGTGACCGGGAACGGTTATATGGAAATTGGTCGTACAAATGCCGGAAAGATCGGTTACCTCGGCCACATCCCTAGCAAATTGATGCGTGTCCGTAAAGACAGAGACGGTTATGTTCAGCTCGCTAATCGTATGGCAGTCTTCTTCAGGAATTTTGGTGATCTTGAAATGAAAGATCCCATTAATAATGATCCATCGCCTAATGAGGTTCTGCACTTTAAGCTCTATAGCCCTAATAGCACCTACTATGGGATTCCGCCCTCGGTTTCAGTTATCTCTGCTATTGTTGGTGATAAATTTGCTAAAGAGTACAATATCGACTATTTTGAGAATAAAGCAATTCCGCGCTATGCGATTGTACTCAAGGGGGTCAAGTTAAGTGAAGCTTCCAAACGTGAACTTATTAACTACTTCAAAAAAGAAGTTAAAGGAAGAAATCACGGAACACTCGTGGTACCTATCCCTGCTACTATTGGAGCAAATAATGATGCGGACATCCGATTTGAGAAACTTGAGACGGGAGTGCAAGAAGGTTCTTTCGATCAATACCGCAAGTCAAATCGCGACGAAATTGTCTCAGCCTATCGTGTCCCGCCTACCAAGGTAGGCATCTTTGATAATGCCAATATGGCTGTCGCTCGTGATGCGGATAAGACATTCAAGACTCAAGTTGTAAGTCCCGATCAGGTCATTGCAGAGAAGAAGATCAATAGAATTGTCACAGAGTTTAGCGATCTGTTCCTCTTCTTCTTCGAGCAGCTTGATATTATTGACGAAGACCTGAGATCTCGTATTCACGACAGATATCTGCGGACTGAGGTGTTAACGCCCAATGAGGTGCGTGGTGAAATTGGAATGCCTTCAATTGCTGGTGGCGATGAGGTACTACCTTACCCCACTAGCGTAAAGATGCAGCAGGCTGGGGCTAAGCAATCAGATGGTACCGGCAATACAAATGCAATATCAGGAAGTCCGCCGAAGTCGGGACAGGATAATGGCACTAATGCTACGCCTCAAAATGACGGCACAGGTCAAGAACGTGGCGAAGCACAAGATACCCAAGGGGTAAGAGAAAGAGGTTAATATGAGAGATGAACAAATTATTGCGTCGGGAGAATGCGCTGATGGGGCATCTGTTACGCTCACAAGCCGCACCGCTCGATGGATGATTATCCAACACACTGGCTCTGCCGATGCGACTGCAACTTTTGACGATAGATACACGGTTCAGCTGGCCAAGCACAATGCAGCCTATATTGAGATCTCGGGTAATTATCAAAAAATGGCAGCATCCGGCAATAGCGTTGACTATATTGTTTTCGGCTAATTGACATATTTACTATCATCTGATATGGTAATATAGACAACATAGCCGTTGCTATCCCATGACATTGGCGTTGCCACACGCTAATTTTGGGAGTTAAATATATGTCAGAAGATATTACATTATCAATCCCATTCAGCAAGGTAGATACCGCCCGTCGCATTGTGACGGGCTATGCTACTGCTGATAATATTGATCCCTCTGGTGACTTAATCGAATATTCAGCATCTGAGCAGGCGTTCAGCAATTGGGTGGGAAACATCCGAGAGATGCACGCTCCAAAGGCTGTTGGCAAGGCGATTAATTACCGTCCGGTCATCGTTCCATATCAGGGTCGTGAGTATCGTGGATTTGAAGTTGACGCTTACATTTCTAAGGGCGCTCAAGACACTTGGGAGAAAATTCTTGACGGTACACTTAAAGGGTTTTCAGTCGGTGGACGGATCGTAAAAGCTTCAGAGGACATCGACAAGTCAAACAATAGAACCATTCGTCGGATCAAGCAATACGAATTAAATGAACTGTCTCTTGTAGACAATATGGGGAACCCCGCTGCCGTGGTCACGATGGTGAAGATGGCTTCGGATGGTTCCCTTAATTATGATCTTGCCAAGTACAAAGTATTTTATTGCGATCGTCATGGCGTCGCTAGAGTTAATGAATCACAGTGTGAGCATGGTGATGCCATGCGTGAAATTGGCTCCGTTGACGAGTTAGACATTGACGTTATCGTTAAGATGGTGCAAACGGAAATTGTCAAAGCAGCCGAAGGCTTCGTGCCACCTCAGGGTGCTCGCACAGAAGCCCGCAGGGGCCTTGAGTGGCGTCGTGAGTTCAATCGCGGCGGCACGGCTATTGGAGTAGCACGTGCTCGTGATATCTCCAATGGCAAAGAATTATCAATTAGCACTATCAACAGAATGGTGAGCTACTTTGCAAGACATGAGGTAGACAAGAAAGGTCAGGGATGGTCGCCCGGTGAAGATGGTTACCCATCTGCTGGACGAATTGCTTGGGCTCTTTGGGGCGGAGACGCCGGAAGAACTTGGGCTAATTCCATTGCCGATAGAATGAACAAGGTAGATATGTTATCGGAAATTGAGTCCCTTCAGGGCTCAGAAGAAGATGGTGTTATGGAGAAGGAAGTGGCTTATGGCCACAAGACTCCTCCGAAGGGGTTCCCTGAAAATCGTAGTCAGTATGCTGACCCCGATAATTACAAGTATCCGCTCGATACCGCTGAGAGAGTAATGGCGGCTTTCCGCTACTACAATCAAGGCGGTCAGCAAAGTGCTGGTGGTTATAACGACGCTCAGTGGGCTTCTATTGGTAGAAGAATTATTGCTGCATTAAATCGTCTTTCGGAAACGGATTACACGATGGAAAGTGGTAAAATTGTTCGTAAAGATATAGGAGGCAACATGGATTTGCAAAAAAACATTGTAGATGATACAGTGGAGTCTGTGCAGACGCTTTCGGAGAACACAAAGATTGGTTTAATTGCGAAGTTTGTTTCGTGGATTAATGGTG
>Ga0208546_1000536_pt1 | contig 13708 bp, 26 predicted proteins | sample DEB19_08_DNA_4_FD_184528 | JGI IMG/M metagenome (GOLD analysis project Ga0208546, IMG submission 184528) | Aqueous microbial communities from the Delaware River and Bay under freshwater to marine salinity gradient to study organic matter... | ecosystem: Environmental > Aquatic > Marine > Coastal...
CAATCCTTGAGCGTACGCTGAAGGTGATGAGTGCGGTGCAAGCGCGCATCCACTACTCGATGAAAGAGGAGTTCCGGCTCCTCAAAGCCATCATCCGCGACTACACACCACAAGAGTATTCGTACGAGCCTGAAGAAGGTGGACGCCGCGCCAAGCAGTCGGACTACGACACCTGTGATGTCATCCCTGTGTCTGATCCAAACGCTGCCACCATGAGCCAGAAAGTGGTGCAGTACCAAGCGGTGATGCAGTTAGCCGCGCAAGCGCCACAGTTATATGACCTGCCTTACTTGCATCGCCAGATGCTTGAAGTGTTGGGCATCAAGAACGTGCAAAAACTTGTGCCGATGGATGATGACTACAAACCGCATGACCCTGTGTCCGAGAACATGGACATGATGCGTAACAAGCCTGTGCGGGCATTCATCTACCAAGATCATCAAGCGCATATCACTGTGCATATGTCCGCTATGCAAGACCCACTCATTGCCAAGCTCATTGGTCAAAGCCCACAAGCACAAGCAATCGGTGCAGCACTCGCCGCACACGTCCAAGAACACTTAGCCTTCGAGTATCGCAAACAGATCGAAGAGGCCGCTGGTGTTCCATACCCTCCACCCGGGGCAGAGATGGACGAGACAACCGAGGTAGAAATCTCACGCCTCGCTGCAGCCGCAGCACAACAGGTCCTGCAAAAGAATCAAGCGCAAGCTGCTCAAGAGCAAGCGCAGCAGGCCGCGCAAGACCCCATCGTGCAAATGCAGATGCAAGAGTTGGAGCTTAAGAAAAAGGACACAGAGATTAAAGCCAAGAAGTTCCTAGTTGACGCTGCGGCAAAAGCAGACCAGCTACAGATTGAACGTGACCGCATCGCTGCACAAGAGCGCATCGCGGGAGTGCAGGCCGGTGTTAAAGCTGCGTCTGACAAAGCATCACTAGCAGCAAAGCAGCAAACCGATGGTGTTCGTCTGGGCATCGACATCGCCCGAGAAAAACACGCGCAAAGTAGTCAAACCCCTAAAAAGGACAATAAGTGAACAATGACTTATGCAAGTACTTACTAGATGAGTTGTATAAAGAAGGAGAATCAATCCAGATTGATGTAGTAATGGGCAAAGCTAAAGACTATAGCGAGTACAGATACTCGTGTGGTGTTTATCGGGGCCTCCTAAGGGCGTGTAATTTAATTAAAGAAACTGCAGAAAGGATGGAACAATCAGATGAGTGAACTTTTTATCGGCACAAACCCCGATAGTCCAGAAGCCGCAACTGTACTGCCTGAAACCCCAGAGGAAAAAGCGCGTCAACTGCCTGATCCTTCTGGATATCGAATCTTGTGTGCGATCCCTGAAATCGACAACAAGTTTGATAGCGGTCTTGTCAAAGCTGACATCACTCTTCAACACGAAGAACTCCTCACTACGGTGCTCTTTGTGATCAAGCTAGGACCGGATTGCTACAAGGATGCATCACGGTTCCCATCGGGGCCTTGGTGTAAACAGGGTGATTTTATTTTGGTACGCCCGCACGCTGGTACACGAGTAAAAATACACGGACGCGAGTTCCGCATTATTAACGATGATTCCGTCGAGGGTGTAGTGCAAGACCCACGCGGCATTTCCAGAGCCTAACGGAGGCACATATGGCAGAAGCACAAAAGAAGGACGACTTTGATTTTGAAATCGAAGGCTATGGTGGCAATGATGCGCCGCAGCAAGAGGATAAGGTAGAAGCCAAAAGTACACCTGAAGTAGACATTGAGGTCGAAGACGATACCCCGCCGCAGGATCGCGGGCGCGAACCAATGCCTAAGGAAGTAGTGGATGAGCTTGAGGCTGACGAGCTAGAAGAATACTCAGACAAGGTAAAAATCCGTCTCAAGCAGATGAAGAAGGTTTGGCACGACGAGCGCCGTGAGAAAGAACGGGCTCTGCGTGAGCAGCAGGAAGCCTTAGCTGTCGCCAAGAAAGCAATCGAAGAGAACCAGCGCCTTAAGTCTCGTATAACAGAGGGTGAAAAGACCCACATTGATACGGCAAAAGGCGCCGCTGAGCTTGAGGTAGAGATGGCAAAACGCGCCTATAAGGAGGCGCATGAGTCAGGTGATGCGGATCAGATTGTTGAAGCGCAGACTAAGTTTGTTGAAGCTAACTACAAACTTCAGCGAATAAAAGATTTTAAACCCCCTTTACAAGAACCTGAAATTGAGGTACATACCGAAACTAAGGAAGTCCAAGTTCCTCGTCCTGATGCTAAAACGGCTGCGTGGCAAGAGCGCAATCCGTGGTGGGGGAAGGATCCAGAAATGACTGCAGCCGCACTGGGCTTGCATCGTAAGCTGGAAGAGACACATGGAACTGGCTTCGTAGGAAGTGATGATTATTGGGGTCGTATTGATACCACGATGCGACGCCGTTTCCCCGAGTACTGGGGAGATGATGTACAAACGTCGAACGGGGGCGGCAAGCCCGTTACGCGCACAGAAGTAAAACCCGCCACTGTGGTTGCTCCGGCATCCCGTAGCACATCCTCCAAAAAGATCGTGCTAAAAACATCGCAGTTAAATATTGCGAAGCGGTTGGGATTGAGCCCCGAACAATATGCTCGGGAATTTGCTAAAACCTTGGAGAACTAACATGGCTGAAAACAGACTTGCACGCGAACTGAATGACCGAACCCAATCTGAGCGCCCAAAGACATGGTCGCAACCAGAGCTATTGCCGGAACCGGATAAACAGCCCGGATTCAAATATAGATGGATTCGTGTGGCTACTTTAAATCAGGCTGACCCCCGTAATATTTCATCGAAACTTCGTGAAGGCTGGGAGCCAGTTCGCATTGAAGAGCAGCCAAAATTTAGACTGTTAGTTGACCCAACCAGTCGTTTTAAAGACAACGTTGAGGTTGGCGGGTTGTTACTCTGTAAAACCCCGAACGAACTTGTGGAGCAGCGTAATGCACATTATGCCGCGCAAACGCAGGCTCAGACGGATGCAGTGGACAATACATTAATGCGCCAAAATGACCCGAGGATGCCGCTATTTAAAGAGCGCAAATCTTCGACGACTTTTGGTTCGGGTATTTAACTTAATTTAGGAGTTTTAAATGGCATATCCAACCGTTGACAAGCCTTACGGCTTTCGTCCGGTGAATTTGCTGGGTGGTCAGGTTTACGCTGGCTCAACCCGTCAGATTCCCATCGAAAGCGGCTGGGGCACAGCAATTTTCTATGGTGACGTTGTTCTAATGTCGGCTTCCGGCTGCGTGGTTGGCGGCGGTACGACTGTTAACACGACCACCACCGTGCAAGTTGCTGGTGTGTTCTTAGGCTGTTCTTACATCAACTCGTCTGGTCAGCGCATTTACGCGCAGTACTATCCGGCTAGCACGACCGGCACGCCTGACAGCGCCAACTCGATCCAAGCTTACGTGGCTGACGATCCTGACTTGGTGATGAAGTGTGCAATCGTGTCGGGTACTACCGTGGTGGCGCAAGCTGCTCGTTCTTCATTGGTTGGCGGCAACGCTCAACTGGTGAACAACGTTGGTAGCACCGTGACTGGTGATTCGCAGCAAGCGATCTTAAACTCGGCTGGTACCACCAGCACCTACACGTTTAAGGTTGTGGACGTTGTTCCTGACACGTCACCTGCTGCTGGTTCCTTTGTCGAAGTCCTCGTGACTTGGACTCAGGGTGTTCATATTTATCGCGGCGCCACTGGCATCTAAGGGGATATTTAAATGGCTATTTCACGCGCACAACTACTGAAAGAGCTTCTCCCCGGTCTGAACGCATTGTTCGGCTTGGAGTATGCTCGTTACGGCGAAGAGCACAAAGAGATTTTCGAAACCGAAACCTCTGAGCGTTCGTTTGAAGAAGAAACCAAGTTGTCCGGTTTCTCTGCCGCTCCTGTTAAAAATGAAGGTAATGCGATTGCGTACGATAACGCGCAAGAAGCATGGACCGCCCGTTACCAACACGAAACCATCGCTTTGGGTTTCTCGCTGACCGAAGAGGCCATCGAGGATAACTTGTACGACAGCTTGTCGGCTCGTTACACCAAATCGTTAGCTCGTGCTATGGCGTACACCAAGCAAGTGAAAGGTGCCGCAATTCTGAACAATGCCTTTACCTCGGGTTATACCGGTGGTGACGGTAAGGTTCTTTGCGCCACGGATCACCCGCTTGTTTCGGGTGGCACCAACAGCAACACTCCCGCAACCCAAGCTGACCTGAACGAGACTTCGCTTGAAGCCGCCGTTATCCAGATCGCTGCTTGGACGGACGAGCGTGGTTTGCTGATCGCCGCTAAACCCCGTAAGTTGATTGTTCCCCCAGCGCTGCAATTCGTTGCTACTCGTTTGTTAGAAACCGAACTCCGCGTCGGTACGACTGACAACGACGTCAACGCGCTCAAGAGCAATGGCTCGGTTCCTGAAGGGTATCGTATCAACCACTTCTTGACCGACCCGAACGGCTGGTTCTTGATGACTGACGTGCCTAACGGCTTGAAGCACTTCGTTCGTACCCCGCTGTCGAACAGCATGGACGGAGACTTCGATACCGGTAACGTCCGTTACAAGAGCCGTGAGCGTTACAGCTTCGGCTGGTCTGATCCCCTTGGAATCTTCGGTTCGCAAGGTGCGTAAGTAGTACGAAAGGGGGGCCTAAGAACCCCCCTTTTTTGTTTTTTAGTGTAGTATTTACTTAGCTAGGATTTCAGTCATACCAACCTACCTAGAGGACAGTGCACTGATGGTATGGCGACTTGTGCATAAGGAGATTTAAATGGGTTTCGCTACTCATCTTGGACCGTGGTTACTCGGTACCGTTAAAAACACGACCGGCTCGACTGCTGGAACGATTCGTAACATGGGCGCAACTGTTGTGTCCCAAAGCGTTGCAATCACAACGACTGGCACTGCTGCAACAGCTTTTGTTCTTCCTGCTGGCGCACAAATTACTTCGATTGTTTTTAATTGCACAACGCTGTATGGCGCTGGCACGTTGAAGCTTTCGATTGGCGCAACTGATATCACAAACACTGCGACGCTCCCAACTACCACTGCTGGTGTTGTTGCGTTTACTCTTGGTGCTGCGAGCACGACTGCTGCTGGTTTAATCAATAACGTTGGTACGACTGACGCGATTGTGACCTACACGCTGTCGGCTGCTACGACTGGTGCGGGCACGATTGTGGTTTCGTATGTTGTGCGCGGCTCTGACGGTGCAGCTAACCCAACCTACAGCCAGAACTAATTAATCTCTAGGGGGCTTCGCGCCCCCTTGTTTAACTTCTTAGGAGATTAATTATGCAGACAGATGTCTATTCAGGGCACCTAAATAGCTCTGGGTTTGTTGCCACCTATCGCACTCGATTGAAGGGACTGATGTACACGTCTTCTTCGACTGCGGGCACGATCAATATGTGGGATGTAACTGCTGCTCCTACAGCAGCGGCTACTGGTTACACTCAATCAGGCACGACGGTTACTGTAGTGAGTGCTGCTCACGGTTTAAATACGGGTGATCGTATTGGTATCACTTTTGCCACCAACGCTGGTGTTTCGGCAACGAACGGCAACTATGTTGTTACCGTGACTAACTCAAGCACATTCACGATTACTGATATCAACAGCAGAACGATTGCTAGCGCGACTGGTTGCACGTTCTCCGCTGCAAACGGACGTTGGCTCATGTCTGTTGATACGGCTGCGCTCACAACTTCAGGTGTGCCGCAGAACCAGACGATGCTTATTCCGGGCGAAGGCTTGTTAGCTCTGAATGGCATTTACGGGCAGCTTAGTAACCAAACTGGTCTAACAATTTTCTACGGGTGATTCGTGCAAAACCAAAAAGGTTTCGATCTTGCTGGCAAAAAAGTAATGATTGGTCTTCCAGCCTACGACCATAAAGTAGGTTTGAAGATGGCAGTATCGTTAATGCAGCTTGCTCAGAAAGTGTTGGAGCATGGGATTCATATTCAGGTCAGCAGCATCTGCGGCTGTTCTGTTGTGTCCCGTGCGCGGAACCTTATTGCGTACGAGTTCTTGCAGTCTGATTGCGATCATCTGATGTTCATTGATTCGGACATGACGTTTGATCCAGATTCAGTGATCCGTTTGCTCGCGTGGAACCAAAGCAAAGCCATTGTTGGCGGCGCTTACCAAGCCCGTAAAGAGGGCAAGGTGTACATCCTCTCGCTTGATGGCGGTGAAGGTGTGAATGGTACCGAAGGTACGGTGAGTATGGACCCGATGGGTAATGTAAAAGCTCACCGTATTGCCACTGGTTTTATGATGATTCAGCGCAAGGTGTTTGAAAAGTTGCGTGAAGACCACCCTGAGTGGGCGCACAAAGACACCAACAGCGACAAGATACTTCATGCTTACTTTGACTTCCTGACCACGCCACAAGGCTACATCGGTGAAGACTTCTTATTCTGTGATCGCGCCCGCGCAGCTGGGTTCGACATTTGGATTGACCCAACGATCAAGCTTGGTCACATGGGGGTGCATGAATACTTGAGCGACTTTGGTAACGACATCTTGTATCCGATGCTAACCCCTGTTGAACAAACCTTGAGCGACGCAGCGTAATGGCTAAGACTCCAGCATGGCAACGCAAAGAAGGCAAGAACCCCTCTGGTGGCCTGAACGCCAAGGGTCGAGCTTCGTACAATCGAGCCAATCCGGGCAAGCCCGGGTTGAAAGCACCACAACCGGAGGGCGGTCCAAGAAAGGCGTCCTTCTGTGCCCGCATGAGCGGTATGAAGAAGAAGTTAACTTCAGCAAAGACAGCGAACGACCCAAATTCACGTATTAACAAGAGCCTTCGAGCGTGGAAGTGTTGAGATGGAACAAATTGAGCTAACTGAACGCGAAAGACTGATTGCTAAAGAAGCGGCAAAGATTGCTATCGAAGAGCTGTCAGACGAGTTCTACAAAAAAGTTGGTAAGACTTTCATCGAAAAGTTTTTGTTGATTGTTGGTGCTTTAGTCGCTGGCTTTTTTGTGGGCAAAGGTTTGCCCCTAAAGTTTTAAAGGAACGACAATGGCTGAGAAATGGATTCAGAAAGCGATTAAGAAGCCCGGTGCTTTGCGTTCGGCTCTTGGTGTTAAGGGCGATAAACCTATACCTGCTAAGAAATTAGCAAAAGCTGCTAAAGCCCCCGGCAAAATGGGGCAACGTGCTCGTTTAGCACAGACTCTTAAGGGGTTAAAGCGTGGCTAATTACAAAGCAAAGATGGAAGATGCGCGTAAACGCGCAGAAGAAGCGGCGAATGCGCGTAGTGACGTGATAAGCGGGATGTCCACTACGTACAAAGCCGGAGCGGACAAAGACTTTAAACGCGCGATTGCCGACTTTAAGAAAGTGCCGCAAAGCGTACGCGATCAAGAGGCATACAACCAAGCTGGGTATAAGGCTGGGGGTTCTGTGTCTTCTGCTTCAGCCCGTGCAGATGGATGTGCTGAGCGCGGAAAAACTCGCGGTAAGTTTGTATGAAATCTGTTTTTGGCACTTGGACAACAGGTGGCAAATCGGCTGATGTAGGAGGCAAAGCAATGCCTAGTACTAGTAAGAAACAACACAATTTCATGGCGGCGGTGGCATCTAACCCATCTTTCGCTAAAAAGGTTGGTGTGCCTTCCTCCGTAGGGAAGGATTTTTTGTCTGCGGATAAAGGCCGCAAATTTAATAAAGGTGGCGAAATGAAAGAATCCAAAGCAATGATAAAGAAGGAAGTGTCCTTTATGAAAAAGAAGGGCGCACCTGCTTCTATGGTTAAACACGAAGCCGCTGAAATGGGCGCGATGAAAAAGGGCGGCATGATGCGCTCCAAGAAAGACATCGCAAAAGATCAGATGGCTATGGCCCCGTACGGTAAAGGCGGTTCTGCTGCGAAGAAATACGCTCGTGGCGGCGGTATCGAGGTCAAAGGTAAAACCAAAGGCACCATGATTAAGATGGCTGGTGGCGGTCGTACTTGCTAAAGGAGCTATAAATGGCACGCTTACGTGGTGGTGATTTAGCAGGGTTAGCCGGACTTGGCGCTGCTGCTTATTTGCTTAGCAAGAAAAAAGGTGATTCCGCAGCGTTTGAACGTGAGGAAGATGTAGGTGGCCTTCGTTCTTCAGGGAAAGGTGGAAGCGACGAAGAAGAAGTTTCGGTAGCACCTAAAAAACATGAACCTGTATTACCGGATGAACCTATGTCAGACGAGGCAATTCGTTCTAAGATTGAAGCCGCATCCCCTGCTAAATATGCAGGTGGCGAAGGCGGTCCAGCACGTCGTGCAGCTCGTGCTGCGGTGTTTGGTGGTGGCGAAGGTGGCAGTGGTAATACCGGCGCTGGCCCTCGAACCATAGCTGAAGCGCGTCGCCAACGTGAAATCCGTACGCCTACAGGGGCGTTGCCTAAGGGTTTTCATATGAAAAAGGGCGGCTCTGTTTCTTCCGCATCTAAACGTGCTGACGGTATTGCGCAACGCGGGAAAACCCGTGGAAAGATGTATTGAGGTGAATCATGCCAAAAACTACGGAACGTAAGTGGGGCGCTAAAACAACCATTGGCGATGCTGCGGCGCAAGAATCGTGGGATAAAAACTGGATGAAAAACGAGTCTAAAAAAGCTACTTTGGATCGCGTAGGGCAAGCCAGAGATGAAGCTGATGCTGAAGTAAAACGTGAAACTCGTGGCAGTGAAGCACCAATGACCGCAGGTCAGAAGCAGTCTATGGAAGAAGCAAAAGACGAAGAGATGCGCAAGAAGATGAAGGCTGCACCAACCACCAAGACGGAGATGGGTAAACCATTTGCCAAGGGTGGCTCAGCTTCCAGCCGTGCTGACGGTATTGCCCAGCGCGGGAAAACCCGTGGAAAGATGATCTGATGATGGCCTCGCGCGGGATGGGGGCAATCGCCCCCTCCAAGATGCCTAAAGCCAAGACGGTTGTTCGCAAGGATGACCCGAACGATGTCACCATGTACAAGAAGGGTGGCACGGTTAGTCACGTCAATGAAGCCGGTAACTACACCAAACCGGGCATGCGCAAGAACATTTTCAATCGTATTAAAGCCGGTGGTAAAGGTGGAGCGCCGGGTCAATGGTCTGCACGTAAAGCACAGATGTTAGCTTTGAAGTACAAGAAAGCTGGCGGGGGGTATAAGTGAGTGGACTCGCAAAATCTCAAGCCAGCCTCAAAGCGTGGACGGACCAAAAGTGGCGCACGAAAAGTGGTAAACCATCTACGCAAGGCAGCAAGGCAACGGGTGAAAGATACCTCCCAGAAGCCGCCATTAAAGCGCTCTCCCCGCAAGAGTACGCAGCCAGCACCCGCGCCAAGCGAGCCGGTAAAGCCGCAGGAAAGCAGTTTGTTCCACAACCTAAAAACGTGGCTAAAAAAACTGCTGCGTATAGGAAGTAAATAAATGGCTTATAAAACCACAGATACATATGACTTTAACCTCGACCTAAACCAACTGGTCGAGGAGGCGTTTGAACGCTGTGGTCAGGAGTTGCGCTCGGGCTACGATCTTCGTACGGCTCGTCGTTCTCTGAACTTGCTCACGATGGAGTGGGCAAATCGTGGCATCAATATGTGGACGGTTGAACAGGGGCAAATTACTTTGGCGTATACATCGCCGACGCCTACGATCACCTACAATTTGCCTGTTGATACGGTTGATCTTTTGGATCACGTTATCCGCACGGGCACTGGGCAAAACCAGACTGACATCAATATCAGCCGGATCAGCGAATCTTCGTACGCGATGATCCCTAATAAGAATGCCGTTGGGCGACCAATTCAGGTCTGGATTCAACGCCGTTCTGGTGCTACAGATTCAACAGGGCAGACCGTCCCGCCGCGTATTCACGTCTGGCCTACGCCAGATAATAGCCAAACATATACTTTTGTGTACTGGCGCTTGCGCCGTATGCAGGATGCTGGCAACGGTGTCAATGGTCAGGATGTGCCGTTCCGCATGATGCCCGCGATGGTGGCTGGGTTGGCTTTCAATCTGTCCATGAAGTTGCCGAACGTAGACCCCACCCGAATCGCCATGCTCAAAGCTGACTATGAACAGCAATGGCAGTTGGCTGCTGACGAAGACCGTGAAAAGGCGCCGTTGCGGTTAGTCCCGAGACAGATGTTTTACTAAGGAGCGACCATGCCTAGTCAGTTTGCTTCTGGTAAATACGCAATCGCAGAATGCGACCGCTGTGGTTTTCGGTATAAGTTAAAGCAGCTAAAGACACTGGTTATTAAAACCAAGAACGTCAACATCAAGGTTTGCCCCACATGCTGGGAGCCTGATCAGCCGCAGTTGTCGTTAGGTTTGTATCCAGTTAATGATCCTCAAGCGGTGCGTAACCCAAGACCAGATGTTAGCTATGTGACTTCAGGCAACAACGGATTGCAGATTGATCCGTCTGGTACAGGAGTTCTAGCTAACGGTACACCCGAGGGTGGTAGTAGAATCATACAGTGGGGCTGGGCACCGGTTGGCGGTTCCCGATTGGATGATGATGGTCTAACGCCAAACTACTTGGCGCTGGGTATTTCGATAGGAACCGTAACTGTATCCGTTACTTAAGGAGTAGCAAATGGACAAGAAAGAAGTTAAACAGATTGCTGACAAAGAAGTTAAAGCGCACGAGAAGCGCTTACACGGCATGAAAAAAGGTGGTGTCACTTCGTTAGCGATGAAAAAGTACGGGCGTAACGTTGCTCGTGCAATGAACCAAAAGTCATCCGGTCGGGGGCGCTAATGAAAAAGAACGCTCAACCTAAATACAAGTCGCCGCAGCCAAACAAGAATCCGTTGCCTGAAGGCGCTGGATATCCAGACGAAGCCAAAACATCAGGCATTCAAGTGCGTGGCGGTAAAGCACAGACTAAAGGCAAGATGGCTCGCGGGCCAATGGCGTAAGGATTCGTTGTGCCATATAAAGATCCAAAGGACCCAAGAAAGCTAAAAGGCGTTTACGCTTGGGCGGCTGCTCATCCTGAAAAAGTGAAAGAGGCGAAAAAGAAATACGCCGAGCGCAATAAGGAAGCAGTGAAGCAACGTATCAAAGATTGGATGGATAAAAATCCTGAAAAAATGAAGCAGATACGTATGGATTGGTATTTGGCAAACAAACATAAAGCTGCGGCAATAGTACGAAAAAGGCAAGCATCTAAATTGAAGCGCACGCCAAAATGGTTAACTGATGACGACAAATGGCTGATGCAACAAGCATATGAGCTTGCTTCTTTGCGTACGAAAATGTTTGGGTTTTTATGGACAGTAGATCATATAATCCCATTACAAGGTAAAAAAGTATCAGGTTTGCATGTGCCTTGGAATTTGCAAGTAATACCTGCGAAAGAAAATTACTCTAAAGGTAACAGGGTATGAATTATCAAACCCTCTTTTCTACCATTAAGTCATTTTTGGAAAATGACTTCCCAACATCCACGTGGACTAACACGGCTGGAACGGGGACGACTTCGCTTACGGGTACTCAGCAGATCAATATTTTTATCACGCAAGCTGAACAGCGTATTTTCAACACGGTGCAGTTTCCATCAATCCGCAAAAACGTAATTGGTCAAACAACAGCAAACAATAAGTACTTGTCATGTCCAACTGATTTCTTGGCACCTTATTCGATGGCTGTGATTGAGAACTACGGACAAGCAACAGAGAACTACTCGTACCTGCTGAATAAAGATGTGAACTTCATTCGTGAGTCATATCCAACGCCAGCGTCTACTGGTCTTCCTGCTTATTATTCGTTGTTTGGTCCGCTAACCACCACAGGGCTACAGCCAACGCCAACCAATGAGTTGTCGTTCTTGCTTGGCCCTACACCGGACACCAAATATTACGTTGAACTTCATTACTACTATTACCCTGAAAGTATTACGACTGCTTCATCGGGACAGTCTTGGCTTGGTGATAATTTTGATTCTGTTCTTCTGTACGGAGCTTTGGTAGAGGGCTACACCTTTATGAAGGGTGACCAAGATTTAGTTAATCTGTACCAAGGTAAATACACAGAAGCAATGAACCTTGCTAAACGTCTTGGCGATGGTATGGAGCGTCAGGATGCGTACCGTAGTGGTCAATACCGGCAGAAAGTGACGTAATACTATGGCTTTTACCGGCAATTACGCGACGAATACGTATAAAAACGGGCTAAATACCGGCACGTTTAATCTAAATACCGGCACTACGCAGGTATTTAAGATCGCGCTGTATACCAACTCAGCTACGCTGGATTACCAAACAACTGCGTATACGACTGACGGTGAGGTGTCTGCTACAGGGTATACCGCTGGTGGTGAAACGCTAACTGTTAGCCAAGTGCCCACGACTGGTTCGAGCGGTACAGTTTCTTATTACTCTTTTAGCAACGTAACATGGACTGGGGCGTTCACCGCTCGCGGTGCTCTGATCTATAAGTATGACGGGTCAGCTAATCCTGCGATGATTGTGCTGGATTTTGGTTCAGACAAAACTTCAACGAGCACGTTTACCGTGACATTTCCTTCAGCTACTAACACTTCTGCAATTGTGAGGATATCGTGATTGTTACGACCACTAAAGGCGATATGGATGAGTCCTTGCTATTGAAGCAAGTTGGCAGCATGGACAATGAAAATGAAACGACTGAATGGGTTGAGTACTATCTCAACGATGAACTTGTACACCGTTCGGTGCATGTCAAACTAAAGCAGTCTCCTCAGATCCTACCTGAAGCTTCTGCGCTTTAATAAGGAAATATCATGGCTAACACCCAAGCAATGTGTACTTCGTTTTTAGGTGAGCTGTTTACGGCGACTCACAATTTTGGCACTGCGCCTACACGCGCGACAAGTGCTGCTGACACAATCAAAGCGGCGTTGTATCTAGCCTCGGCAACGCTGAACGCTAGTACCACTGCGTACACCACAACTGGTGAAGTGTCCGGCACAAACTATTTGGCCGGCGGCGTGACGGTAACGAACGCAACGGCTCCTACATCGACCAACTCGTCAACCACGGCTGGTGTGGGTTACTGGACTCCATCGGCGAGCATCGTGTACACGACGGTTACACTGTCTACTTCGTTTGATACGGTCTTGCTATACAACAGCACGCAATCAAACAAGGCGATTTCTGTTCATACGTTTTCGGCGCAGACGGTGACTGCTGGTACGTTTACGATCACGATGCCATCAAACACCACAACCACAGCCTTGTTACGCCTAGCGACTAGCTAATATGTTTGGTTTATCCCCGTTTTCGGGAGCACCTTTTAGTGATACTGGCAGCATAACAATCGCTATCGGTATCACAGGCGTTAGCGCGTCTGGTGCAGTTGGCAACGTTGATTACGCAAAAGAAGGACAGGTTGGTATTTCAGGTGTAGTAGCAACAGGTGCAGTCAACACGCTAATTATTCCGTTGACGAGCGCGGTAGCACTGGGTTCTGCGGGTACTGTTGGGGTTGGAATTTCAATACCGCTTACTGGTGTAAGAGCGTCAGGTGCTGTGGGTACGGGGTCGCCGTTTATTTTCTGGAACCCGATTGACACTTCGCAGACTCCGAATTGGCAAGTAATAAATACGAATTAAGGAACCGCTATGGCGCTTGTTCTAAGAGATAGAGTAAAAGAAACAACGACGACTACTGGCACAGGCACAGTTACGCTCCTTGGTGCGGCTACTGGT
>Ga0208546_1000541_pt1 | contig 13621 bp, 19 predicted proteins | sample DEB19_08_DNA_4_FD_184528 | JGI IMG/M metagenome (GOLD analysis project Ga0208546, IMG submission 184528) | Aqueous microbial communities from the Delaware River and Bay under freshwater to marine salinity gradient to study organic matter... | ecosystem: Environmental > Aquatic > Marine > Coastal...
ATCTTGATCTCGCGGTTCATGGCCCCGTCAATCAACTCGACAGGAATGACCGTATCTTCTTCACGCGGCGGGAAGTTACCGAGAACACGCACATGGTACGCCGGGCTGTCTTCGCCATACCGTAGCTGCATTTCCTTAACGAACGCATCGGATACGCGGGGACTATCTAAGCAGCTGACATGGAAGGTTTTCCATTCACCCTTCAAACGGTTGTGCGTGTCGTAGAACAAACCGCTGTTTCGCGTAGGGTTCCCCAGAAGAAGCGTCGTCGCATTGTGGCCCGACATAGAACCAGACGCAGCTTCGTATACACTCTCCGGAATACCGGACGCTTCGTCGGCGACGAGCAACACGTTATCAGCGTGGATACCCTGCAACGCTTCCGGCGTTTCTGCTCGGCTCGTTCTTGCGGAGATAAAGGCTTCACTAGCTGCGGCCTTCAACTCAATACGGTCGGCCTTCACTTCGATCAGAACCTTCAACACGTCGGGCAGTTCATTCACCCATCGCTTCAGTTCCGCGAACATCGCATCGAACAACTGTGCGGATGTCGGCGCAGTGACGACCACCTTCACCGGGTATCGCGTCAGGAAGTAATGCAGCATGGCCCAGCTTGCGGCTGTCGATTTGCCGACACCGTGGCCTGAACGCACGCTGATCCTGCGGTTCCCGGAACTAATCGCTTTGAGAAACTCGATTTGCCACGGGTCTGGCTTCGTCCTCAGAATATCCCGCACGAACCCAACGGGATCATCGCGGTACTTCTTCAAAAACTCCAGAAAGAAGTTCGGCTCAGATTTCGTCATTCTTATCTCCCCTTATTACTCGTGCGATTGTTTGATGGCTAACTGATATACCATGACGCTTTGCTACGATAATAGCAATATCGCGGTAGCTATGACCTTTAACGCGTGCGGCCTTCATGGTGATTAGCGCGTCCTGCGCGTTTGGTTCTGGGTGCAGCTTGGCCTTGCGGCCTGTTCCCGACTTCTTAAAGCCGAACGGCACTTTGCCACCGACGTATCCTCCTTGTGACTTCTTCGCTCTCTTACCGGCGGTGACACGTTCTCTGATACGGCGGCGCTCCTCACCGGAGAAGACGGCCATGATCTCTAGCATGAAGCGTCCGTTCGGGTTGGCCTTGTCCATGACATTGCCGTAGCCGTTGATGATTAGGTTGATGTTCGCCGTCTCCCAGTCGGCGATGACGTTGAGCGCATCTCTCGCATCGCGGAACATACGGTCTAGCTTCGATACGATAACGGTATCGCCCGGCCGGAGGAACGCCAGCTTGCAGCCTTCTTCTCGGCGTAGCAGTGGAACCCCGCCGGAGACGCCCCGCTCTTCGTAGATATGCTCCAGTTCCAAATTATGTGTGAGCGCAATGCCTTGTATCTGGCGTGCTTGATCATCGAGCGATGTGTTCTCAATCTGGTCTTCAGTCGAGACGCGAGTGTATCCATAAACTGCCAACGTATTTCTCCCGTTCTTTGTTGTGCATCGCTGTTACAATTTATTGTTACAGTTTGGCAAGCAAAAAGTTTGGAATTTTTTTGGCTGGGGGATCGAAAACACAAGGGTGTAGGGGGGTGGGGGCCACACCTCGATGTCTGTTTAGTTATACGTACGTACCCCCCGCGCAAGGCGGGGGCGGGGGGGGGTATTTTGAAAGCACCCCCTCCCCCCTATAGGTGAAAAAGCACGCAATTCTGCGGGTTACAGACTGTAACAGTGTATTAGTATGCGACCAAATGGCGTCAGAGGCGCACAAAAACGGAGGCTCGGCGGTCTCTATTCACCAAGGTAAAGCGGCACATCGTGCCTATTGCATTATGTTATAGGGTGAGGCAATTCACATTGTAGTGTGATTTGATTGGTTACTATTTTTTACCAATTAGCAAAATTATATATCTTTTGTAACCGGCCGGTTGTTCCTATCGTTAATGCGTCATCAACAAAAGAGGGAATGACAATGACTAACAATGACAACCGCAAGATTGATATCTATCTGCTCAATCGCACGCACAAGTGCTGGCAATATGAGTGCAGCACAACATGGTCAAAAACATGCAAAGAGGCAAAGGCGTCATTCTTGCGCCGCCACGATTATCTTGACGCCGGACAAGTCCGCGCTCGTTTCGCATAACTAAAGAGGGAATGACAATGGCTTTTGATTTATCACAGTATATACCGTTCAACGCTTTCGCATTCATATGGATAGCGTGCATGTTGGCGGGTTTAGCATTTGCCAGTCGCAACGATAAAGGAGGGCAGTAACATGGACATTGAAACACTATCCGAGCGCAAGCTGGAAGACCTTTACAACAAGCGTTTTCGTGATGACGCAGCGCAATCGCAAGTCTGCATTGCTGCAGGCATGGGCAACTGGACACCACGCCAGCGCGACGAAGCATTGCGTGGGCAACTGCCAGCAACTGACGAGCAACTAGCCATATGCCGTGATTGGCTGGCAAGCGCAGTTGCGTTCATGGAAGTCTGCGACGAACGCGCACGGCGCAAGCAATACCACGGCTCATACAAGCCAATCCGCCGCGCAGCCTAACACCACCGGACGGCGGAGCAATCCGCCGCGAGGCTGGCGCTAGTGCCAATTAGAGGGAATAGATCATAATGATGCAAGGAATTTGGACGATATATAGCGGCTCGCGCATAAAGGCGATTGCCCGGACGCGCAATTCTTGGGGCGGGGAACAACCCGAAATGGCTTTGCGCTTGGCATACGATCATGCGTTGAACGCTGACGAAAATCACGCCGCCGCCGCCGCAGCTTTGGCGCGTAAATTGAATTGGGACGGCCTGTGGCATGGTGGCGGACGACCGGACAATAAAGGCTATATGTTCGTCAAGATAGCCAGCGTTTACCAAGGCGCGCCGGACAGCAGCATAGGCCGCGAAGGTGTTGATTGGTTCTATATTGAGCCGCGCCCATGATCAAGCCACAACAGGCCGCGCCGATAGGCCGCAAAGGCCGCGTATCATCCGACAACGCTTGGCCGCTTCGCAATGCGGACGGCCTCACCTTCGCAGAAGCCAAGCGCCTTAGAGAGCAGGAGCCAAGCAAATGAACGAGACAAGGCAAGAGGCAATCACGCGTATCGGCAAGCTGCTGGACGGAAGCGTAACCCTGACTGGCAAAGATGTCGGCGGGAACGGCCACTGGTTCAACCCTTATGACCCCGCCGCCGAAGAACGCGCCGCAATCGTGCGCTGGCTGCGCAACTTTTGGGATGGCTGTGATGACGAAGATTTAAAAACCGCTGCGGACGCAATAGAGGCCGGCGAGCATTTAAAGGAACAAAGCAAATGACTTTCTATGATGACGACGATGAGGACGACGAATTGGCGCTGCCCGAACGATACATTGAGAGGGCTGGCGAAACCTTGGCCTACCGCTTAATGGAATATCTGGAGTTTCTTGGCGTGATAGGCAAGGACCATGTGTCTTACCTGCGCTACCCGCCCATCGAATTGATTGAGGACGCCGAAAAAGCATTGAGAGATGAGACTTAGTTTTTAGATTTTAGATTTTAGATTTTAGATTTTAGATTTTAGATTTTAGTTTTTAGATTTTAGATTTTAGTTTTTAGATTTTAGATTTTAGTTTTTAGTTTTTAGTTTTTAGTTTTTAGTTTTTAGTTTTTAGTTTTTAGTTTTTAGTTTTTAGTTTTTAGTTTTTAGTTTTTAGTTTTAAGGAGCAAAGCAAATGACAAGTGAAGAATTTAAAGCAACACGCGAGAAGCTGAACATGACGCAAGGCCATCTCGCCCGCAAGATTGGCATGTCCGAAAGGTCGATCCGATACTATGAGCAGGGTGGCCGTTCGGTCCCCGCTCCAGTCTCTATCCTCTTAGAGACGTTTCTAAGGGGTCTGGAGCGTGTCTAGCTACAATCGGGATACTTACCTAGCAATTTCCCTATATGCCTCTCTATGGGCTTTATACGGGCTTCTAGAACTATATAAAGGATAAGACATGGCCGGACATATTAAACGACGCACGATTGCATCGAACTTAGACAAGGTTGGCGAGACTGTTTTGCTGGAGAAGATCGCATCCGGCCTGACAATGGCTGGCCTTGCTCGTGAACTTAAAATCAGCAACCTATCGCTCTACCATTGGATACGCAAAGACCCGGACAGGGAGGAGCGGTTCAAACAGGCAAGAGCAATCGCGGCTGATCAATGGGCGGACGAGTGCTTGGACATTGCCGACGCTTCGGACAGCGTATCGGCTAACTCCGACAGGCTCAAGATCGAAACGCGCAAATGGTTGGCTGGGGTTACGAACCCAGAGAGGTTCCAAGCCAAGCCGACCACAGCGGTCCAAGTCAACGTGAACCAACTCCACCTTGATGCACTGCGCCAGCTAAACTTGGCGTCGTCGAACCATGACGGGTCAAATCCCCATGACCAAATCGAACAGATCGAAGAAGAAATCACCATAGACGTCACGCCACCCAAGCAAGTCGGCTCTCATAACCTTGATGCGGACGACTTGCCGGGTGTTTTTGACGACGATTAACGGAAAACTGCCATCCGTGCATGGTTTGAAAAATCCGTGCACGGTTTGGGCCGGGTTTGGTGCACGGTTTAAGCACGCATTTCCGCCAATGTGCACGGAGTGCACGGTTTGTCGGCGTATCAATCGCCATAAGTAAGTAACATTGTAATATGACCAATTCAACACTGTTACTGTCATGAGAGCGGATTAACTTTTTTAAACCATGCACTCCGTGCACATCCTTAGATTTCAGCCATTTTATCTGGCCCTAAACCGTGCACCAACCATGCACGGACCCTCCCAAACCGTGCACGGATTTGTCGAAAGCCAAGATAGGTCCGAAGCGGACCTAAAATTAGCACTTGACAACACCGGCACAATGTGCCATAGTGCAAATGCGGATCGAGAGGGCCAACCCCCCGACCGCTCTTAAGAGAAGGAGAAAAAGCATGACCGTAAAGTATCAAATCCACGGCTACGACAAATATGTGTCGGGAGACTACGTTGAGCCAACCCTATACGACACCTACGCAGAGGCCCACGCCAGAGCGCATTCAAACCATGAATGGGTAGTGAAGGTCGAAGTAGCAGAAGCCGAATAAAAAAGAGGGGGCTTCGGCCCCCTCAATTTTACTGCGCCAACATTTAGGTGTGCGTTTCAATCTTGGCTGTGCATCTTTTCCTGCGCAGCTATGAGCCGATCAAGATACCACCGCGCTTTGCGAAGGTCCGCGACCGGATCAGCTTTCTTCTCATAACGCCACATATATTTGAGGACATTAGCTTTCAACGCGCCGCGAAAGCCTTCGCCGCTTAGCGCGGCCTCGATGGCGTCAATCGCTTCGATCCCCCCAGCGGTATAGTGCGGTGGGCTATTGACGACATCGACACCCTGCTCGTTAAGCATATCCCTCACTTCCTTATATCGCATAAAATCGTTCCCATACATTACATGTCCTCCCCATCTGCCTTGAAGTTAATCTGAACGCCGAAGAAATCGTCCGACTGGTCATCGATCATGGCATTTATAACCATATAGTCTTCATCGCCTATGAGAAGTTCAAGACCACGGAACACACGCTTCGTTCGTGTCGCCCGATCCCTTGTGGCATCATAGCCATGCGTCTTCATCTCACCATTGAACTTACGCTGCGACCACTCCTTGCCCTTGGCTTCGTTGTTATCCTTGCACCAGTCGCGGAAGTCATTGAACGCCTCGTTGGTAGTCATCTCATTGTCTTCGCCAGCAACGCAACGCTCCGTGATCCAGCGGGCCAATGCGTCCTCTCCTGCGAGATACTCATCGGTAGCTTGGATTACTGCCTTCGGCGGGTTCAAGCCCTGCTCCAGCCAAGCCTTAGCCCCTTCGATAACCCACGCCAAGATGGCCGGGTATTCCTCCTTCAGCTTGTCCGGCAAGTCCATGTCCTTGACGAGAGGCTTAGTCTCGAACGGGATGAGATGCATACGCCGACGCATAGCGTCATCCACATTAGTAATTTCAGGCTTTGTATTGCCAGCAATCACCAACGTAAACTGCGGCGTGAACTCAAAGTTATCCTGCCGCATGAAGCGGGCGCTGATCCTGTCCCCGCCAGTCAGCGACTTGACCTTGGCTTCATCCCACTTACGCGACGGGTCAATCTCCTGCGCGTGAACCAGCCGAGCGCCCATCAACGACGCCAACTCTGTGGGATGACGCTGATTGTTCGACGCCAAGAAAACGTCCGCACTGGCCACGGTGGCATAATCGCCAAGGATATTGCCTATCGCTCCGAGGAAGGTTCCTTTGCCATTGCCGCCGGAGCCGTGGGCAAAGGCGAGGATATGCTCCTTGGTCGAACCTGTAGCCGAATAGCCAGCCAACCTTTGAAGGTAAGAGATCATCTCAGCATCACCGTTGCACGCCTCATTGAGAAACGCTTGCCATTGCGGGGCTGGCTTGCTGAAGTCCGCCTCAACCGATGTGCATTTTGTGCACATGCGGGAACGGTCATGCGCCAGCAACGCCCCGGTCTTTAGGTCCACCATCCCCGACTTGGTGTTCAGGATATAGATGTCGGCGTCTAGCTGCTCGGTTGTCGCCTGCATCATCGGCTCGACAGCCGCCAGCTTCGCCACATTGGCAATCACATTATACGACGCCACACGCTGCGCAATCCGCTCACCCTTTTGTGGGCTTTCAATCTTCTCCAAGGCTTCGGCCGATGCTTGAGCGCAGACCTTGCGGACGATGGCTACATGCTTCTTCGCCACGTCCAAAGCCCACTTGTTGCCATCCCATGCGACCCAGCCCATGCCGCCCACAACGTATCGAATATCCGAAACGTGTAGCCGAGCAACGCGCTGCGCCAATGCAATGTCACTATACTCAATCGGCGTTTCGCCAGCCGAGGCCACCACGCCAAAGTCTTCGTCGCTGAAGTCCGCCACATCGAACTCATCGACCTCGCGCTTGTAGCCAAAGGTCGCAGCTTTATCCGCCAGCCAGTCCCAACCCAACTCATAGGGCGGGTGCATACGGCCGAAGTCTGCTTCGATAGTATCGAGCGAGTTAACCCCGTCTTCCCAACGCTCGGCCCAGCCTGCGAAAATCTCGAACGCATCCGTCTCATTGTCAGGGCCGCACGCCGCCTTGATGGCATAGCCCATGCGGATATAGTCATCACGGTCAGGGAAGTGTTCGGTCTTGTTCGGGATAGCGGTGACTGCGGCAGCCACATGCACAACGCTTGGCGCGGTAAGCGAAGCCTGATCGACCGACTGCCGCTCGACTGCCTTCTGCGCCGTCTTGTCCGCGTGGATAATCTGGCAGCCCATCATCTCCAACGTCTCCGTCAGGTCCGCAAAGAACCGCTCAATCTTTTCCCGCGTTACCTTCTTCAACCCAGCCGGGCCACGTGCCTCCAAGTCCACATCAAGACTGTATGGCTCCTTAGTGATAGGATGGATACCGGCGATGACGTACTGCTGCCCGTCACCCAGAAATTCTACAAGCTGCTCGACGCCCCGGTCATCGCGGAACCGCACCTGCATCCGGCCAATCTTTTCATCGGTGCGATACATGAACAGGCGCTTGGGAAAACGACCGATACGCATAGGGGCTTTGCCCAATGCCTTCACCGCCATATCACCAATGACCCTAGCCAGCCCCTCGTTAACAACATCAATGTCAACAGCAGGATATTTGCTTGCCTTCAAGCCGATATTAGCATGGCTGCGGTCCCACCTTTCTACGTCGTTAGATGTAGGAATGTAGTCCTGCCAAGCATACCCGCCCCATGTGCCTTGCGCATTCTGCCGACCGGGTGCTTTGCCTGCCTGATCCGCTTGGATTTTAGACATGGCCGACAACTCGGCGTTCGGCGGGATAACGGACACGAGATCGGTGAACCCAATCTCATACAGCGTTTTAAATTTCATTAGTGCAATTCCCTCTTTTCAATTTGGTCCCGCCTCTGCATCAATATGTCTACCGCTGCGTCGATGGCGAAGAGCGCAAAGTCCGGCTCGGCATCGGTCAACAATGTGTAGGCGGGCGTCGTCATTATTACACCGCGCTCCAACTCTGCTTCAAAACCGATTACGAATACTGGAACAAACTCAACCTGTTGTTCTTTGTCCGTCCATTTTATTGTATCCATTATTATACCCTTTCGGCATTGGCCCGGCCAGTGTACGCAGCCTGATTGTCGGCTTGGATTTGCTTCGTGCTTCTGTCGTTTAAAAGCGACAAAGCATACCGCGCAAGTTCGTAGACATCAATCTCGCCTTCGATATTTAACCGGTTGCCATTCCGGCGGGTGTAGCCTCGTGTGTTGTCGTGTATCCACTCGGCCAGTTGCGATGCTAATATCTGTTTCATTTCAAATGATCTCCTGCTTCAATCCGATCCGCCAGCCAACGTGTGCTGCGCTCAAACATATTCATCTTACCAGTGCGAAGCCAAGCAATAATCGCTTCCTTCTCGTTCACGACGGGCGTTTCTTCTACCGTGATTTTCTCTTCATTAGTTTTTGTAATACGTGTCATTAGATTAACTCCTTGATTTTAAATCCCTTTGTTTCGGCATAAGCGATTAGGTCATCGATCCACATAATACCTTTGCCTGAAACAAAATACTGATTGATGCCCCTATAGGGTACATTCTTTATGTCGCCCCATGTGTGCGACGACTGCTCGTACATCTTTATATCTGCACGATGGACTGAGGGATGCGTGCGGCGTAGGAAGTTAGCAGCCTCCGCCGCAATCAATTTCGCGTGGCCGGAGAACTCACGCCGGGCAACTGGCTCATCCCCTTTAACTTCATCCGGAACAAACGTATCTGTTTTCGCGTACCATTCCGTCTTTGGTATAGAGGCGATACCTGTTTCTTTAAGCCAGCCCTTAACCGTTCTGCGGTCGCTGCCGTATAGGCGCATGAGCGCGGCGCAGGTCATGGTCGGGGCCATTATGTGAAAGTTATCAGGAATAGACCTCTTCCTTCCACGTGAACTTACAACGATCTCCGTAAGTTTAAGTTCGTCCATCCAACGAAGGACCACCGACCTTATCCGGCCATAATGTTTAACGAGTTGCGTTACGTTCATGGTCCTTGCCATCTCCCTTAGATCATCTGGTGGGGGCGATTTATGCGAAACGAACTCTCGCTTCAGCCCAATCTTTCTCCGCCGAGTATCAACGGCGTCAGCCGAACGGCCAAGCACCTCTCCAATCTGCGGGTACGTCAGATTTTTATGGTAAAGTTCTGTGAGAATAGCGTCCTCTTCAGGCCGCCACGGGGTGAAACTCTTCGACATAATCTCCCTCATTTGTTTGTTGCCTCTCTTGGGTGGCACAGGTTCAATATCGATTGCAAGAACTTTTTTTTGTTGACGACACTATGCGACTTGTGCCAGCTATGGGGAAAGCAAACGTGATACCGACAAAAAAGAGGGAAGAGCATGACCGTATCAATCGACTTGGCGAGTACGGAAGGCGGTAGAACTTTCGATAGGAGCGCCATTTCTGTACGCGCTATTAGCCGCAATGACTGCGCCGATTTTATTTTGAATATCCACTACGCGGGACGTTGGCCAAGTATTTCATGGGCCTTTGGGTTATTTGAGAACGATACCCTATGCGGCGTTGTTACTTACGGAACACCTTTTAGTTCTACACTGCGTAGCGGCGTGGCGGGGCCGGACTTTGCAAGCCATGTTATAGAATTAAATCGGCTTTGCCTGAGAGACAATGTACGAAATCAGGCGAGTATGTTGGTTGGGCGTAGTTTGAGGATGCTACCGCAAGAGAAAATAGTTGTGTCTTTTGCGGATACTGAGCAAGGCCACGTTGGCTACGTCTACCAAGCCACGAATTTTCGTTATTTCGGTTTGTCTGCTAAACGCACCGATTGGAAAGTGCGGGGCTTGGAGCATTTGCACGGACAGACAATATCGGATTTAGTTCGCGGCGCGGGAAACAGGGCCGCAGCTTTACGCGCTAAATTTGGTGATGACTTCTATTTGCACCCGCGTCCGCGTAAGCACAGATATATTTACGCTGTTGGCCCCGCACGGTTCCGCAAGGCTGTTTGGAACGCCGTTAGGTATAGTGAGCAGCCTTACCCCAAAGGTGATATATGACCGTATCAATCGACTTCGAGACTAGAAGCGCCGTCGATTTGCGGAAGACGGGCGTCTATAAGTACGCCGCTGACCCATCAACCGACATCTGGTGTATGGCCTACAAGGCCCCGTGGTCTGACGACGTGCTAGTATGGCAGCCGGGCGATGAACGAGATATCTATCTCGAAGATTGGATCATGGCGGGCGGATTGCTGTCGGCATGGAACGCCAACTTTGAACGCACAATCTGGAACGAGGTCATGGTCGGTCGCTATCAGTGGCCAGACACTCGCATCAAGCAATGGCGCTGCACGATGGCGCAGGCCAGCGCGATGGGACTGCCTCGGTCACTTGGCCAAGCTGCGGCGGTTCTTGGCGTTGAAGAACAGAAGGACAAGACCGGCGCGGCCCTTATGCTCCGGATGGCACGGCCTCGTAAGGTGAACGCCGACGGCAGCTACACATGGTGGAACACGAAGGATAAGGTTGAGGCACTTGTCGCTTATTGCCGACAGGACGTGCGGACGGAACTGTCCGTCGCGGAAGTACTGAACGAAATGCCTGACAGTGAGCGTCGTCTTTATCAGCTTGACCAACGCATCAACGACCGGGGCGTGGCGCTTGACGTTGACCTTGTGCATCGCGTCAAAGCACTGGCTGAAAACGCCCGCGTAGAAATTGATGCGGAAATACAGCGTCTCACTAAGGGTAAAGTCAACGCCGCGACAAATGCTATGGAACTGACAGCGTGGCTGAACGCGCATGGTATCCGCGCCAAATCGGTTGACAAACAGACCGTTGGCAGGCTGCTGTCCTTTGACCGGATGCACCCTGTTATCCGCGAGGTTCTCAAACTCCGACAGAACGGAGCTAAGTCCAGCACAGCTAAGTATGACGCGATGCTGCACGCGGTCAATGAAGACGGGCGGATGCGCGGTCTCCTTGTCTATCATGGTGCGGCTACAGGAAGATGGTCCGGGAAGCTCGTCCAGCCCCAAAATTTTCCACGTCCGCAAAAGAAACAAGACGAGTTGGACGAGATCATCGCCAAACTCAAAGCGGATGAGGATGTGTCGGCGCATGGAGCCGGAACAGTTCTGGCGTCCGACTTGCTGCGTTCGATGTTGGTAGCCGAGGATGGCCACCGGCTTATGTTCGCCGACTATTCAGCGATTGAAGCCCGCGTGTTGGCGTGGGTAGCAGGGCAGAACGATCTCGTTGAGACGTTCCGAAAGGGGGGAGACGTGTATAAAGAAATGGCATCAGCCATCTACAACGTGGACGTGGAGGCCGTTACTGACGGACAGCGGCAGGTTGGGAAGATGGCAATTCTGGGTTGCGGCTACGGCATGGGCGGTAAACGCTTCGCCGAACAATGCGCCAGCATGGGCATCAAGGTAGACGAGGACGAAGCCAAGCGCATCGTGTCCGTTTATCGTGAGAAGAACAATCGCATCGCGCAATACTGGCGTGACATTGAGCAAGAATTTGTAGAGATGGTGAAGGGAGCAGGCAGGGTTGGGACCGTCGGGCTTCCATTACCTAGCGGGCGGTCGCTTACGTACCACAATCCGCGCATCATTCAGCGAGAAACGCCTTGGGGGGAAATGCGAGATACAGCCCAAGTCGATACGCTGAATAGTGTGACGCGACAGTGGACATCCCAGATTATCTGGGGCGGTCTACTGACGGAGAACGTGGTGCAAGCGACTGCCCGCGACCTTATGGCCACGGCCATGATGGCGTTGGAAGTCAAGGGCTACAATGTCATCCTGTCCGTACACGATGAAATCATTTCCGAAGTGCCAGATAATGTTGGGTCGCTTGACGAAATGATTGACATCATGACACGAGTTCCGGCATGGGCGAAAGGCTGCCCGATCAACGCCGAGGGCAAAGAAGGGAAGAGGTACAGGAAATGACAGCACATGCTAAGTTCGGCGCGTCGAATGCAAAGCGCCGCATCAACTGCCCCGGTTCTCTTAATGCCGAGGCTCCGTTCCCTAACGAGAGTTCACCTTACGCCGAACTTGGTACGGCTGCGCACGAACTCGGTGAGTTCTGCTTGGTCAATGGACATGAAGATGCCTTCGCCTTCATTGGCCAAGAGCACAACGGCCACAAGGTTGACGACAACATGGCCCGTGCGGTGCAGGTTTACATCGACTACATCCGAGATGTGGCCGCATCGGAACCAAGCATCTGCCGCTATGAGAAACGCTTCAGCCTAGACAAACTTGATCCGCCTATGCCTATGTTCGGCACGGCTGACTGTATCATCTACGCCAAGGCAACGGGCACGCTGTACGTCATTGACTATAAGCACGGCCAAGGCGTTGCAGTTGAAGTCGCGGACAACGAGCAGCTTAAATATTATGCGCTCGGAGGCATATTGGAGATTGGCGAGAAGGCTCCGGTCAACAAAGTTATAACGGTCGTTATACAACCACGCGCCATGCACCCCGACGGGCCGGTGCGGGAGTATAGCTACAGCCGTGACGACATATTGGACTACGGCACAGAACTTATCGACGCAGCGCACGCAGCCTTAAAGCCGGATGCACCACGCATCTCTGGCGATCACTGCAAGTTCTGCCTTGCGGCGGGAACCTGTTCGGCCCTGCGCAACAACGCCCTTGAGGTTGCACAAGACGAGTTCGGTACAGTACGAACCGTCAACGACCTATCCCCACAGGAAGTTGCGGACTATCTGCAAAGGGTTCCGCTGATCGAAGAGTGGATCAAGTCTTTGCGCCGCCATGCCAATACTTTGTTGGAAACTGGCGGGGGTCTTCCCGGCTACAAGCTGGTTGAGAAACGACCGACGCGCCGCTGGCGTGTTGAAGAAGAGTTTGTGGCTTGGGCCACAGAAGAAGGTCTCGATGACGACGACATCTACGAAAAGAAGTTGAAGTCGCCACCGCAGATCGAGCGTGTCGTGGGCAAGAAGAACTTGCCTGCATCGCTCGTCATAGCTGTATCATCCGGCACATCAATGGTCGCTGATACAGATAACCGTCCGGCTGTAGCCTCATTGGCCGCAGACGATTTCACCGTTGAATAAGGAAATACCGATGTCAAAAGTTATTACACCCGAAGCAATCATCTCTTATCCGCATGTGTTCGAACCGCAGACACCTCCGGGTGCAAGTGAGCCAGTATATTCTTGCTGCCTTGTATTCCCTGACGGCACTGACATGTCCGAACTCAAGGCGACGGCCGCTGCTGTGGCCAAGGAGAAGTGGGGAGACAAGACTAAATCGTTGATGGAAGGCGGCAAAATCCGTATGCCTTTCCGCAACGACGGCGAAGAGAAGGGCTATCCAGAAGGCTCGGTCTTCATGAACGTCAAGTCGAAGCAGGCCCCCGGTGTTGTCAGCAAGTTTGCTGGCGAGAACGGCAAGCCCGCTCCGATTACCGACCCTAAAGAAATCTACCCCGGTGCGAAGGTCCGTGCCTCGCTGCGCGCTTATGCGTACAGCGTGAACGGCA
>Ga0208546_1000548_pt1 | contig 13502 bp, 20 predicted proteins | sample DEB19_08_DNA_4_FD_184528 | JGI IMG/M metagenome (GOLD analysis project Ga0208546, IMG submission 184528) | Aqueous microbial communities from the Delaware River and Bay under freshwater to marine salinity gradient to study organic matter... | ecosystem: Environmental > Aquatic > Marine > Coastal...
GCGCAGCAGCCCCAAGGTCTACAAAGGCCGTGGACGAACCCATGAGGTAACCCTGGAGCCTGTCACCACCGTTGGCCGCAATCACTCGATTACCAAACTGGGTAAAGCGCCACTTCTGATCTGATGGTGTTGTATAACCACCTGCCTTAGAAACATCCGTAAGGTTTAAGTTTGTCTCTAGCTTGAATAGCTTAGTGTCACCGCCTGAAAAAACAGTCACAGCTTCGCTAGGAGCAGCAGCAGCAACAACGGCATTCAAGACTTCAGAAGCAGCATTCGACCACTCAGACGGAGATGAGATAGGCCCGTATCCAACTTGCTGAGGAATAACGTTCTTAGCGTCCACAAGCGCACCAGCAACCCCAGGTTGATCCGGTAGCCACTCGCCAAAGTTCACTCTCATCGCTTCGCCACCGTCATGGTTAGCGGCACACCTGAATACTGACTCTCTTCGTCAGACCTTGTTAGCGAGAAGATTGCGCGATCATAGAGCGTACCCCAGGTTTGCAGCCTGGGATCGTTCATCAGGTAAGGTTCTGCTTCGCCTAATGACGCGTAGAGAAGTGCGTCCGGACAGGTCGTAAGCCAGAGATTTGACGTGTTGCCTGTAGAAAGAAACGTAGGCGCGGCGTAGTAGAGGATCTTGATCGTGTAAGTACTGTCAGGAATTGGGGCAAGTTGAATCGTAGACCCAAGGATGGTGTAGAAAGCCGGTACACCACTTTCGTTCGTCCTACCGTTCCGAATAAAGATGTTCGGCGTTGCGAACGTAATAGGGAAGTCGGGGTCAGAGTCAACGTACACATCCCTTGCTTGCAGGAAGTCGCTAGGGATGTTAATTGTCGCAACTCCACCGGTCGCCGTAACCGATGTTTGCGTAAGCATTTGCCGCAAGCGTAGATCTCTACGGAGTCGAATCTCTGCGAGTTGGATGAAGTCAGGGATCGCGGAAGTAAGATCATCTCGCGAGAGATAGTTAGCTATCGTTGTCTGTAGATCGCTGTAAGTGCTTAGGGCCATATTCGACATCGCTCCACCGGTATTCGTGCGTCCCGATGTGTCCTATTTCGAGGCTCAATTCGTGATCCACGAAAGTCTTTATCCCGTGGTCTAAGGCTTTCACGCAAAAATGCACATCTTCGCCAATTAGACCACCCGCCCCCCATACTACATCAAACCAAGGCTGCGGCATAGCCTCAAACACAGACTTATGGGTTAGCACAACCCCAAAGCCTACAGCGGTCACCTCTTCGATACCTTTTTTACCTCGACTCTCAATCTTCTCGAAGATCTCTTTATCCTCGTGAAAGTTGATCGCTGTCGGTAGAACGGGTTTACGCCTCGTGACTGCATTCACCCCGACGATCTTTTGTCCGTGTGCTAACAGTCGTTCTAACGTGTTCTTGGGGAACCTCATATCTGAGTCCACCCAAAGAATGTACTCAGCACCATCTGCTAACGCTTCTTTGGCTAACGACTCTCTCTGACTGAAGATAAGAGTCCCTGGCGCGGTATACAAGAGGAAAGACCCTCCTGTTGTCGCGCACCTATTTGCCCCGTCATACGCTGCCAGTCGAGCCATATCGAAGGCAGTCCCCGTCATCATCGTGTCCCGACATGGAACACAAAAGGCTACTTTCATACTTTCCCTGGTCTAGTTCTGAAGTGTCTGTTCTCTGGGTCGTTCATCCACGCCCTGAACTTTTTTTCGTCTGCGATAGCAAAGCCTCGCATGATCCCTTGTTTGTTTAGATCGTCAACCACCGCAAAGGGTAATTGAGCGTATCGAGTCCACTCACCCCAACGCTCGCGCTCATCTGTTGCGTTATAGAGTGCTTTGTTCTGCTCGACAATATCCGTGATGTCTTGAGTTCGCTCAAAGACATATTGGTCGTCGGTTGCATGAAATTTAGTTTTGAGCATAAAAAAAGGGAGGTTGTTACGCCTCCCTCTTTTTTACCACAGTTTTTGTTACGCTGTCTTGAGGTCAGCCAAGATACCGTGAGCAGCCTCGTTACGCATCTCCATCGTGAACTCAGCAAGGATCTGAGTTTTCTCGGAGTCACCAGTCTTGGCAAGCTCGTTGGTCTGGAAGGGACGCAGATAACCAACTGCTGCGTATTCCGGATCAAGGATAAACGCGTCACGGCTACGAACGAAACGATCCGGAACTACAGAGATCGAACCGAAGTCGCTGAGGTACACATCAGCCGCGCCGATGATAGTCGTCGGTGCGTCAGAAGGAGCCATGTAACGCTGCGCTGCGATACCCGCGAAGGCCGAAACGGTCTGCTTGAGTGCAGGGCCAACAACGAGGATCTTGGGGCTGCCGCCAGAGGTGTAAACCTGCTGGACGCCATCCTTGAGGATTGCCTCGGTAAAGGTACGGGTTGTACCGTCTGAACGGGTCGAAACACCGATGGTGGTGGGGTTAGCACCGTCAGTCGTGTTGTAGTTCGAGTTAGTCTTGAGCCAAGACAAAAGCGAACCCAACTTGCGAGCCGTGGACGAGTTACCAGCACTGCGACCTTGGTTAGCGGCAAGAATGGTCTCTTGGTCACGCTTGAGCTCTTGCGAAGCCTTCGAGAGTTGATAAGCCTTCTCTGCGCGGCGGCCAGCAAGGTCAACGGCCATCATCGTGCCTGACACCTGGATCGTCTTAGCAACGATCTGTGTGTAGTTACCGAGACGAGTCGTCGGGCTGATGGTTGCTGCTGTTGCGTCGTCACCTTCAACCTGTGCGTTGTTGGTTGTTGCTGCTGCCAACGTGTCGGTCTGCCACTCGTGGTAGACAGCCGTTGCTTTGGTGCGAGCAAGCGACGAAAGAATAGGTGTTTCGGTCGGGCTGATGTTGTAAATAACATCGGTTAGATCTTCACGCTGACCGATAGCCGTGAAGGTCTGGAATGTACCTGAAGGAACAGTCATTTCAAACTCCTAATTACAAAAATCTTTCAAAAACCCTTGCAGCGTCTTGTCGAGAGCCAGTCTTTCTAAGTCGCGCAAGATCCTGTTTTGCCGCTTCTGTTGCTATGGTCTTACCCGTGGCATTACCAGCCTTTAGCATCTTGGGAGCCTCTGCAACCTTCTTGGTTACACCAGGCTTGGCCTTTTGCAATTTCTGGTACTGACTTGCCATCCACAACGTCAACACAGCGCGAGAGTCTGTTGCATTTGATAACTCTGCATCCGAGTAACCAATACTCTTTGCAAAGCTACGAAGTTCAGAGCGAACCTTCTCACCCTTTTCGGGGTGCGCGTACTCAGGGATCGCCTCGGCTACCCTTTTCGCTTCTTCGGCTAAGTGCTTCTCAAGATGCGCCTCACGCTCTGCCTGTTGCTCTCTTGCAATGCGTTGCTGTTCAGCACGAATCTGTTGAATCTGCTCTTTTTGCCTAGTCTGCTCTGCGACCTTGACCGCATACGCAATCGGGTCGGTTTCCTTCAAACTTTCAATATCCTCGCCACGCATTTGTTGGCTTAGGAACTGATCCATAGCCTGCAAACGCTGAGAATATGCGTCTCTCGCCTGCTTTGCTTGCTCTACAGCGGCCTTTTCAGCCTCTACAGCCTTACGCTGCTCGGCAAGCGCGTTAGTCTTTTTATGGTAATCCGTACCCTTTTGGTAGCCCTCGATAAGTTCTGAGAGGGTCACTTCACGCTCTTCACCCGCGGCTTTCACCGTAAAGCGTGGTTCCTCTTCCTGAACTTCCTCTGCTGCTTCCTCATATTCGGATTCACTGGCCGCAACCTCTTGTTCTTCCGATTGGTCTTGAACTTGCTCCGGAGGAGGTTCGCCACCATTCATTAGACCCAAGAAGGCATCTGCTGCCTGTCCCACTGTTAAGCTAGTCCCTTGCGGGTTGCTGCTTGCCATACACTAACCTCTACTTAAAAATCTTAAATCGTCTCTTCACTATCTCGCCTTCGGCGGCAACAGATTCAAGACGCGCCTTAACCTGACGCACTGCGCGAATTGCCACGTATGACTCTTCGCGTAAGTCAATGTCGTCAGGATTACTATTGATGATACGCTCGATGTTGTCTTTTTCCAACTCATCGAAGATTTCCGTCAGAAACTCATCACCAAGTAATGCTTTTGCTCGTTCCCATCGTTGTGTCATAGCAGGCTCTTTAGTTTGTTTTTAGGCATTCTTGCTTCATTAAGTGCTTCTAAGAAGTCCTCACCGTACTTGTTTACCGCTTTCCTACGAATGACATATTCGCCGCGCTGTAGCTTGGCGTAGCCTTCGTCTGGCCCGTCTGGGTTAGGCCCAAGCAACGATCGAATCTTTCCGCCTTTCTCGTAACCAACCTCACCATCTGGCTTTTCTTCGTAGTCTGTAAAGCCTACGATCTTGCCGCCCATCGCTCCGCCTTGGGATACGTTGGCATCTTGCGCGGCTTGCTGTTGAGCTTGTTGCGCCGCCTGCTCTGCTAACTGAGTATTGGTTTTCGCCCAATCGTAGTTTTTAAGTAAACCGGTTTGATTGAAGTAACCAGGCTGAAACTGTTGCACTTGAGATACGGCAGGTTGAACGCCAAACTCTAGCGTCATGGGGCGAAGGTTTGTGTAGCCAGCAGCGCCGGACTGAAACTGAAAGGGAACTTCTGGGGTTGGCGTTGTCTTGTAAAAGAACCCCGATGTTGGCGCAGCAAGGCTTGTTTGACCGCCACCCGTTTGAAACGGCACAAAGTTAGTCGATGGAAGGTTAAACGTCGGAGGCATGTAGCGACTAGGATCAAACGTGCTAGGCGTTGTTGGCGTAGTTGCGGTTTGCCCCAACCCCATTTGGATAGATGACTGAACGTCTGCCTCTGGCACACCCATAGACCGCAGCATGTCTGCTGTGATCTTGTTCTGATTGAACCAAGCGATCTTTTGTGCGCCCGTGTAAACATTCCAGTCGCTCGGAAGAGTCATACCGGCAGGCAGCTTCCATGTCGGAGGCGCTGCCGTACCGGTTTGTCCTAGCCCGTAAGAGATAGCCTGCTGAATATCAAACTCAGGAACATTGTACTGCCTGAGCATGTCAGCAGTTATCCCCTTGGAGTTGAACCAGTTAACTTTGTCTTGGCCTGTGTAGTATTGCCATTCAGGAGGTAGGCCTAAACCAAGCTGTCCAGCCATTAGCGTTACAGCATCCTGAGAAGGATTACGCACCTCGGCAGTAGGAGCGTCTTGCAAGCCAAGAGCCGCGAATGCTTCGTCTGTTGCGTTAGTTGGGTCTACGTTCCTGATGTAGTTGCGTAGTTCAGCCTTAGACCTACCGGATGCAAGAAGCTGTTGGATGTAGCCTTGTTTTGTGGCTAAAGGTGCTGCGGTATTCCATTGCACTCCAAATACATCGTAAGTTGGAGGCGGCGGTGGCGTAACAGGTTGGCTAGTAGGTATGCCAAGCAAGTCATAAACAGTTTGATTTGCGTTAGTTGGATCTAACTCCGCAATCTTTGATTTGATTTGATCTGGTGTGATGCCAGCAGTTAATAGAGACTGAATGTAGCTCTGTTTAGTTGCGAGCGAGGAATTTGGATCCCATTCCAACCCAAAGACATTGTAGGTTGTAGCCATAGGTGTGCTCACATTGTTAACGGGTTCTAGCGGGAATGCTTGCGGTGGTGGAGTGACCGTAGGTGTTTCGACAACAGGCGGCGTTACCGGAGGAGGCGTTACAACCGGCGGCGGCTCCTCGATAGGAGGAACATACGGAGGTGGGTTTGGTATGCCTAATAAATCGTAATTGGCCTGCGTTGCACTTGCCGGATCTAGCTCGGCAATCTTTGCCTTGATCTGATCTGGCGTAATACCTGCTGTTAGCAAAGAGCTAACATAGCCTTGTTTAGTGGCTAACGACGAACCAGAGTCCCAGTTAAGACCGAATACGTTGTAAACAGGCGCAGGTGGCGGCGCAGGTGGCGGTGGAGGCACATACGGAGGAGGTTCGTAGACAGGTTCTGGTTCGTAATAAACAGGTTCGTTCTGTATAGGGGCCGGAGGTACATACACAGGCTCCGGAGGCACATAAACCGGAGGTGGGGGTACATACGGAGGCGGCTCTGGAGGCGGAGCGTACCCGTTGTTAAGCATCCAATTGATTGAATCGGTATCAACGCCAGCATTGAGTAATTCAGTCGTTGAGACATTATTAGCGTTGAACCACGCAATCTTTTGCGCTGCGTCGTAGCTATCCCATCCAGCCGGTAGTTCGTCAACTAAAGCCATGATTACCCTGGTATCTCGATGTTAGACGTAATGCCTGCGCCGACTTTCATAGCCTTCATCTGCGCTTCTGCCTCGAACTCCATGCGCTTGAGTTCTAACTCGGCTAGAGCCTTCTCTCTTGCAAGCTGAATGTCTGCCATAGCCTTTTGACGCTTGATCTCAATATCCGCTTGAGCCTGAGCCATCATCATTTGTACGGCAGGGTCTGGGCCTTGTTGCTGAGGTTGTGCAAGTGCAGCATCAACCTCCGGTGTTACTTGCTTGAAGAACTCAGCCGAGTCTGCAAAGCCTGCTGCCTCAATCAACTTTCCGAGCGTCCCTCGATATTGCGAGACAGACACTAAAGGATTGTTCGGGCCGTACGCTTGAATGATCTGCTCTTGTTTTGCAAGAACCATTGAGAGCATCGCCATCTTTTGCTCGATGTTCCCCGTACCAAGTCCGACATTCACTGATACATCGTACTGGTTCGACCACTCTCGCGGGTCGTACTGAACATACTGGCCGCGCATCCGAATGATGACTGCTTTGTCCTGGTACTTGCATAGGAGGTGCAAGAGTCCTTTGAATAAGTCTTTTACACCCGTTTCAGAGAAGATCCTAGCGACTAACTCGATCTTGCCTTGCGAGGCTTGCGTAAGGGCTGCTATGGCCGCAGCAGTAACATTCTGTAGGATGTTGGGGTCTAACCCTTGGGAAGCCTCTGTAACGCCCGTACGCTTGGCTTGGATTGAGTCCAGGTACTCCATGAACGGGAATACCTGCTGCGCAACAGGATTGACCTGGATAGGCACAAGTGCACCAGGGTTCTTCATCCTGACCACGCCACCAGGCGTAACGCTCAAGAGATCATCGAGGTTGACCTGGCCTTCGACTGCTCCCATGCGGGAGTTGTTCTGCAAGTACAGGTTATCAAGCATCTGCCTCGTTAGAGTAGTCTTGATAAGCTGGAGATCAACTGTACGATCAGCAGGGCAATCCCCAAAGAAGCGATGAGGTATCGGAATAGGGCAGAGGGTGTAAAACGGCACATAGTCGGTTTCCTCATTACTTAGGATTTCATTCCCCGAAAAGTGAACCCGTCTTAGTTCTGCAATCCCATCTCCGTCGTAGTCAGTCTTTAGGTAGCACTCAAACACTTCAACCGTCTGCATGGACTTGTCGAGACTTGGCTCCATGTAAGGCTGCTCGTCTCGGTTGTACCTTGCAATGTACTCAGCAGAAAACTCAAGATCGTTGTAGACCGGTAGATTCATCACGATCTCGGCATCAAACCCCATCGCAACTAAATCAGACCTTGTGATGAGTTTTCTGTGCGCGACAAAGGGTGTCTCTCTGACCGTCTTGCCTGCCTTAGAGATCAAGAACTCTTCGGGAGGCACATTCTCGATCTTGATCTTTCCGGCCTTAGTCTTACGCATGAGTGCGACGTTATGAACGCGCATCATTTGGCCATCAATATCTTGCTCAACCGTCTCTTGCGCTGCGATCTCCATCGTGCCATCAGACATGATGAGAGCTAATTCGTCGTCGGTAAGGTTCGCGTACTGCTCTTTAGTAACCGAGATCGAGTCATCCCAGTAGGCTTTGATAACCCCGACCTTTTGAAGGATCGCGTCCTTAAACCAGTCGTGCATGATCGAGATGCCTGGGTTCTGCTTCATGAGCACCCAGTTTGTGTACTCGGTTGCTTGTTGGGCTAATGGCTCATCGCCTGGTCCTACAGGCTCAAATACACCGATCTGGTCAGCAGAAGTAAAAAGACGCATAAGAGGCGGCAGCATCCCGTCTACCGCTTCTGCAACCTCTCCGGTTACGATCTGGCTGCGACCCTCTACCTCGTTACCGTAGGGGTCACGCATGTAGGCCGTAAGCGCGTTTTTCCGCTGCTCTACGGTCTCTGTTTCAAGAAAGCCTATGGCGTTGTCGATTTCGCCTTGAAGTATTGCTTTAAGTCTACCGTCGTCCATTACACCACCCAGCTTACGTTAGGTTTGAGAGGCTTTGACCAAGATGTTGTCTCGGACATACCAACCGCTAAATACCGAAATGCGTCGCTCGCATGAGATGCCCAATCATGTAAAGGCTTATCCCAGTAGACTTGACGCTTATCGTCGTATTGTCGCCGATAATTCCTTAGTGCGTCCACTCCACGCTTAGTCTTGGAGTCGAACCAACAATAAGGAATCAGCCTTCTCACGGCCTGTATCCCATCGTCAACACCCATTCTCGGCACAATCGTGATGTTTAGCCCTGCTTCTTGTAGGAGTTCTAGCCTAGATCTTCCTGATCCTAGCTCTCTGACTTGCACATCGTGAGGCAGTAACTGCTCGGCTAATTCGTAGTGATTCGTTCTCAGCCAGTTCACATACCAATCGAGTCCCTGACCGTGGTTCTCTACAAAGTCAATAAGTCGTGTCTCTAGACCTACTCTCTGGCAAACCCAGATCGCAGTGGAGTCGCCTATCCCTAAGTCCCAGGCTGCGTAAGTCTTGGCTAGTCCGTCTACAGGTATGTCGTGGAATCGTTCAGACGGTAGCTCATTGAGAAGTTGCCCGTAGTAACTTCCTTCGATTGCTGAGTCAAAGGAACACTCAAACTCTTGCAGGTACTTGTCGTCTCCCATTTCAGACTTGGCTGCGTCGAGTTCAGTCTGAGGGATAAGACCTGTCTCGGACGCTCTGAACTCAAGCAAGGCCCAATCGTTATGCTGCTCTGCATGGTCTCTCAAACTTTTGAAGTGGTTGTTTCCCTTTGGGGTTCCGAGGAATAGCGCCCATCCCATTCTGTCCGATAAGGCCGGACGAACCACTTCCGACCAAATTTTAGGGTTCTGGTCGCCAAATTCGTCGAATACAACCCCGTCAAAATACTGTCCTCTAAGAGAGTCTGGGTTATCAGACCCCGCAAGCTGGATGCGTCTGCCCCAGAAATCAACCCTAAGTTCTGCAATATTCGCGATGGCGTTAAGGGGCTCGGTAAACTTGAGGAGGTAATCCCAGATAACTCGTTTGGTCTGAGAGTAGGTAGGCCCAATAAACGCATATCTTGGAGCCTCCTTCGTGTTCTCTATCGCTGCTCTAATGAGGTGGTTGACAGCAGAGACTGACTTTCCACATCTTCTATGCGCGACAACAACGGCAAATCGCTTGTGAAGCAATGCCTTATGTATCTCCATCTGAGCAGATCGTGGAGCATACGGAATTATGATGCTGCTTGTATCGTTTGCGCCCAATTGGAACCAGCCCAAATTTGATAAATCGTTGACTTGTGAACACCTAGCTTTCTAGCAAGAGCTGTTCCAGTGCCTTTTTTCTTGTTTTTCTTGGCCCTAAAAACTTCTAACGCCTGTTCTGATGTCAATTTAGACCACGTTGCTTTTTCACCATTGTTGTCAGGGAGACGTAATCTACCCATTTCTTTTGTATCCCTTGCGTTTTCCTTTTGCGTACCTGGGTACAAATGATCTGGATTGACACAGCACGAAACACCGCATTTATGCAAAATATTCATCCCGCTTGGTATTTCTCCTTTATGAAGCAAATAAGACGCTCTATGCGCCTTTATAAACTTCTTCCCAAGCCCAAGTATTCCGTAACCTTTTTCATTTGAACCAGCAGTCCAAATCCAACAATCAAGCATTGGGATTCTTTCGTACTTCGATTCAAACCGAGTTCTCAGATCCTTCATTCTGCCACCTCACTACAAATGACATTGGTTGACCGTCAGTTCCCGTTACCTCTGTCCTTGCCAACTTAGGTATGTGGTACTCGATAGCCCTCAAGTAAATATCGCAAGCCTTTTCTGGGCTTTTCTGCGCTACTTCGTCTAGCCATATAGCAAAACGAGGTGCGTTTAGTTCCGCCATCTTTGCAATGGCTTCCCTAACTGCCGCAGTAGATTTGTTAGGCGCACCCTTCGGTCTTCCTAATCCTGCGTTTGGGGGAATCCATTTGTTTTCCACTGTATTTTACTATCCTTCTGTTGTTACTGCGCAACACTTACTTGCTTTTGTTTCTACTAGAAATTGCCTTTGCTTTCGCTCTTGCATCTTCCTTACTACTTGCACCCCATGCCTTTAGACTGAGAAGCAATCTAGTAGGGCTACCATCAGGTTTACGCTCTGGCCCTGGCATGTTACCCATCCTCGCTAGAAAACTCGCTCTGCGCGGGTTATCGCCGCTTTTAACCGGAGCCTTCAGGTTAGAACCAGGATTAGCAGCCTCGTAAGACTTTCTACCCTTCTCGTTAAGACCGCCCTTAACGTTCTTGCCTTCTTTGCGAGTCCAAGCGGAAGTCACTTTTTCCTGGCCTTCCCTGCCTCAGATAAGGCAATAGCGATAGCCTGCTTAGGGTTTGTTACCTCTGGGCCTTTTTTGCTTCCAGAGTGCAACTTACCCTTACCAAACTCAGTCATCACTTTCGAGATCTTCTTTTCCGCTTTCGTTTTCTTCATAGCCTTCCTCATCAGTTATTGGCCCACCTGTAACCCATGCTGCACAAGTTCTAAGCGCAGCGCACTTGAAATCAAAGATCTCGCAGAAACCAAGATCGCCAGCGTCAACCGCTGACCAATCATCTTCCTCGCCTAGACCTTCCTCGATACAGTCAAGCATAGACTGCTTTTGGTTAAAGGCAGCGCAGTTACCGCAACGAGACTTCTTGGCTTGCTCACCGGATACACGCCACCTAGAGCCCATGTCACGCCAGTATTGGCTGTTAGGCTCGTTAGGGTTAAGTGGCCCGTACTGAGCCTTGTCTATGGCCTTCTGACGGTTTTTGAGGTTAACCTCGATGTCTTGTGTAGCTATCGGACACTCGGAGTCTTTTTCCTCGTCCTCGCCTTTAAGGACAATCATAACTTTAGGGGAAAGCAAGCCCTTCATTTTTTAGCCTTTTGTGGTTGTAAGGGGATGCCTACTTTCCTGTCGTAACGGATAGGCACAGGAGGCACTTTTAGCTTGTAGGGAGACGGTAGTGTCTTGCTATCCCTGGTTCGTTTTTCCACAGCCATTTCGCTGCCTCCTTTAGATTCTTGGAGTCGTCCTTACCCACCGTCTGACTGCCTGCGTGGTGGACGTAACTCCTTGAAACAAAATGCTTAAAGTCACATACCGTTAGTGTATGACAAAAGACGTTATCTGAAAACCAGTTGATGGGAGGAAACCTGACTGCTTGGAAGGCTTCCTTCGTCACATAAGCAAAGATTGGCGCAATTACGCCCGTCTCTTTGATTGTCTGTTCTTCCGCCCATTTCAACCCATTTCTAGCCCCACCCTCGAAACGGATATTCTGAGCCTCTAAGATGTAATCCGACCTCGCACCTAAAACACCGATCTTATGCCCTGCCTTCTCAAGATGATTAGCATCCTCAAGTAGAAGTCTATAAGAATCCGGAGTCAGGCAGATGTCGTCGTTGGCAATGATGACTGCATCGTGGTATTGGAATGCGTCGTCCATGATCCGGTTGTAGGCATCCCCAAAGTTACCCGCCGAATTGAGTACCCATCTATAAATTCGTTCGTCCATTGTCTCGGCCCGACTCGACAGATAAATAGACGCTTCTTTGGCGTATGTTTTGATGCTTGACAACGTGATTTCAAGACTTGGACTCCCTACCGTACAAATCAAAATCGGAACTTTTTTCATACTCCGCCATCCTATGGTGGGCTACCACCTGAAAGTATTTGTTATCCATGAGGTTTTCTGTACAAACATTAACCTCTAACCCGTTTCTGTCCGCAATGATCGGAAACGACAGTTGATCCTGTAGCGTCCATTTCATCATCTCGATCCACCAGTCTTGATTAGCCTGGGGATTGATGTAACTTCGCTTCCAACATAACACCCCGCCAGCAATAAGACCTGCATCCTGCGGCCACCCTTGATCCCGATAGTGCTCGACCTGAGCCAAGATAGGTTGATCTTGATACTTGACCATATCCCAACACTCTCCGGCCTCTTGGTAGATACAAGTCCGCCAAGGGTGTTGGAATGCTGCCATCGTATCTCCGGCCTGGTCGATCATGTAGGCCACAAACTCAGGGCTCGTGATCCTTATCGACCCGTCTATCCAGATAACGTAGTCCTCAGCGAACTCTAGCTTGTCTGGGAATACCTTAAACCACTTAGCATCCATACGCGGATCTGAGAAGCGTCTGCTTGTGATGACTTGTTGCCATCCTTGAGGCTTCTTAGCACCGTCCAGGATCGCGTAGAAGGCCGTAGGAACGCTTTGCTTGACCGCATAGTGCAATGGGTCATAGTTGCCAAAGATCGCCGTGTAAACCGCCGCATTCATACAAAAAAACGCCCAACGTCGCGTCGGGCAAAGGAGGGGAAGGAGCCAGCTTTCATTTTAACCCATACCTTATTTCTTTGAGAATCTCTTCTGCTTGCAGTCTCAGGTCTATGGCTTTCTTATGTAGCTCAACAGACAGATCGACAATTGCTAGTGCTCGTTGCTCTAACGCACTTGTTGACTGCGCCTGCTCGATGATGTCTTGTGCTGCGCTCATGGCTGCTGCTTCGTGTAAGTTCATGCGACCCTCAGATTAAACGGGTTGTGGAAAAAACTAATGTCTACTTCTTCTTGCTCTACAACAGGCTTGAACTTCTTCTTCGGTCTTGAAACCTTCTTGACCTCGTATTCGTCCTTGACCCATTCCCAGACGCGCTCCTTTGCGTAGACATTGATTTGAATAGTTGTCTTTATACATCCTTTTCTTAACAGAGAATTTAGGCAGTTGACCGCCGTTTGCTTGTCAATCTTTGTTTGTAACCTCACTGCTTTTAAGTCTGCTGGTGTCTTACGTTTTCTCAGGTAAGTAAGAATTTTCTTTTGCTCGTCAGTCATCCTATCCTCGCTATCTCTCTTTCTAAGTACCAAATAGCTTTTTTGAGATCTTCGACCTCGTTACCTTTTAGGCTCGACCTCCAAACGTACTTCGTAGCATTACCAAGGTTGAAGTTCATATGCTCCGTGATCTCTATGCACTCTATTCCCGATGGATGAGACGTGTAGTGCTTGGGGTGGTTTACGTCGGCCCATTCATCAACCGCACAGCAATGCCCACACCTTGGGCACTCAAAAGAATCCTTCATATTGTGATCGCCACTCATGCTATTCCTTTCATAAGTAGTTCCTTGATCTCACCATGAACTTTAGGCAGCGGAGCCCAAGCCAGAGCCCAATCTTCCCAAGTCCCGACTATGCACACACCTCCAGGATTCAACAGAAGCATCTTGACACCTCGTGGTGGCGATTGATCGGCTGGCC
>Ga0208546_1000549_pt1 | contig 13480 bp, 24 predicted proteins | sample DEB19_08_DNA_4_FD_184528 | JGI IMG/M metagenome (GOLD analysis project Ga0208546, IMG submission 184528) | Aqueous microbial communities from the Delaware River and Bay under freshwater to marine salinity gradient to study organic matter... | ecosystem: Environmental > Aquatic > Marine > Coastal...
TGAATGCACAGAAAACTACTCCTCCCTAAAAATTTCTTCTCTTCGCTTGTACATCTCATCTGCTGGTACAATCGTTATTTCTTTTGCGCTTGTTTCTATTCGCAATTTTTTAAACTCCTCAATTGCTTCCTCAATGTTATTGCCAGCCACACTCACAGTGCCTTCTTTATATCTAATAACATATCTTTTTTCTTTCACTTCCATGTTTATTTATTTAAATAGTTTTTTGATGCTACTGGTTCACTGCCTTGGTTTGAATATTTGGCATCTGCCTTGCTTGCATAATCGGTGTATGGCATTTCGCTAATGTCGTGATAACAAATTTGTGCAATCTTCATACCTGGATATATCTTGACTGGCTGGATGCAGGCTAATTCCAATGTCCAATGTCCTTTAAAATTCACATCTCCAAATCCTGCGGTTATGTGAACGAATAAACCAAGCCTTCCTAATGATGATTTGCCTTGTATAATTGGAACATGGCGCAAGGTTTCCGTATATTCTACAGTAGATGCAAGATAAAGAATGCCTGGTTGTAAAATCATACCTTCATCTGGTATAATCATTGGGGCATAATGATTTTTCTTCCTGACATCAAGAATATGATCGGTATACATTAATAGCGTTTTTGACAAAGTTAAATCAACACTATTTGTACCAATGTTTTCTTCTATTAAAGGATCAATGACAATATTTTTTAATGCAATTTCGTCAATGATAGTTTTGTCTGTCAGTATCATTTTTCTTCGTTTTTGTAAATTTCGTTATAATATTGTTCTGCTTCATTTTTTATTGGGAATCCATTTTGATTACTTCCTTCATGATAAGCTGTAATTATCTGCTCTTTTTCTATTTTTAACGCTTCTTCACGAATATTATACCATTCAGATATTGTGTGCTCTTCGGTATTCATTTTATTGAATAACCATTCAATTGCCGTTTGCTTACTCATTTTGTTATAATTAAAGGTGAAACGCATCTAAAGATAATATAAATTTATTTGTTAGCTTCAATTCATGGAGCATATCCATGGCTATATACCTGGTCTCTGCCTGGGCATTTGCGTCAATGCGTAGCTTAAACATATTAATGTACGCGTAAAGGGATCCGGTCCAAATGAACGTTGTATTTAAGTTTAAAGGTAAAATAGTACGCGCTTGTTCCTTTGAAACACCAAGTTCAATCAATGCGTTATAGGCTCGTTTGGCATGGTCAATCATTTGATCTTCTATAAATGATGCTTTATTTGCTACATCGGTAAATAGCATACCATCACTACCTTGCTTACTTAATTTGCTCTGCTTTCTCCATACATTTACTTTCGTGTATGTGTCGGAAAAGTCGACATACCTACCTGATATACTATTTGCCGTTAAACCTACCTGATGCTTAAACAACTGCCTTTCAACGTAGATAGGGCAAGTTATCCGGTATTGTACTTGCGGATGCCTGAAAGGCGATGTGTGACCGTGTGAGGCAAGGTAGTTAATTAAACTTTTATTTTCTTGCTCACTATAATTACTTGCCTCCTTGCCAAATGAGACGCGCGCAGCATTTACCACCATGTCATCATTTCCAAATATTTCTAATAATTCTACTTTCATTTTATCATTTTAATGGTGTCAACGATATGATTAAAAATTGCCGTCTTTCCGTGCTGTCACCCGTCTATTTTATGCTATTTGGACTTTATGGGTTAAGCCACCTTTACCGTAAGCATTTCGGTTCGTCTGCAACTGAATGTAAACCTGTGACGAATTTTCCTTATCGTTTACATCTTGCTAAGTTGCAAGGGTGGGATTCGAACCCACAATGTTGAATTACCCAGCTTCAACTGCTTAAGTATAGCGTCTACCATATCTGGCACATACTATTTCTCTTTGTACCTTCATTCCGCCACCTTGCTATTTGCTTGTCTTTCCAAGCTGCCAATTTATCCTCTGTCGCAATCAGGTGTAAAGAAACGTTTAATCAAAGCAATAAAACTTCACCTAATCCCGAGGTCTGCAAATGTCTTATGTAGTCATGTGTCCTACTAATATTCTTTCTTGCCTAAAGCTGCTTAACAATGTCCGGTAATTATCGCTGGTTATTAATAATAATTGCTTAACCGCTCTACATTGCTCAAAAATGGCAGTTGCCTTTGGATATTTGCCTTTTACATAATAATCTGTCAAAGTGGAGGAGTGCTTTATTCTTTTGTACTCCTCCTCTGACATATCACGGATGCATATCATTAACAATTGACTATAAATTGATTCATTCATTCCTGATATTACTGTGTAGCGTGAGTAGTATGCGGATAACTGGCGAAGATACTCGTCACATTCTTCCAAGTGTTCGGCAGAAGGCGCAACCGAAATCCAAGTATTTACCTCATCGCAAAAATTTTTAATCTCCATCATTTGAGCGTTATACTCTTTCACTTTATATCCTTTACCGTTAGCAATGTTATCGTTTTTGTTTCTTCTTTCGCAACTCCGTATTCAATTTCTTGCTTCTTCTGTGCTGCCAGTTGATCCTCTCTTTCTTGTAATTCTTGGCTATAAATATATGACTTTCGTTGATAGGTAGAATAGCTTAATATTTTATCTTCAACTTGCGTCATATATCTCTCATTTTGCAATGTTTCCTCAATTTTTTTGCGATACTTATCTCTTTCTTCTGTTTTAATTTTTATAAAGTGATCACAATCAACATACATTTTCATTAAAGATTCTAATTCTTTATTACAATGCAATGCATAAGCCTCTGCTATCTGTTCAGCCGCTCTTTTTATTCGTATTTCAACTTTAGCAAGTTCTTGCATCGTAAATGTGTGCTGGTAGGTTTCATGTACATCTGTCCAAAGCATTTCTTTACCTTTTAATCTCGTTTTGTAGTAATCTATAAAACAAGTTGGTATAATGCCATATTGCATAAAAATAACGTAGCTATAGGCTTGCATCTGTAAGCTATTCTCAAGGCGATCTTGTGTCCAGGCAGCAGTGCCAGTCTTAAAATCGCGGATAATTTCAAAGTTATCTGAGGCATTGTCTATAAATCCAATAAATGTAAAATCCTCAAAATTATGCACTAATTTATGCTCAACACGAGAATATAATTTTATATTTTCTAAAAAATTAGGCGGAAAATTAAATTCTCTTTGCTCTCCTTTAGCATAGTCCTCAATGTCAGTTGCAAATTGTTTGCCAAAGTCCATCATAGGAGATGGCTCATCAGGTATGTTTAGGAAATACCTTTTCATGTAGGCAGAGGGATCACTCTCCCATAAATTAATCTGGGAAATAGAGAGGTGTGGTCGTGGTAAATTATACATTTTCTTCAGGTGTGTAAGGAGTTGTTAATAATTTTTTTAAATCCCAAGTAAGAAAGTCTAAAGATTTTTCTACTTCTTCTTGATTGGTAATATCAATTTTATTTTTCTCATTTACCAAACTATGAATAAATAAAGCAATTCTTGCGCTACAGTTAAATGGCCAGCTATGTATTTCTTGTGTATCATGATCATAAAAGGATACTCTTAATGATGTCTTTTTATCTAAATTCATTTCTTTTGTTTTAAGTTGTTAAAATAATGTTGTTTGAGATTTTAATGATACTATTGATTTTAAATTAGCTTTAGCTAAATCATAATAACTTTCTTTTAATTCAAATCCTATCCCCTTTCTATTCATTTTAACAGCTTGATAAACTTCGCTTCCAATTCCCATGAATGGAGTAAAAACAGTATCTCCTTTATTTGAATATAAATGAATTAATCTTTCAATTGTATCCAATTGCAAAGGACAAATGTGCTTTTCATCATTTTCTTCTCTACCATTCCTATAACCTTGTAATGTATTTCCATAATTAATGTCCATCCATACAGGCGAAGCGTATTTTTGCCACAAATCAACGCTTAAATCAGTATTTTTTACAGGGTTATTTCTTTCTCCATCTTTTCTAAAAATCATAACGTAATCAGGTATACCTACTCTGGACATTGTAGAATCTTTTTTTACCTGTTTATGCAATAAACCTAATGCTTTAGTTCTTTGCATTTCTACAACTGGATCTTTCCAAATAGTAATTCTACTGGCATAAATAAATCCAGCTTCTTCAAATGCTTTTAAAATCATTCCGGAAAAATCTCTTAATCCAATATAGCCTTCTTTTCCTTTTTGAATAGGTAAATCCATACAATGAACACAAACATTCCTTCCTTGCATCATAACTCTATAAAGTTCTAATATTAAAAAACTAAACTGAGTTAAAAATTCATTGTAATCTTTTGAATTACCCATATCCTCAATGTGATTTGAGTAAGTGTATAATTCTGCAAAAGGTGGGCTAAAAACAGATAATCCTATACTTTCATCCGGTAAATCTTGTATTAATTGAACTGAATCACCTCTTTTTATATTATACCATTCATTATTTTCATAGGAAATATCAAATACTTTTGAATTCATTATACTTCCAGATAAATTTAAATTTACAGCTTTTGCCATTTCTTCTTGCATTAGTAAGAATTGTTTTTGTTTGTAATCAATTGCTTGTTTAACATTACTCATCGTATCTGTTGTAATCAAATAAATATTAACTTCATTTTTTTGACCAAATCTATAAGACCTTCTAATTGCTTGATACAATCCCTCGAAAGAAAAATCTAAACTTGCAAATATTTGATTATTGCAATTTTGATAATTCATTCCAAAACTTGCAATCTTAGTTTTAGTAATTAATATTCTAAATTCGTTGTTTGCAAATCCAAGTAATTTTTCTTTTTTCCATTCGTTAGTATCACTACCTTTTACCTCTATTGCTTCAGGAAGTAATTTTTTTAGTAATTCGCCTTCTTCATTTTGTTTAATCCAAATAATAAAATTTTCATTTGGTTTTGAGTTTATAATGGCAACTACTTCGTCTAGTCTTTCTATCTTAGTTAACCTTAACTCGCTATTAAAATTTGTAGCTGAAATTATAGCATCATTAAATAATTGTCCATTTTGCCTTTTTGGAGTAATGATTTGATTTTCTAATAGGTTTAAGCGAGGTAAATTATATCCATTCATCTCATAGCCTATATCCATTGGCTTACTAAGCATAATAGACCATGTACCAACAAACTGATAAAATAATTTTGTAGCATGACCTTTAAGCCTCCATTTTGCGGTTTCGCCTCCATCGTGAATAAAATACATTGATAGCATTTCATTCCTAGTCATTACGTCTAAAAATTCAGAATGATTACCTAATTCCATTGGATCATTTGGCGATGGTGTGGCAGTACAAGCTAATTTATAGGGAGTAAATTTAAAATTTTCTAAAATATCCTTTTTTGTAGCACCTTCATAATTTTTCAATATACTACTTTCATCAAGTACTATTCCAGAATATTGATTAATTAAAATATTATCTAACTGCTCGTAATTTACTACATTAATATTAGACATATCAATACCAAATTTTAATCCTTCTTGTATTGTTTGACCAACAACGGCCAGAGGAGCTAAAATTAATACTTTGCCATAAGTGTGTTTACATACTTGATTGGCCCATTCTAATTGCATCAAAGTCTTTCCTAAACCGCAATCAGCAAAAATGGCATACTTGCCAGCTTTTAAGGCTCTTTTGACAATAAATTTCTGAAAGTCAAACATATTATTATTTAACATTGAATCATCAATGTCAAATCCACTATTAATATGCGTCTTTTGTTTTGTTTTTAAAAATTCAAGATAATTTGTCATTTTTGTTTGTATTAAGTTGTTTAAAAAAGAGGCAGCGCAGATACTGCCTCGTATAGAGTCATTCATCTCAATTTTTGAAATACTTGTATAAAGATAGTGCTTGTCGCTGCAGTTGCATTCTCATGCGGGATCCCAGCTTCACTCATCTTATTGTAAATATCAATGTATGCCTGTGAGTATATGGCTGACATCTCAAATACCATGGCAGCCAAGTCTGGCTTTTCGGATACATCTATATTTTGTACTTGTTTTGCTGCTTGCTGCATTTCCTCCTCAACTACTTTGTATTTGCCCTTATCATCAATAAGTTGTATGTTCTGCCCAGACTTGTATCGTTCAATAACATCGCCAGGCTTTCCGTACACGCGCACTTGGCTACCATCCTCCAATGTTACAAGGATATTTATGCTTGGTCCATATTGTCCTTCTCTGGGCGCACCTGATCCGTATTTTACAACTCCTTTAACGATTTTCATAGTAATCTTCTTTTTGGCAGTCAATAATTTCTTGGTTGTACCTATCCCATACATCTGTAAGCTGCTCCGCTATCCATGGCACATCCAGTGCCTCGTTCATGATGGAGGTAAATAATACCTGTTGTGCATCGTCCAGTAATTCAAAGCGAAAGATTTTGTTTATTGCCTTTTCAACATCTTCCTCTGTTGTTCCTTTAATTTTGTAATCATCCATAAGGTATGATGCAAAAATTTTAGAGATTTCGTTCATTTTTTCTGTGTTAAGTATATTTATAAATTTTCAAGTTGTTTACTTAATTGTAAAAAAAATAGGGCAGCTGGGGGACTGCCCTGTATAATATTAAATATTATTAGATAATTCAATAAACTCAGATTCTGATAAACGATCCATTAAAATATCTAATACTACATCTTGAACCATATTTGCAGCAGATGTATAATCATTAATTAATTTTTTTAATTCGATTATCAAATCATTAGTTGATAAAGCGTTTAATCTTTCAGTTGCGATTTTGTTAAATTCTAAAGTTGTCATGATTGTGTGTTTTAAAGGTCAATTATCGTTTGTTTGTTTTGATATGTAAATATAAAAAGTATATTAATAATATACAAACATATAGTAAAAATAATTTAAAATATTTTCATTTTTTTATTACTTTCCTCCAAACTGCCAGCTTCTGCGCAATTACAACTGCCCTTTTCGTGTTACCTTGTTCTATTTTCTTTGCATGGCTTCTTATAGTCATCAAGTCCATTGAATCTGGCGGCTCTTTGAGTGCGATGGCCTGGGCTTCTTCCCATAACGCTCTTTTCTCCCCTTCCTCATAAGTTATCATGTCAAATTTAAGGCACATATCATACCAGTATAATGGCACATCGTCCCATGTCTTACCGGCAAACTCTTTGATCATAGTTGGAAATTCTGCGTACAACTTCTCCCTTTCCGCTTTTCCTCTTTCTTCCATCTGTGCCTGGAGACGGAGTGCTGCAACTTCGTTATCATGGCTGGCAATAATTCTTCTCCTATATACCATATATCCATTTAGTATCTTGCCAATCGTGTGCATATTAGCTTTGCCATAAAATTTAATATCTTCATCAAGTTCCAGGCTTTCAGCGGAGAAGAGGCGAAAAGCTATTTCAATTTCATTGGCTGCTATTTGCCCAAAAGTTTTAACTATCTCTTTGGCTATATTGGCATAAAAGGCTATGTCTCCATCAATGCCGTACATGGGAAAGACAGAGCTGATCACGCTTAATGTTTGCTTATACGCATCCTTTTGCTCCATATTAGCAATGCGGTTGCTCCTGGCAGATATAATTGCCTGTTCATCGGAGTTGCGCGGTTGATATTGTGTGAGGTTACTCATTGATAAATGATTTTTTCTTTTTGTATGATACAATTTTTTGATAATACGCATTCTTCTCCTCCTGGTTCATGGCGTGGTATTTTTGGCGGAGGCGCTGGTTCTCTCGTTCCCGAATCTTTTTGTAGGTGTATTCGTTCATGGTTGCCCGGTACTTTTTCATGTACTCCTTCATGTACGCATTGCGGTCTTGTTTATTATTCATAGCTTTCTATTTCGTGTTCAACTTCTTCCCAATAGTAATATTCATCTTGGCTACCAGGTACGTCAATGTTCCACTTTTCTTTTAGTATTTGCCTTACCTCAAACAAAGCACATTGTTTTGCAAGAATGCAAATAAGGGTTTCATTGTCTAATTCACCGCCAATGCTTTGAATAAGGTTGTGGTAATGCACGAAAAGAAATTTAGCTTTTTGTTGTGGTGTTTGATTCATCCTTCAAATTCATTTACGAGCCTTTCAATTTCCTCTTGCCTCCGCTTCTCCTGTGCGGCTGGGTTTTGATAATGGAATTTTGTATATATAGCATTTGCCTGGCTATATATCATAGATATAGAAAAGTTGTTTTTCATAAACTTATCGCTAACGTGCCAGGCTGCCTTGGTGAAAGCTGCTACCATATCATCCATCGTACCTTCCACAACTGCAATTTGCCTAATCCATGCTACCAATTTCTTACAATTGCTTCCATCCTTCGCAGTCATTACATAGTTACCTTGCCTATTCTTAGGCAGCGTAACCTTGGCGCATTGCTCATACGCTTGGCAGTACGCAACAAAGGCGGAGTAGGTTTCGGAAGGCTCCGGCGGCTGGGCTCGGGTTTCTTTTTCTTTTTGCTCCGCAAAATTTTTTTCTTTTTCTTTTAAACCTTGCTCATAGGAAATGGAATCATGGATGGCTTGGCGGGAAAAAGAATTTTTTATTTTTGGTTCAGGAGGCGAAAAATTTATTTTTTCCTCTATTATTTGGTTAGTATCTGTATTTAGTATATGGTTAGTAACTGGTATAGGTTCGCCTTTTTCTGTAAATCGATTTGACCTTTTAGTATTTTCCATTTGCCCATTTGGTAAAATGGTATTTACCTTTTGGTAATCTCCATTTTCCTCAAGATGAAAATTATCTGATAAATATAAATCTTCATTCGTGAAAGCATACCAAATAGTTCTATCATATGCAATTTTATTGTAATTTCCTTTTATTAGTATTTCATTATCTACTAAAGATTCAATTATCCTTCTTACTTGCTTTTCTGACCAAAAAGGATAATATTCCGTTAAAGATTTATTAGTATTATATGTCCAATATCTTTTATCGTAATAATTAATCTTGTTTGCTTTATTAAGCCTAATCCAAAATTGAAAGGATTTAACCATAATGGCTTCATCAACTCCATATCTTTTGGCAAATTCAATATTAAATGAAAAATCCATAATTAAAAAAAAATAGCCAATGAGTAGGAGTTCATTGGCTAAGGTTAGAACTTTACTTAGTCCTAAAATCCTTTTGAATCGCTCCTACCTGATTCAAAAGAATACTCAAATATAATACTTTTTTTAATTACTTTCACTTAATTTTTTTATCTCGCTCCTCTGCTCCTCTATAAATCCAGTGCCATGACTTGCTCCTGTTATACGGATGAAATCGTTCTCTATTTTAGCACTATTAACTACAACTTGTGCAATATCTGCTACAACTTTGGCTTTGGCAATGTCGTAGTTAGAATCGGGATCAGTCAGTTCTTCAAGAACACTAAACAAATGGTTTCTTAAGTCATTAATTTTGTTTTTCATTGGTTATCTTTTTTATCTGATGAATTAATTTTTGCACTTCTCTATACTCCTCTGGAACACTCTTTATCCATCTGTTTTGAACGGCAAGGTCAGAGCGTTTTACTAAGCATAGGTTTTCTAAGTTGTCATTTCTGCAATTGCCATCTATCCTAAATACAACATAGCCTTGCGGTATATCCCCATGGGCCTGCATCCAGGTGTGCCGGGCGAAGGAAATCCATTTAGAATGGTCAACTTTTATTTCTTTATAACCATTGTAATCTCTGGTGTCGCCAATCATCTTGTAATTGTATGGCATATTGCCTTTTTTATAACAAGTATTTCTAATCTTGTCAATGTATTCACGGCTCATCTTCATTCCGCTATTCCATGTCTTATTGCCTACCTTAAAATGGCTTGAGCGCACTGGGCATTTAATCCTACCTATCTCACTTACTCGCCTCATATTCATTTTAAGAAATTCCTTACATTTCTTTAAGCCAAGTTCATTTGCCTTTGCGCCAATACTAAATATAGGTCTGTTTAAAATCATGGCAATGTCGGCATTGTGGACGGTAGGATAGTACAATCTCAAGTAGTCAAGTTCAGCTTCGGTGTAAAATTTTGGATGGACTAATTTTTTTTGAATACCATTCCCCATGATGTTACAGAATTATCATCGTGATCGTATTTAAAATCATATTGCTCTATCATATCTATCCATTGCTCTTTGCTCTTTAAATTTATGTGTCCCCATTCCGCATCCCATTCTGGAGTGCTTGCATGAGGTGTTGAGGTAAAATAAAAATACTTTGTACAGGCTTTGGATAATTCAGGCAGTATTAACTTTAAATCCTCATCAAATATATGCTCAAACACTTCTGTTGAATAGATAGCATCATATTTACCTTTTACCTTAAATTTACCTTTAGCTAAAATATATCTCTCAGGATCAACACCCTTGCTAATGGCAAATTCCCTCTCATATCTATTTATATCGTAACCCATATAATTATATAGATTATTTTTAATACAAGCAGAAAGAAAAAAACCTAAACCAGAGCCAAACTCAAAAACACTTTTGCAACCCATTATCTTTAATACCTCAACTCCATTGCCATGCAAATTAACAAGGCTTTGATAGTTTGTTGTGGTAAAGCCAAGTTCAACGGATTTATCAAAGAAGAATTTATCGTCTATCATTTGTTTAATATTCTAAATCAGGAAAAGATGTTTTAACTGTCCAGTAATCGGTAGATATATTACTCCTAACTTTCCATTGATTACTGGTGTGATATCCAGACTTCCAAAAACACTTGCATATATTATCTACAATCTCCTTAGGTTTCATGCCTCTATTAAATTTGCTATAAATAAAACGCTTGCAATTCTTGTACCTTGGCAGATTTAAAACACTTGCCCAACCATCTATCATAGATTGATAATTGTTGTATGCTTGAAAATCGCATGGTATTTTTTTACCTCCTCTATAACAGTCATCCATTGATTTTACTTTCTTTCCTTTCCCGGTGTACTTGATTCCTCCAGGATTTAAAGCCTTCATCATTAGTTTACTTTCCAAGCCATTGCTTGTTGCTTCAATAACAAAAAAGGCATAGATAACTGAAATGGGTAAATCTGTCTTCTTGTGCATTGAGTAAAAGAAATCGTCATAGAAATAAGCTAAGTATATTCTTCTTAAATCTATTAATGATTTCCCTTTTAATCTTTGAAAACCAAGTGCGTCCATGTAGTCGTGTAACTCATCCTGTTTCATATACTTTATCTGCTTGCCAGGCAAATTTTTAACATCAATAACCATGTGATTTTCCTGCGGATATTCCTTCGCTGGATTCGGTGGAGATGTCTGTGCCCTGTAACTGCCTCCAGCAAAACTTATGTAAATAGCAAGGCAAAGGGCAATGGCAACAAGCCATAATTTAAAGATGTTGCGTCTGCGTGTGATGGGAGAGTAAATTTCCCATTCAAATTGGTTTTGTTTCATACTAATTGGTTTATAAATGTGTTTTAAAATGGCAAATCGTCGCCAAGGTCTAATTTACCTACTGGCGGAGTAGCGGTGTGAGGTGTAGGTTCTGCGGTTGGCTTGCCTCCAAATTCAAGGCTGGTCACACGGCAATTAATCATGCCAAATGCTTCTCCGTTTTTTATGTAAGCATTTACATTACCTGATCCTTCAGCTACAATAAAAGTTCCTTTTAAAATAAATGGAGCAAGTTTCACGGCTCTTTCTCCCCAAACACTACAACCTATCCAAATAGTCTTTTCTGTTGGTGTTTGTCCATAAACTTTTTCGGTATGGGCAATGGAAAAAGAGCATACAGTTGTATCTCCTACTGTCTTTAATTCTGCGTCTTGTCCAACGCGTCCTGAAACGATTAATTTTATCATAATTATTTTTTATTTGCAAATATATATAAAATTATATAACTTTGCATAAAATATATAAAAAAATGGATGTACTGACGAAAAAGAGAAAAAGCGTACTTTTAGATAATGATACACATAAGCTGCTTATTAGCACTCAAATATATGTATCGGCAAAGATTGGAAAGAAAATGCCATTGGTAGAGATTATTAATTATCTATGTGCAGATTGGCAAAAAAAGAATAAATGAAAGCAACAATATTTACATCTTCTAAAAGTCAGGCAACTGATTATTATCGCACTATAGGACCATTCTCTCGTCTTGCATTGCAAAAGAAATTTGAGTTAATTATATGCAGCCAAGAAAAAGCAGTCTGGCATGACATTTACAATACAGATATTGTCATTATCCAGCGTCCTAACTCAACTGCCTCACTTGGCATAATGGCAGATGCAAAGAGGATGGGAAAGGCAGTGATTATAGATTTTGATGATCACTTATTAAATGTACCTGAAGACAATCCAGCATCTGCCTATTTCAGTAATCCCCAGGTAAGAAAACAAATAGAAGATACATTCTTATTTGCTGATGTCATTATAGTATCAACTGAAAAGTTATATGAGTTATATAAGCCATTAAGCCATAATAAACCTATGTTTGTTATACCTAACGGATGGACACCTACTGACCTACCCATGACAAAGGTAGAGCCGCAACACAATCCTCCAAGGTTTGTTTGGAGAGGTGGCAGTACGCACTTTGCAGATTTACACACAGTGAAAACACAGTTAAACGAGGCGATGGAAAAAGATACTGAATTTACTTTTTTCGGTATGCCTAAGTTTATGATGTATGACTTTAGCAAGAAAGCTAACTTTGTAGAATGGAATTCTATGTTTATTTATTTTACATTCATGCAAAGGATAGAAGGTGATTATGGTTTTTATCCATTAGTAAGAAATGAGTTTAATGAGAGCAAATCTAATATATTTGCAATTGAATGTTTAGCTAATGGTATGGCGGTTATAGCTGATTATTATTTTAAAGAATTTAGATTACCTGGTGTTATTTTATATGATGGTAGTCATCAATTTAATGATATTATTAATGATATTATTAAAGGCAACATTGATAAAGTATCTCTCGTTAAGGAAGGAAGAAAGCATCTTAATGAGGTGTTACATATAGACTTACTTAATCAACAGAGATACAAGATACTAAAAGGATTATAATGCCATATATACCTAAGTATATACCATCCAACATTAACAAGGCTAAGATGCAGCGTAAACCATCTGGTGAGCAAGGCAACTATAACAGTGCATGGCAAAAGGTAAGCGTTAACTATCGTCGTGCTAACCCACTATGTGAGGTGTGCTTGGTACTTGGTGAGATGGTTGACATAACACCTGGAGATAGGAAGGGATGTGTGGATCACATGATACCTATCACGCGTGGTGGTTCTATGTATAACTTAGGCAATCTATTAGCACTATGTAAGTCTTGCCATGATACTAAGTCTATCTTAGAGAAAACATCTGTTGCACCTGTTCCTATCTACATGGATGCAGACGCAAAGATACTACCGAAGAACAAAGCAGACGTGGTGGCTTGGCTGGCACAGATGGTGCAGAGGAAGCGGAGCATGGAGCAGCAAGGCGAAGCATCGCGAGGAGGAGCGAGCAAGGTCGGAGAGGCGAGAAGGACCGGGGGAGGTCAAGAATTACCGTGATTGCTGGATTAT
>Ga0208546_1000554_pt1 | contig 13389 bp, 14 predicted proteins | sample DEB19_08_DNA_4_FD_184528 | JGI IMG/M metagenome (GOLD analysis project Ga0208546, IMG submission 184528) | Aqueous microbial communities from the Delaware River and Bay under freshwater to marine salinity gradient to study organic matter... | ecosystem: Environmental > Aquatic > Marine > Coastal...
CAAAAGAAGTTCCACAAGCAATCGCTAAGGCTGTCGAAGAAGCGAAGAAATCATTCTTCAAAGTTGCTCGTATTCAAGGCACAATTCCTCACCCTGTCCAAGGTGAAGATGCAGCTGGCGTAGTTCTCCTTCGCCCTGCTGCTCCTGGTACCGGTGTTATCGCTGGTGGTCCAGTTCGTGCAGTTCTTGAGTGCGCAGGAATTACTGATGTTCTAACCAAGTCACTTGGTTCTAACAACCCAATCAACATGGTTCACGCAACTGCAAAGGCGCTTAAGATGCTCGAAGATCCAGCAGCTATCGCCGCACGTCGTGGACTTCCACTAGAGCGCGTTGCTCCCGCAGCAGTTATCCGCGCTATGACAACAACGGCAGGTGCGTAATGCCACGTCTTAAAGTCACACAAGTTCGTTCCAAAGTTGGCAATGCTCCAGACCAGCGCGACACACTTCGCTCACTCGGTTTGAAGCGCATTGGTGATGTTGTGGTGAAAGAAGATCGTCCCGAAATTCGCGGCATGGTCTACAACGTTCGCCATCTCATCAAAGTTGAGGAGGTTGAATAACAATGGTGCTTAAAGCTCATCATCTCCGTCCTGCGCCTGGCGCAAAGAAGGATAAGACTCGTAAGGGTCGCGGTGAAGGTTCCAAAGGTAAGACCTCTGGCCGTGGTGGAAAAGGAACGCGGGCACGTAACGTCGTTCGCGCTGGTTTCGAAGGTGGCGCAATGCCGCTGGTTCAGCGCCTACCTAAACTCCGTGGATTTAAGAACCCTGAGACCGTTACTTATCAAGCAGTAAATGTCTCGACCATCAACGCTCTCTTCCCAAAGGGTGGCGATGTTTCGGTTGACGATCTTTACAAAGTTGGCGCTGCACGTAAGGGCCATCCAGTTAAAGTCCTTGGAAATGGCGATATCTCCGTTAAGGTAAATGTCACCGTCCATAGCTTCTCATCATCTGCTTCAGAGAAGATCTCTGCTGCAGGCGGAAGCATCAAGGTCCTCTAGTTATTTACTTACATCGATAACTTGATCGAATAAGGAGAAGAAAGTGTTGCTATCAGTTTTCGCAAAGGCGTTCAGAACGCCTGATCTGCGTCGCAAGATTTTCTTCACCCTTTCCATCATGGCGCTCTTCCGCTTTGGTTCTATCGTCCCAACCCCAGGTGTTTCTTATGCGGCAGTACAACGCTGCCTCGCAAACGTTGATACTGGTGGACTTTTTGGACTTATCAATCTCTTTAGCGGCGGAGCACTTCTCCAGCTCTCAGTCTTTGCACTTGGCATCATGCCGTACATCACCGCATCAATCATCGTCCAACTTCTTACCGTCGTCATCCCTCGATTTGATGCGTTGAAGAAGGAAGGACAATCCGGAACGGCGAAGCTCACTCAATACACTCGCTATCTCACTATCGGTCTAGCGGTCCTTCAAACCACAGGTTTGATTGCAGTTGCTCGTACGCCTGGTCGTTTGATTAGTGGATGTACCGAAGCGATCATTCCTGATACTTCATGGCAGCGTATCGTCACCATGATCTTCGTTATGACCGCTGGAACTTCAGTCATCATGTGGCTCGGTGAATTGATTACTGATCGCGGCGTTGGTAACGGTATGTCAATCCTGATCTTCACATCAATCGCAGCAAGCTTCCCTGGCCAACTCTGGTCTATCAAACTCTCACGTGGATGGCCAACATTCCTCTTCATTCTCGCGATCGGTGTTCTGATTGTGGCCGCTGTTGTTTTTGTTGAACAATCGCAGCGCCGTATCCCAGTCCAATACGCAAAGCGCCAAGTTGGTCGTCGCCAATATGGTGGAACCACCACTTATATTCCTATCAAGGTTAACCAATCAGGTGTTATCCCAGTTATCTTCGCATCATCACTTCTATATATCCCATCTTTGATTGCTAACTTCACTAATTCGCAAGCGCCGTGGGCAGTCTGGATTTCCACCAATTTCGTTCAAGGTGATCACCCGATTTACATCACCGCTTATGCGCTCCTCATTATCTTCTTCGCATATTTCTATGTTGCGATCACTTTCAACCCAGAAGAGACCGCCGAAAATATGCGTAAATATGGCGGCTTTATCCCAGGTATTCGCGCTGGAAAACCAACAAGTGATTATCTGCAATATGTCCTCAACCGTATTACTGCGCCAGGCTCTCTCTATCTTGCCCTTGTTGCGATTATTCCGATTATCGCGCTTGTGCTCTTTGGCGCATCACAGAACTTCCCATTTGGGGGAACTGCGATTCTTATCGTTGTCGGTGTTGGTCTTGATACTGCAAAGCAGATTGAAAGCCAGTTGCAACAGCGTTCATACGAGGGATTCCTCCGCTAATGCGGTTAATCCTGGTTGGACCACCAGGTGCTGGTAAAGGAACTCAGGCAGTACACCTAGCCGCGCACTATTCCATTCCTCACATTTCAACTGGCGATATTTTCCGTGCAAATCTAAAAGAAGGCACACCGCTGGGATTACAAGCAAAAAGCTATATGGATAAAGGCGAATTAGTTCCAGATTCAGTAACAAATGCAATGGTAAAAGATCGCTTAACTCATGGCGATACTGCAAATGGATTCTTGCTTGACGGATTTCCCCGCAATGTCGCGCAAGCCGAAGTTCTACGTGCCATCTTGGCAGAGAAGAAAACTCCAATTGAAGCGGCACTTGAACTCTCTATCGATAACGCTGAGATCATCAAGAGACTTTCTGGTCGCCGCACCTGCCGAGGATGTGGGAAAGTTTTCCCAGGCCAGTTTGAAAAGTGTGATGCATGTGGCGGCGAGCTCTACCAACGCGATGACGATAAAGAAGAAGTTATTTCGCGTCGCTTAGAAGTTTATGCTGAACAAACCGCTCCGATTATCGCTTTCTACCGTCAAGAAGGGTTGCTCATTACGATCCCTGCCGTGGGCGATGTAGCTGAAATTACCGCTAGCGCGATCCGCGCACTCTCCCAGAAGCTCAGCTAAATATGGCGATCCAGATCAAGACTTTGGATCAACTTCAGATCATGCGCAAAGCTGGTCTCTTAGTTCGTAGCACTCTTGAATTAGTCAAAGCGAATATCAAAGCAGGAATTACTACAAGCGCCCTTGATGCAATTGCTGAAGCTAATATCAAACGCGGTGGTGGAACTTCAAATTTCAAGGGGTATCACGGCTATCCCGCAACAATCTGCGTATCCGTTAATGATGAAATTGTTCACGGCATTCCTGGTGATCGCATGATTATGCCAGGCGATATTGTCTCGGTGGATTGCGGCGCTGTAATTGATGGCTGGCATGGTGATGCAGCATTCTCAGTAATTGTCGATCCCGTAGATGATGCACGCCAGAAGATGCTCGATGTCTGTGAAGAGTCGATGTGGGTTGGAATCGCAGCTGGAAAAGCAGGAGCAAAACTTTCAGATATTGGCCACGAGATTGAGAAGTTCACTAACGCTCAAGGCAAGTATGGAATTTTGCGGGAATATGGCGGACATGGCATTGGAACTGCCATGCATATGGAGCCACATATTTTTAATTATGGAAAGCCTGGGCATGGCCCAACCATTGAAGTTGGAATGGTCTTTGCCATCGAACCAATGATCACGATGGGATCAGAGAAGACCAAAGTGCTCTCCGATAATTGGACCGTTGTTACCGTGGATAAATCTCATGGCTCGCACTTTGAGAATACTTATTGCATTGCTCCTGATGGAAAACCTTTTGTGCTTACCGCTACCGATGGTGGAAAAGCTGAGCTAGCTCGTTTTGGTGTCGAAGTTTCGGCACTTCTTTCGTAAGTTTCTCCCATGAGTCGCCTTCTCGAACAACGCGAAAAGCGAGCCAGAATTAAGGCGCTTTTAGAGGCAAAAGGCCTTGATGCTGTAGTTCTGAAAAAAGGGTCCAATGTCGCCTGGATTATCGGTGGACGGGCACATATTCCTACCACTCTCGAACTTTCATGTATGGATGTTGTCGTCTATCGAGATCGCATAGTTGTTGTCACCAATAAAATTGAAGCGCCTCGTCTTAAGGAAGAAGAACTTTCTGGAGATGAAGAGCTCATTATTGTAAATTGGTTTGAAGGGCGCGAGGGTCAACTACCTAAAGGCGAACGCATTGGCGTTGATGGGGCTGAAAACGATCGAGTCAACTTACAAACAGAGATTGAAACTCTGCGCCGAAATCTCAATGATTATGAAGTCAATCGACTCCGCGAAATCAGTAAAGATGCAGCTGAAGCACTTGGCGAAGCAATGCTTGATATCGATCCGGAGATGAGCGAAGTTGAGGTAGCGGGAGAGATTGCAGAAGATCTCTGGGAGCGCAATCTCGAACCTGTTGTCTTACTTGTTGCAGGTCAAGATCGGATCAAGAAGTTCAGACATCCACTTCCAACCACCGCTGAAGTTGGTAATACAGTTATGGGAGTCATCTGCGCTCGACGTAAAGGTTTGATTGCAAGTGTTACTCGCATCGTAAATTTCGGTGAGATTTCGTCCCAGATGCACTCCACCTACCAACGATTACTCAAAGTCGAATCTGCATTCCTGGATAACACCAAAGTCGGCGCGACATTTGCCGAAGCATTTAAAGCTGGAACTCTTTCGTATCTGACCGAAGGGTTCGAGCGCGATGAATGGACCAAGCATCATCAAGGTGGACCAACTGGCTATCTCCCTCGAGATTACCCTGCGCATGAAAAGACCACTCAGATCATTGGCATCGGTAATGCGATTGCCTGGAACCCCAGCGCCGAGGGTCTCAAAGTGGAAGACACTGTCATCACTACCGAATCGGGGCTTGAGATTCTGACCCTCGATTCAAAGTGGCCGATGATCGAAGTCGCAGGTCGAAGCCGTCCGGCGATCGCTCAGCGGTAATCCAAACGTTATAAAAAACCTCACGAAAAGCGTTGACCAGCGGACATATACGCACAAGACTCGCGTCATTCAAGTGGTCAGACCACTTACGGAATGACAAAGGAGTCTTTCTCGATGGTGCGTTACGGAATCATCGGCGTGGGCGCGATGGGTCGCGAACATGCTGAAAATCTCCGTTACATCGAAGGCGCTTCCGTTACCGCTATCAGCGATCCTGATGAAGGTTCTAGAAATCTTGCAATCAAGCAACTGGACGACCGGGTAAAAGTCTTTACAGATCATACAGAACTTCTCAATTCAGGTTTGGTTGATGCTGTCATTATTGCAACGCCAAATTACACACATGTCGATGTCTTGAAAGATGCGCTCGCAACATCACTTCATGTTTTTATTGAAAAGCCGCTCTGCACAACAATTGATGATTGTTTAAAAGTTTTGGAATGGTCAAAGAATCGGACTGGCCTAGTTTGGATGGGGTTGGAGTATAGATACATGCCACCTGTGGCTGAACTTATTTCGATAGTTCATGGCGGTGGAGTTGGGGAAGTACAACAAGTTTCAATTCGTGAGCATCGTGAACCTTTCTATCCCAAAGTTGGAAATTGGAATCGTTTCACCCAAAAGACAGGTGGAACTTTGGTCGAGAAGTGCTGTCACTATTTCAATCTTATGGACCACATTTCTGAAGAGCGACCAATACGAGTTTTTGCATCGGGTGGACAACGCGTGAATTTCCTTGATGAAACCTACGACGGCAAACGCGCCGATATGCTCGATAGCGCCTATGTAATTGTGGAATATCCAAGCGGGAAGCGCGCCATGCTAGATCTCTGCATGTTTGCCGAAAACACTGTTGATAAGGAACATATCTCCGTTACCGGAAACGCTGGAAAAGTTGAATCGTTCTTGCCTTCGCTGGAGTTACGACATGGGAAACGTAGCGCAGTTGGTAATTTCAAAGAGTGGACTCATGATGCCTCAAAGCCAAAGGTGGAGTCACGGAAGATCTGGGACGACTCTATTAAATACAACGGTTTTCACTACGGTGCCTCTTACCTCGAACATGTGAAGTTTTTCAAAGCAATTCAAGGCGGAAAAGCGCCCGAAGTGACCTTAGAAGATGGGCTCCGCAGCGTGGCCACAGGGCTTGCGGCCCAAAAGAGCATTGCTGAAGGACGCCCAGTTTTGATGAGTGAAGTACTGCCTGCGGGGTGGAATTGATGAGTAGCTGCACATTGATTCCATTAGCGCGACCAACTTTCGATGTTGCTGCAGCCCAGAAATTTTTTGATTCGGCGCGTTCACTACTGACGGAAGTTGGAGCCACAATCAATGGTCCAACATCGCTCGTCATGACTCCAGAAGATACCGCGAGCGCTGAAGCTAATCTCAAATCAGATGAAAAGTTGTACATCCTGTTTAATGCATCATTTGCCGACGCATCCGCTGCGGTATCTCTGCTCTCTAAAGTAAAGGGAGATGTACTGCTCTGGTCGGTGCGCGAGTTTGGTGAAGTTGGAGATCGTCTCCTACTTAACTCCATGTGCGGTTCAAATCTTGCGGCACATGCACTTCGCGTGAATGGAAAACGTATCACTCATCTTCATGGTAACCCTGATGAGCCTCACGTGAAAGAAGCTCTTGTATCTGCGCTCTCAGGATCTATGCCGAACGTTGGACAACCAGATGTTATTAATGGCGAACTTGCTGATGCAGAAAAAGTGAAGAGCGCGCTGGCAAAACTTCAAGGTCACACAATCGGGGCCATTGGTGATGCTCCCGCAGGATTTACCCCATGCACATACGATGCAGAAACTTTAGAGAAGCTGTTCGGTCTAAAAGTCATCAACAAGTCAATTCCGGAAATCTTTGCCGATATTGCATCTGTACCGCTTGATGAAGAGAGCGCAGAATACAAAGCAGCATGTGATGCTCAACCATCACTGAAGAGCGTTCCCGAAAAAGAAGCGCGGATTAATGCCAGCACTCGAGTGGCGCTGCAAAAGTGGATTGAATCCAATAGTCTCTCTGCAATTGCGATGCGTTGCTGGCCGGATTTCGCCGTCGATTTAGGCGCATGCCCATGCGGCGCTATGGGACGGACTGCCACGAGCGGTACCCCTGCAGCATGTGAAAGAGATGTATATGGCGCTGTAACAATGCTGCTTTTGGAGGCGCTTGGCTCAGGTACTAATTACCTCGTCGATACCGTTGATTTAGAGGAAGATAAAAACATTATTCGTATTTGGCATTGCGGTTCTGCATCCACAACGTTGGCAGTAGACCCTAATAACGCAACGCAGTTCATACACTGCAATAGAAAACTAGGTGTGGCCGGTAACTTCCCTTTGAAGACCGGTCCTGTTGTTCTGGTACGGCTGGATACCGATATCGATCCAGCAAACCCGAGCAAGCTCCGATTAGTAATGACAAGTGGTGAATCACTTTCTGCTCCTAATCGGTTCCAAGGCAATACAGCTACAGTTCGTACATCTGCACCAGCACGGCAATTGATTAATGGGTTGATCCATAATGGATTTCCACATCACACAGTTGTCGCTTGGAAAGACATACGAGCAGAAGTCCGCAGGATGGCGGAATTGCTAGCCATTCCGCTAACCGAGTGGTAATCAAGGCGATTCACCACGAACCCTCGAATAGAGGCCCTCGAATAAGGAGAAATAAATGAAGCACATGAATGCAAGAGCATTCAAAGCGTTGATTGCGATGTCTTTTGCAATCTCCGCGACCGTTGTGCCAATCTCTCAAAGCTTTGCCGCTGGCGAACGTTTGGGAGCGCGATGCACGACTGAAGGAGTGATGACTGGAACAAGTTCAACTTCTTTAGCATGCGTCAAGGGTGCAAATGGCAAACTTACCTGGCAGCGCGTAAAACTCTCTTCAGGTAATGGCCGTCCAGTTGCGGCTCTTACACCACCAAAAGGAAGTATTGAATTTTGGCACTGGCGCAATGAAGACAGAGCTACACTAGAAAGAATCATTGCGAATTACGAAGCTCGTTATCCAGGCACAAAGATAACGATGAATATCATGCCGTCGGGCGATTACACAGCAACAGGTTTTGCGAAGATTCGCGCAAATCCCAAAGCAGCAGTATTTGCTACCTTCCGTGGCGCTCAATTTAATCAATTCGCCAAGGGCGACATGATGACTGATCTCTCAAATGAGAGATTTACTCGTCAGAATGTAATTTCGGGCGGAATGATTCCTGGGCAGTACGAAGGAAAGCAACTAGGAATTCCTTATCACTACCTCTTTAACAATCCGGTTTATAACACCGAGATTTTTGCTAAAGAGAAGTGGAGCCTTCCAACCAATTTCACACAACTTCTAGCTTGGTGTCAGGCTGCGAAGAAGGCGGGTTACACACCACTTGCGTGGTCAGGTGGATTCCGTCCAAATGCGGGCCAGATGCTCAACTCAATGCTGATGAACTCAGCTCCGGATTATGCAACTCTTGAGGCAAGAATTGTTGCCCTTGATACTGGAAAAGCTGAAATCACAGCACCATGGTTTAAGGAGATGGCAAACAAGTACAAGAGAATGGCTGATGCTAATTGCTTCCCAGACAATGCTACGGGAGTGACTGATGCAGCTGCAGTAGCTTTGTTCGCAACTGGCAAAGCAGCAGTGATTCCTACAGGTACCTTCACTATGGGCGCAGTAAAGGCAGTCAATCCTGCAATGACAGGAAAGATGAATCTGTTCTCGCTCATTACCACTGATGAGAAGCCACAGTATGTTGGTATTCACAACAACACCTTCATTCTCAGCGTAAATAAGAATTCAACAGCGACTGATCAAAAGATTGCTCGTTCGTTCATCTCTTATTTGTTGACTGGCCCTGTGGCACAAGTCTTCTCGGTTGGAACTAGCCAGCACACAACAGTGCTTGATGTTGACTATTCAGGAAACGTTGATTTGTTGAATACTTCATCATGGCAAGCGAAGAAAACACTTCTTGCTCCACGTTTCCTCTGGCTAAACCAAGGAGTACGTGATCTACAAGAGGATGCACTCATCGCAATCGTTGGCGGAAAGCCAGTCGATGCAACCCTTGAGGACTTCGCTAAACAGGTTAAGCAGAAACTAGCGGGCTGATTATTTCAACCGCACACGTCGACACCAGCTCTCCCTCACAAGGGAGGGCTGGTTCGCGACGAAAGAAACATGGTCTTTTGAGTCGTGTCGATCGGGCAACTCTGTTTGCTATGTCTGTACCCGCATTCTTGCTTTATGCATTCTTATACCTTTACCCGGCGCTCAATAATTTAAGGTTTTCCACCACCCGTTGGGATGGCATCGTAGAACCTGAGTTTGTGGGACTTCGGAACTTTTCAAACTTGATGACGAACGATGATCTATTTTTCAAAGTCATGGGCAACAACATCCGTTTCACACTTCTTGTTGTGATTTTTCAGACCGGCTTTTCGTTGCTTTTCGCGATTCTTCTACTGAAGAACTCACGAGGAAATGTGTTCCTCAGAACTTTGTATTTCTTCCCAACTATTTTGTCATCGGTATCTGTAGCGATGATTTGGCTGTTCTTGTACGACCCAAATTGGGGCGCAATAAACATTTTCTTCAACAAGATAGGTCTTGAAGCTTTTGCTCTGAACTGGCTGGGAAGTGAAACGTCCGCTCTATACGCAATTGTATTCTCACAAGTTTGGTTTCATACCGGTCAAATGATGGTTATCTACATCGCTGGACTCCAGCAAATACCTGCGGAACTTTATGAAGCTGCAGAAGTAGACGGGGCCAATCGATGGCAACAATTCAGAAGTGTTACATGGCCAATGGCACTTCCGACTACAGCTGTCGTGATTGCCTATACGACAATTCAATCATTCCGCGCATTCGACCTGATTTACACCATGACACTGGGTGGGCCAAACAACTCAACCAATATCTTCTCTACCTTGATTTATCTAACGGCCTTTAACGAATTTAGGTTTGGATATGCGGCAGCACAGACGATTTTTATGGTCTTAATGATTCTTTTCCTCACTTGGTTGCAGCGTCGAATCTTGAGAACGAAGTACTAGGACAATAATTATGATTTTCAAGACTGTGCGAGCGCTGCTTCTGGCAATTTTTGCGCTATTAATTATTATCCCCAGCCTGATAGTGATTTTCGGTTCTTTTAAGTCGGATCTGGAAATCTACGAAAGCCCAATGTCTCTACCTGATGCATTTAAACTTGATAACTACCGGACTTTGTTTGAGACAAGTCAAGTATTTACCAATTTCCGAAATAGCGTCTTCGTTACTTCGATGTCAGTCTTTATTACTCTACTACTAGCAAGCATGACCGCATTTGCACTTTCGAGAATGGTGAATCTATCAGCAAAAGTCATGTTTGCTTTATTCTCACTGGGGCTTGCGATTCCCGCTCAGGTAAACATGATCCCACTCTTCATACTCTTCAATGATTTGAAATTAACAAATTCGTTTTTCGGATTAATTCTCGTAAACATCGTAACGACTCTTCCGATTTCAATCTTCATTCTCACCTCTTTCTTTAGAGAACTTCCAAGAGAAATGTATGAAGTATCGGCAATAGATGGTGCAAGCATTTTTAGGATTTACAGATCAATTGCATTGCCCCTCTCAAAACCAGCTATGGGTGCAACGGCTATATTCCTATTTGTTATCAATTGGAATGATTTGCTTTATCCGTTGCTCTTGATAACTCAGGCAGACAAAAAGACTCTGCCGTTGGCCATGCTCGATTTTCGCGGAGAATATGCCACGAGCTTCAGCATGATTTTCACCTCAGTCATGATCGCTTCTGTTCCAATGGTAATTATGTACTTGACTATGCAGAGATCGTTTGTCGCTGGATTAACTGCAGGAGCAGTTAAAGGCTAATGAGTACACCAATCATCAACAATCCTCCCCGTCTCCAAAATCAAGTTCGACTGTTGCTCGATCACATTGAAAGACTTGGTCTAAAGGGAGGGGATCGCCTTGAATCTGAGCGCGAACTAGCGAAAATCCTCGGCATCAGCCGCCCCTCACTGCGCGAGGCTATTCAAATATTGCAGGTACAGGGCCGGCTCGTTGTACGTCATGGAATCGGAATCTTTCTACTTGATGAACAAGATGGCGAGAGGCTTCGAGATTCACTCAAGGCGGCACAACACCGAATCGAAGAGCTCTTTCAAATGCGTGAAATTTTGGAAGCGCCCGCGGTTGAATGGGCGGCAGAGCGTCGAAGCGACCAGCAATTATTCGAAATTAAAGCAGCAGCACAAGCATTACAAGATGCAACTTGTGAGGACCCTATTGACTTCGACAAAGTCCGTCGTCTTGATATGGAGTTTCATCTCACAATTGTAAAGAGCGCACAAAATCACTTTCTGAATCAAACATTGGGAACGCTACAAGAAATAATGTTTAATTCAATGGATAACACGTTAAAGCTACCAGGACGTATTGATGCATCAGAACATGAGCATGGGGTAATTCTGCAAGCAATTGAAAGGCGAGACCCAATCACAGCGCGATTGATGATTATTCAACACATTCATAATGCTCGAGATGCTTGGTTCAGTTACTTAAGAGATTTGAGTCAGAAGTGAGCAGAGTATTGACGATTGGCATGGCGACAGTTGACACAATAGTCTGCGTTGAAAAGTACCCACAAGGAAACGAACGAGTAGTTGCCTTGAAAACAGTCCGCGCTGTGGGAGGACCCGCCACAACAGCAGCAGTCACGATGGCGCGACTCGGAATTGATGTAACGCTTTCGTGCGTGATCGGAGACGATGAAGCCGGACAATTCATTTTAGATACCTTGAAGCGCGAAGGCGTGGATACAAGAAATGTGAATGTTAAACCAGAAATTCAGACCGCAATAGGAACCATAGTGGTATCAAAGAGTGAACAGACTCGTGCCATCATGGTGCAACCGCATAGTGAATTACCGATGAAACCAGCTAATATCAATGATTATGACTGGATCCATGTGGATCAGTTCGGAATGCAGGCGCTGAAGAATTGGGGTGTTAGTCGCGGGGATAGCGCAAAACTCTCCATTGATATTGGTTATGCGACACCTGGTTTGAATTCTGCTGACTACGATCTTTACGCCCCATCGGAGAACATCACCACCGATGTTTCAACAGCTAAACAAGATAAGAACATCGTTGTTATCTCCAAGGGCGGAGAAGGAAGTGTTTACTCGGATGGAGTTAACTCGGGAGTGGTTCCTGCAATCTCTACAGAGATTGTTAGCACGCTTGGCGCAGGAGATGTCTTTCATGGTGCTTTAGTTGCTGCGCAAGTGTGGAATAAACCGATTAGTGAAGCCGTATTAATTGCAAATACCGTGGCCGGACTCTCGTGCCGTGGACTAGATGGACAAAGTGGAATTCCTACCAAAGCAGAGCTCGATGCATTTCTTGCAGGAGCGCGGAGTTGATGGGGATATTGGGTTAATCGAGATATGGAAAGGAAATAGTTATGGCACAAGTGCCTGATTTTCTCCTTCACCACGATGGCGATTCAGTTGCCGTTGCAAATGATGATTTGCAACCTGGCACGCTGCAAGGACTATCTGTGAAAGAGCAAACAAAGCACACCGCTGTTCTCAATCACGCAATCCCACTCGGGCACAAATTTGCGTTGCGAGATCATGCAGAAGGTGAAGCAATCATTAAATATGGAATTAAGGTCGGCATTGCATCACAGCCGATCAAAAAAGGCGATTACGTACATACACACAACATGAGGAGTTATCGATGGGAAGCAAGCCGCGCTTAACTGGATACCGTCGCCCAGATGGGTCGATGGGTATCCGTAATCACGTCATCATCCTGCCGGTCGATGACCTTTCAAATGCAGCTGCTGAAGCGGTCGCAAAAGTAGTGCCTGGCACTCTCGCGCTGCCTCATGGCTACGGTCGCCTCCAATTTGGCGAAGATTTAGAACTCACATTCCGCACACTTATTGGCACTGGCCTCAACGGAAACGTTGCTGCTGTTGTGGTGATTGGTATCGAGCCGAAGTGGACTGAACGAGTTGCTGCAGGTATCGCAAAATCTGGAAAGCCTGTTGCATCGTTTTCTATTGAAGGTAAAGGCGATCTCCAAGTCATTGCTGATGCAGCGCGTGTTGCCCAGATCTTCCTACAAGATGCATCTGAGATCACACGTGAACCTGCAACTGAAGGCGATTTGATCATGTCAATCAAGTGCGGCGAATCAGATACAACGTCAGGACTTGGTTCTTGCCCCACAACTTCAGAGGCTGTTGATCGATGGGTTGCAGCTGGTGGAACTGTTTTCTTTGGCGAAACGTCAGAGCTCACTGGTGGAGAACATCTCATCGCAGAACGTTGTATCGATGATGCATGCCGCAATCTCTTCCAGAAAACTTACGACAACTACATCAAAGTTATTGAATCAACAGGTGCAAACTTGCTTGGTTCACAACCTACCCAAGGAAATATTGCTGGTGGTCTCACCACAATTGAAGA
>Ga0208546_1000555_pt1 | contig 13388 bp, 17 predicted proteins | sample DEB19_08_DNA_4_FD_184528 | JGI IMG/M metagenome (GOLD analysis project Ga0208546, IMG submission 184528) | Aqueous microbial communities from the Delaware River and Bay under freshwater to marine salinity gradient to study organic matter... | ecosystem: Environmental > Aquatic > Marine > Coastal...
ATCCGGTCCAGCCCAAAGACGAAGTAGGCGCGCGAACGCGTGTCGGTCTGGCGCTGCCATTTGTACCAGTCGCCGTCCAGCGCCCGATGTCCCGTAGGCTCCAGCGGGACGTACTCGCCGTCGTTGTTCCAAAGGACGCGCTCAACCGCGATGCAGTCGCAAGGCAGGTGGTGGAACAGCGTGTTGGCGCTCTGCGTGATCGTCGTCTCGGCGTACTGGTTGCCAACGCGGGCGACGTAGAACCTGACGCCATCAGCGATAAACTCGTCCAGCAGCGAGTCGGGGTAGCGCTGGCTGGTAGCGGCATCCTCGTCGAGCCGCTGCCTGACGCGCGTTCTGATTTCCGCTTGGGTCAATTTGCGCTCCCGCCCCCAGGGGACGTATCCGTCAACACCGGGAAGATCCCCCTCTTAAGCAGCGCATCGTCGATGTATGTAAACGCCGACTCGTCGTAGCGGAATCCACGCTGTATCGCCGCCTTCATCTCGTCGTCGGCAATCAGCGTTGCGCGCCGGTACTCGTTACCGCGACAAATCGGACACGTGGGCGCAATACGGAAATCCGCGTCGCAGAGGATCTGGTTGCACGACACACAGCGGTACAAGACATCAGCCACGACGCGGACTCCGATACGCCCCGAACGCGGGGACGGCGGCACGACTCGCGCACCGCCGCCCCCGGCTTTGCTACGGGCTACCCGTTAGCAGTTAACCACGACCTTCGTAGCCACGACCGAGTTGGCCGCCTGCGCGGCACCAGCCACGAAGCACGCCTTGAACTGGCCGATGGCGTTGGTCACAAGGGTCGCCTTCGTCAGGTAGGCGTTGCCGTTGGAGAGCACGAGCGGATCGCCAATGGCGACATCCGTAGTGCCCTCGACAGCGCCGCTGGCGAAGTGGCCCTTGGTGCAGACGAGGCCGTAGTCACCAGCCGCGATGCTGGCCGAAGCCACAAGGCCGGCGGGGAACTGGAGGTGTGCCGTGGTCGGGATCAGCACACCCACGCCGTCCGCGTCGGTCGTGTAGTCGTAGCACACAGGCTGGCCAACGGTAATCGCCGTGGAAGCCTCGGTATTGTAGAGGTTAGCAACACAGTACTCGGGCTGCCCCCTCTGGATCCTCTGCGAAAAACTCATCGCTTCTTCTCCTTCCCTTTTCCCGGCTCAGGTGTTGAGGGTGATAGCCGACACGTCGGCGCCGTAGTAGATGCCCTGGGCGCGGCGGTTCGTGACACAGTGCTCGCCCATGAACAGCAGCGAACCGCTGGTGGCGTACTGGCCATTCGCCTCGTGCTTCACCGGATCCGTCAGAACGAAGTCGGTAGCCTCGTCAACGATAAGGTAGAGGTAGTCGGTATTCAGGAAGAACCCGATCTCCTCGGCCTTGGACCCGCTGTTGTAAGCCACGATAGCCGCAGCGTTCGCGGAAGTGCCGGGGACGATCTGGTCCCAAGCGATCTCCATGTTGTCGAGCATCACGGTACGGAACCCAATGTTCGCCATCTCCACGGAGCCGTAGCGAACCTTCGAGTCCAGCACCGCCATGTACGTCTCAAACAGCTCCTTGCCCCAAATGCCGAAGTTGGGGGAGCCGTCGCCGTGCTGCGAGCAGGTGTTGTTGAACGAACGCAGCTCGTTCACGAACGCGCTGCCCGCCTGGGCCGTGTTGTTGCTCGAACCGGCCTTCTTGCGCTGGTTGGCCCACCACGAATTGCTCGACTCCGCGATTCCGCCCACGGTCAGGGACGAAGAAATCGAAACAAGCATCGAAAGCGGAGTCAGGTCCTTGCCGCCGTTCCCGACGCTCGTGAACGACGACGGGTTCAGGAGGTTCCCGTTCAGGTACTCACGCGCGCTGCGCTCCAGCGACGACTTCTTCTGCTTCACCAAGTCGCGGATCTTGGCCTTGCCGCTGTTCAGCCGCTCCTCACGGCGCGACACGACCCAGTTGCCGGCGTACTCCTTCCACGAGAAAACGGCATCAGTCACCGTCTCCTGCGGGACGATAGGCACCTGGTCGTAACCGCTGAACGACTGGAAGGTCCCATTCGTGGCGTACTCGACGCTGCGGTTGATCTGATAACCACCCTCGGTGGTCTGCTTGCGACCGTCAATGGCCATCTTCGCAAGGTACGCAGACTTCTTGAAGATGTTGTCAACGACTTCCTGTCGGCTATTGCGGAGGGTGGACGCAACCACGTCCCCCACAGTAACCGTGTAACTCGCCTGAGGCATAGCTACTTCTCCTTCATGTGCCCATTATGGGTGCCAGTTAACGCGGGCGGAAGCCACGAAGCGCGCCTTCAAGCGCGTCCTCGAACTTCATGTCGCCACGCGGCGAACCGCCGCTGGGAGCAGCACCACGGCTAACCCTCGGCATAACGGAACGCAGTTTCTGTGTGGTACGGCGCGATTCATCGACACGCTGCCTGTGCCCGGCGTCGGCGTCGCCTCGCCAGTCGCGACCAAGCCCAAACTTCCTCTCCACGAGATCGACCCATTCCTCGGGTTCGCTCAGGGCAAGGTCGCGGGTCTTGACGGCGAAGGCGCGGATTGCCTCCTCCTTTTCGGCGTACTCGGGATGCTCCTCGATAGACTCGATGAATCCACCAATGACGGAAGCCGCTTTAGCCTGCTGGCTCTGCGTTTCCATCTGTCGGCGGAACGCGATGTCGTTCGAGCGAACACTACCAAGCGTGTGGTTAATCATCGCCCTTGCTACCTGGGCCGCGATGTCCATGATTTCTTCCCGATACTCGCCAAGCTCGCTGTTTTCAGCCAGCTTCACTTCGGGCCGGAAAGAATCAAGGTCCACCCTGTATAGCGAGTCGAACGGATCGCCGCCTTCGGCACCGCGAGGCTGGGGAGCCTCCGTCTCGGCACTGTCGGCTTCGGCCTCGTCCTTCTTTGCCGCCTTGGACTCGGTGCGCGCAGTCTGCTTGCTACGCTTCTGCTGGTCGCGGTTCTTCCATCGCGTCCAGTTGGCGAGCAGCTTCTTGTACGCCTCCTTGTATTCCGGCGAGTCCTCGCTAAGCCCCAGCTCCTCCGCTGTGGGCGGCTCAGGCCCTTCCTCTCCCTCCGCAGTCTCGGTCTGACCACCGGGCCCCTCGGCCTCGGTGTCGAACTCGGACGCCTCGGTATCGTAACCAGCCTCGCTTTCGCTCGGCTCGACCGACGCGCCGCTGTTTGCAGCCAAGCTGACAAACGGACGCGATTCAGTACGGCCCTGCTCTGCTTCCGGCACTTTCGTTCTCCTTAGCCCCAACTAAAGGACTTTGGCTGACGACGCTTGTCACGATCAACCTCGCGGCACATATCGTCAGGCTCGTGTTCGTAAAGACCCTTCTGCTTCATCAACTCGCGACGGTGCGCTGGCGACGTAATCGGCGTCCACGTCCCGTCCTTGTTGTGCGACAGGTTGGGGTCAATATACGACCCGTCGCATTGGCGTGATTTCTGGACAACCGGATCACGAATCTCCCTGGTGAAGCTGTCCAGAGTGTGCAAGGCCGGTGCGCTGATCCGCCACTCGGCCTGCGATCCACAGCCGCAGCGAATCGACGAAGGCCGCGTATCCATCGGAAACACGGATTCCGTCCATTCGCCGCAAGACTCACACGCGAACTCGTAGAGGGGCATCTTACTGGTACCCCCTCCCGCCGTTCGCCGGGGCACCCGTCTGCGCGCCGCCGGCGGCGTTCCCGACCCCGCCGCCTAGCAGCGAGCCGAGCACCTGGCCAACGTCGCTGGGCGGCCCCTCGGGGCTACCTGCCGAACCAGCGGCCTGCTGCGTCAGCCCCACGCTCACTTCGTAAATCTCCTCGGCAAGGAACGGATCCAAGCCGAGCCCGTCGATTACCCGGCGAATCAGGCCCTTGAACTGGCCCAACGCCGGGTTCTGCGCTAGCGCATTGAGCAGGTTCATCAGGCTGTTCAGCACGCGCGGGTCGTTCTTCGGGAGCGTCGAGCCGACACTGATCGACACGTCAAACTCGCCAGCGAGCTCAACCGGGCTGATCTTGACAGACTTGAACGGGGCGGCACCGGTCGATGCGGAAACGCGCTCGATCACGTAGGAGTCAAGGTCGACGTTGGCCTGTCCACTCATCAGCAGCTTCCGCCCGATGTCGCATAGAAAGGCTTGCACCAGGTTGTCCCTGCGGTCGTTGTTCCTGACCTCGCTCCCGGTAGCAAGGATGCTGGCCTGTGTCGCCGTCTCGGCGTCGGCAATCCCGCGAGCCTCACCCGGCAGCCCAGCGACCTCGTTGAAGTCGGCGGCGATATTGGGGATGGCCGACATGAACGAGGAATCAAGCTGCGCCTTGGGAGCGGGCAGGATAGCGTTCGGGCCGTTAACGCGAATCGCGACGGCATCCTCGCCGGTTGCCCACTTCTCCCGCTCCTCCTCAGGATCAACGCCCGGGTGCCCATCGTAGGCGTTGGGCATCTCAAGATACCGGGTCTTGGTGTGCTCCCGGTGAATCATCATCTCGGAGCGCGTGATGTCGTACTCCTGCGCTACGCGAGCCATGTCGATAGCGTCAGGAATCGGGTACCACTCGGCCCCGACATCCTCGGTCAGTTTGAGGAACGAGTACGGGCCATGCTCCATGCCGGCAGGCATAGGGCCGTCGAACAGGAACTCGTCTTCCTCGTCCCCACAATCGGGAAGGACCATGAATCGGCCGTTCTCGAAGTCGTAGATGTCCCAGCCGCGGACGCGAGATTCGTCGGACTCGACGGCATCAGTCGTATCCTTTAGCCCCGACCCGATCCCGAAGATTTCGCTCTTACGCTGGCCGACGCCGTATGCCCCTTCTGTCGCAACGAGCCTGTCTCGTCTCGCCTTTGCGAAGCGCGGATCGTCCTTCACGGCTTCCAGCGGCCTGACCCACTCCTCAATGACGAAACGGTGATGCTTAAAGTCCGGGCCGCTCTCAACGTCAAAGAGCATCATCTGGGGGTCGATTACTTCGACAACCCACTCCTCCTTGCACGTGGAGCCCGGGTGGAGAACCGGGATGCCGTAGCTATCCCGGGCAATATCGCCATTCTCGTCTAGAAGGAACTCCCCACGCTCAAGGGTGGGGTCGCCGTTTTCGTCAAGTAGGTAGTTCCCGTCCTCGTCCTGAGCAAAAACCCCACGCTTGCTGTCGTCCTGGAACTGGCACCTATAGCCGCTCTTTATGACGCCATAAGCAAGGAAGCTGTTCTGGATGGCTACCCGGACGTGGGCGTTGCCATTGGCCTCGCGGTACACGTGGTTCAGCCACAGGGCCTGAGCCTTGGCCGTGGCATACGCTTCCTCGCCAGACGCCGCCATCTGTAGCGCGGACGGCGTGACCTGGAACTCGGGGTTCGAGTAGAGCAGCGCCGGCAAGTTGGCCCGGATCGACGACTTCACCTTCCCGATGTGGACCCACAGATCCTTATCGTTCCACCAGGAAGGCTTGGTGTTGCCCCGAAACGCCTCAATGGCGAAATTGGCCCCGGGGCGCACAACGCGCCCCTCCGAGTCCGACTCCCCGTCGAAGAAGCGCTTGCGCGCCTCCGAGAGCCTACGGATACGCCAGCGCCAGATTTCGGCCCGTTCCTTTTTCGTCACTCAGGCACCTCGATCCTCGGCCACTCGCTAAGCCCCTTTCCGCTCCCGCCGGACTCCTTCGGGAGCCCAGCCCGCACCAACTCCTCGCGCTCTGCCTCAAGCTGCTCGGCAAGCCTGGCCGTGCGCTCGACGCCGCGCCGCCTTATCTCCTCGTCCGCGGCGGAAACGACCGCGGCGCATGGCCCGCAGGCCACCTTCCGGCGCGCTACCGACCCCGGCGAACCCGGGCCGCTCTCGACCTCCGTGTCGCAGTAGTCGCAGCGGATCACGAACACGTCGGGGGCACCTTATCACGCCATTAGCCGCTAACGCAAGCCCCGGTGGGTTTCTTTCCCACCTAGCTCCTTGCCCGCTGGATTTCCCGCTGGCGGCGCATGACCGAATTGCGGAGCCCGGCGAAGCTCATCGGGGGCGGCGGGGGCTTGGCCATGGAGCCGCCAGCCGATACGGGCTGCGAGACGATCCAGTGCTTCAGGGCGTCCCAGTAGTCCAGTCCCACGCCGCCCCGCATCTTCTTCTTCAGGTCGTTGTCGCCCTGTAGGGCCGGGGACCAATCCTGATACCGGAGCCGCGGCAGCGCCTCCAGTAGCCCCTTGCACCGGCGACAGATGAACAGCTTCGGCCGCCAGTCCGGGTCGTCGCTACCGCCCCACGCCTCGTGCAGCCGGGCAATCGTCACGTCGTCCGCCTCCTGCCCGCGCAGCTTCGCCGGCTGGAAGGTGACTCCGTTGGTCCCGAACATTGACGCCGGGCTTACAACGCCCCCCTTGGCCTGATTCTGCGTCGCCGCCCAGGCCGTAGGGTCCATCTGGACCGTCCCGTTGACCCGGTAGAATAGCGGGTGTTTCTTGAAGATGGCCGATAGGCCGACGATGCCGCCAACGTCCTGCCCAGGGGCCGCCTGTTCGTCGAGGATGTAGATGTCGCCCGCGTAGTCGATCCCGCAATAGAGGATAACCGTGGGGTTCCTCATGCCGTAGTCGGCGCCGCCGCCGAGTCGCCACCTTCCGCAAGCCTCATACGGCACGTCGTCAACGACCACGGCATCACGAATCTGCGGCCAGTATTTGAACACCAGCTCCCCGGAAAGACTCTCCGGGTTGATCTCCATGTGCTGTTGCCAGTCCGACCCATCGAACCCACCGACCATGCCGGCGACTTCTTTCGAGAACCAAAGCGCCCCGCGCTCCGTCTTGGGGTCTTTATCGGGATCGGCAGAGTAGTGTACGCGCAGGCCGTATCCGCCGCTGGCCGTCGAAAAGCGCGCAACGCCACGCATCAGCGAATCCGGGTCAACCGAATCGCACGGCGCAATCTCGTCGCCAAACGCGCTCGGCATACGCATCGTTGCAACCGCAATCGCGCGACCACCGTTGCTGATGCAGGGGCGCATCGCCGCCCACGACGAGCGCCACTCGTCCTGGAGGCTTGATTCGTCGGATATGAACAGCGTGGGAACCTTTCCCTCGACCTGTGCCGCTCCCTGCGCAAGCGCCTCGAACAAGGAGCCGTTGGGGAGCTTGATGTTGCCGTAGCTGAATACCTTCTGGTCCAGCGTAAACGGAACGGCAACCCGCTTTCCGTCCCTTTGCGCCAAGCACACCTGCATATTGGGGTCCAGGTTGGCCATGATGAAACTAGCGCGGGCTACTAGCGGGCTAGTGTCGAACACCATCTGCGCCGCATCTTCCAGCTTTTTGCTCTGGAAGCAGACCCGCGCAAACGGCTGGTACAGGGCCTTCCAGACGCCGAAGGCGGCAAGCAGCCACGAAACCATTAACTGTCGTGACTTGGCGACGTAGATGATATCCGGGCCGTTCTGGAACTCCTGCGAGAGTAGGCGAAGGTATTCCTTATTGGGTACCTGCTTTAGCGGGTTAGCTGCGTCGTGCTCGTCCTTGGTCCGGACGTGCCGGAACAGGAAATACTCGAACGACTCAGCGGACCTGGCTACCTCGCGAGCCCACAGGGCCTTGAGCAGCTTCTTCTTCTGCGCCTCGGTAAGCGTGCTTACCTTGTCCGCGCTCGGGATATCTGATTCCTCACTCACTAAGCAGCGCCTTGATTTCGTCGTCGATGCTGCGCACCGCAACCTCGCCGGAATACCGATGCTCTACGACGGCCTGTTTCGCTTCCGGCTTCCAGCGCGGGTCGACGCGCTCAAGGACGTAGCGGAGGTGCTGCGGATCCTTGGCCTTCGCCTTGCGGCCAGTGGCGATACGGATAGTCTCCTCGTTCATGTCGTCAACGAAAGACTCCATGATATCAGAAACCTTTTCGCGGAACTTCTCGTCCTGCTCCCAAGCAGCAACCTGCTGCCGCGACACCGCAGCAAGGTTACGCGCCTTGCTGGCGTTGCCACAGTGCTTGCGCAGGAAGCGAAGATACTGCTCCCGCTGGATCTTCTCGCCGGCCTTGCCAAGGATGCGCGCCTCGTCGTTCTTGAACTTGAAGTCAACTTCGCGCGCACGAAGGAGCCCCTGCCCCGTCATACCCTTTGTTGCACGGACCGCTTCCCCGATGTCGCCCCCGTTTTCGGCCAGGTGCTCAAGATACTCGGCTCGCTGCGCTATGCGGAACCCGTATGCCTTGGGCCTGTGCTCCACCGCATCAGCGCGTCGGGCCGCTGCCTGAATCAGTTTGTCTGACTGGTCCAAAGGACACATGATCTTGCGTGCTCCTCGTGCCTGCCACGCGGGTTCTTGACGTGCTTGTCGCAGTAGCGGCAAAGCCCCCATCCGTCGCTTGGCCTCTTGTGCGGGATCAGGCGCTCCAGTGCCTCTGCCCTGGAAACCCCCATCTCCTTGGCGAGCCTGTCCAGCCGCTTTAGCGTGTGCGGATAGATACGCTGCCGGTAGATTGCCTGTCGCTTCTCGCTCATGCCGCTTCGTCTGGCGGCCCGGCGTTCTCGTCCCCGGTGGCCGCCCACCAGCCACACCGCGCCGCGTGCCACGGCCCCGGCCCCCACGGGCCGTCGCACCGGCACGGGCGCTTTGACAGCTCCCGCTCTGGCTCCACGATTGCCGGCTTCGCCTCGGCGGGGCTATTGACGAGTCCCCGGGCTGCCGCCAGCGGTTCCGGCTTGCTCCGCGGCGGCTCATTGGTGGTCGGGGGAGTGGTTGTGGGGGGTGGGTCTGCGTACCCGGCTGGGTGGACGTTCGCCATGTCCAGTCCACGCACCTTCGCCACTTCTTCGCCTTTCGCTTTCTTTTCGCTCACGTCTATCTCCTAGACCGCCCTGAACTCAGCCAGTGCTTCCCTTGCCCGAACCAAAGCCTGCTCCGCAACCGGACACAGGTTCTTGCCCCCCTCCACCGCCGACTTCAGCCGCTCAAGCGCTTCGGCCAGCGGAGCCGCTACCGCCGCCGTGGCCCGCTCCACGACCCGAACCGCGTGGTCCTGCTCCGAATACCCCCACGTCATTCCCTCGACACAGCTACGAATCTCCTCCGCAGCCCGCCTCGCCGCCGCCTGTCTCGTCATGCCGCACTTCCTCCTTCCTTGCCCGCACCCGACGAGCCGCCGCACGCACCTTCCGGCGCCGCCGCTGAACCCGCCCAAGCCGAGGCCCGTAATTCGCCTCGTACCAGTCGTTCAGGAACCGCTCGACCTCAGGGACCAACTCCCCAGGTACCCGAATCACCTTCGACCAAACAGCCACACTGGCGAATGTAACACGAGTATTGCGGAACGCAAAACGAACACGCATCCGTACCGCCACGCACCGCGCACCGAGACTCGTTACGGCGACGCGGTGGACCGCGTAACGCGTGCCGTGGCGGGACGAAGGGGGCGGGTTAGCGGACCCACCCCGGCCCGTCCGGCCCCCTCCCCCGCCTACGTCCCGCCCGGCGGCCCGCCCGTCCCGTGCCCCCGTGCCGTGCCGTGGCGGCCCACGGCTTGCATCCCCGCTGGCGCCACGTCCCGCGGCTCCGCCTCGATGCGCCCCGCCAGGGGCCCACGCCCCCGCCGACGCCAGGGGCGCCCGCTCCCGTAGCGTGGCACCGGCGCCCGTCCCGCCGGAACGCGCGGGGCGCGGAGCTCGCGGCGCGGGGCGGCGGGGGCCTCGCGCGTCCCCGTTACGCCCTCGCGCGTCCCGTTTGCGCGTCCGCGCGCCTCGTTGCGCATCCGTTGCGCCCACGCGCGTCCCGTTGCTGCGCTTCGCGCCTCGTCCCGCCGGGGCGCGTTCCGTCCCGCCGCGTTGCGCGTTCCGCCCCCGTCGTTGCGTCTCGCGTCTCATATGCCCCCCCTGGCGTTTTGTCTCTCTCTTAGGGATTAGGGGGTCGGGGAAGTGTTTGGCGGGCTGAGGCTTGGCTTTTGTTTCCGGGTACTTGTGGGGCTTGGCTTGGGTTTTTTGTGGCGGGTTGCTTTTTTCACTTGCGGCCTGGCTGGGGTTTGTTACACCCGGCGCTGCCCGTTGCAGTTGCGCAACGGGACACTGACTAGGAGCAAAAACCAATGTCTTTCACCAATACCACCCCTGAGCCCTTCACGCTGTCCCCGGAAACCCGCGCCGTTGCGCTTGCCGCGTCCAAGGACTCCACGAGGCCGACCCTGGCCTTCCTCTACCTGGCCGAGGGCCGCGCCATCGCCACTGATGGCCACTGCCTCGTGTCCGCCCCCGCCGATATGCCCGATGGCACTACCCTTGCCGTGCCGGCAGAGTCCGCCGCGCGCATCAAGGGCAAGGCTCCGGTGCTGGTTTCGCAGGCCGGGAACGCCTGCCAGTTTGACGACATGGCGGGGACCAAGCGCCAGGAAAGCAACGAATTCGCCAGCCCGCCGGACTTTGCGCGCATTATCGGGGATTGCCTTAACGGCGTCGCTGGCGACCATAACGTGGTCCGCCTTTTCATTGACGCCAACCTTTTGGCCCGCGTGGCCAAGGCTCTACCTGCTACCGAAAAGGGCGGCCAGGCTTTCCTCGACCTCACCATCCGCCTGCCGGAAACCAAGCCCGGCGAGGCTTACGGATACGTCACGGCCCCGCTGGTCGCCGGCGACACGTCGGGCCGCGAAGCCTTTGCCTTGATTACGCCGGGCGCCCCGCCCCGCAAGTAGCCCAAGGGCCGGCCCGTAACCACCAAGGCCCCCGCCATGGATTCAGGCCCGGCGGGGGCCTTTTTCGTCGCGGTCTTGCTGCATCGCGTCGAAGGCCCACGCGGCCCGCTCCCTCAGCCCGCCGATCATATCCCATGCCAGCGGCGACGCCGCTACGCCATGCAGGGCCGCCAGGGCGCCTGTTAGCCTTCGATGTGTCGCGGCTGCGAGCTGCCAGCGCCCACGCTCTAGGCTGGCCTGTATATGGCCCGCGAGCCTTCGCGCGGCGGCCTTGCGTCTCGCTTCGGCTTCGGCTTCCGGGCTTTGGGAGGTCGGGTGGTGGGTAGGGATGCCGGCGGCCAAGGCGATACGTTCGGCGGCCTGAGCACGGCCACCGCCGCCGAGCGCAGCCTCTAGCCCGATAGCGTCGAATCCTCGCGCGCAGTTGGCGAAACACCTGGCGAAGCGGCCCCGCTCGCGTACCGAAAAAGGCCCGCCGGCCGAGCTCGCGCAAACCGGGCACGGCCCGCGTCGCTCGATAGGCGCGAAGCCGTGCCGGGCCAGCACGTCCCCAACCGTGACGGCCTCGCGCACAGCCTCGAAAAACGAATCGGGAAGCCTCGCCACGCCTAGCCGTGTATCACGAGCCTGAGCCGATACGCAATGCCGAATCGTCGAATCGTTCCAGTTTCGCGGATGGTGAGGGAGCGAAGCGGGCGTAGCTGTACCAGCCCCCCGGAGAACCACCGGAGCGGTACAGCTACCCTAAGCCTGTTTCGCGGCATGGAGCCGGTCGCTTCGGGTTCGTCGGCAGGGTTCCTTCTTGAGTACCTAACCCGTCCCCGCCTCAAGCTGTAGGTCGGCCACCACGGTACGCCCCTGGCTGTGGCCATTCGCCGGGCCTTGAACCGGGCCGCCAGCGTCTTTTAAACCGCCCGGCCCGGCCGAAGGCGCCGGGCCATGAGCCCGACGCCACGCGCCGACGCGGCTAGACCTACCAGACCGGGCCAAGCAAGGCAAGCGGAGCGGTGGTGTTTAGCCGCCCACGAAAAAAACGCCCCCAGCCCCCCGAAACCGCTTGCGCGGTCCCCCGCGTTTCGCTACAAGAGGAGACAGGAACGAAGCCGGGGCGCGACGGTAGCAACGCGCAAGGAGAAACCACCCCATGTCCTGCACCATCCCCACCGAAACGCTCGATACCATCGACGCCGGCACCATCATCGCCCTCCTGGACAAGTTCAACCGCCAGCGGCCCGGCCTAGAGCTTGGCAATTACGGCGACGCCACGTCCTACCGCGCCGAGCTGCGCAGTATCGCGAGGGACAAGCGCGACGCTGACACCCTGCTTTGCGCCGTGGCCCGGGTCTGCCACCAGCCGATTGACTGGATCAACGCCTTTTCCGCCTTTTCCGGGCGGCTGTCGCTGATCCTCGATGCCAAGGGCAGGCCAGCCCTCGACTACTGCACCGGCCAGTATTTCCCCACCGAGTACCGCCGCGCCGTTGCCGCCGTTTGCGCGACGGTCCTGTGGGACCGCTACCGCGACGACATGGCAGCGGCAAAGCGCCCCGGCGAGTCCGAGGGCGACGCGGTGCGTCGTGGGTTCCGGAGGATGTTTGGGCGAAGCCTCGCGAACCGCTGGTTCAACTAGGCTTCACAACCGGGGCGGCGCCTGCTCGGGCCGCCCCCACAACCAGCGCCCACAGCGGGCGCGACAGAAGGAGATAAAAATGCCGTATTGGATCACGGTCAACGAGGTTTTCGGCACCAGGCCGAAGGACGGCGGCGGGGGGTACACCGATTTCACCGCAACCACGGAGGATGGCCGGCTTACGTTCTGCAACGTGGGGTGGCTGAACCAGAACAACCAGCCCCGGCCCGGCCTCAAGCTGGAGTTCGAGCCTTACAACGGCCAGCTCTCCTTCGAGCCCAGCAACTTCGCCGGCGGCAAGCGCGTGTCGAAGAACAGCGGCGGATCCGCCCCGCCCCGTGGCGCCGGCGGCGGTCCGCGCCCTGGCGGCCCCGGTCAGGCTGGCGGCTACTCGGCGGCACCCGCCAGGCCCGTGCCCACGATGTCGCAGGCCGTGGCTGTGCTGCGCGAGTGCGTAGCGGCGGTTCAGGGGTGGGGCACACCTGAGCACGCCACCACGCTCTTTCTTGCCCGCATCAGGGGGGACGTGAAGCGCGACCCCACGCCGGAGGAAGCAGCGGAGGCGCAGCGCCAGGCATCAGCCGCGGCTGCGGCTGCTGCTGCCGAAGCCCAGCGGCGCGCCGACGAAGCCGCCCGGGCCGCCGCCGGCGTGCCGGGCTACGCGGCCCAGCCGGCGGCGGGTGGAGACAACATCCCGTTCTAGGTACCGACGCGGCGCCGGTCGGAGTGGTTCCCGCTCCCCTCTGCGTCGAAAAAGGGACGAGGCTCTAGGCTAACCGGCGGGGGCCTCGTCCCGCTAAAAAAGGAGAAACCAGACCGTGAAACGAAAAGCCGAAACCGTCCCGCTGCGTCCCTGTGGCGGGTGTAAGAAGCCGATCCGGTGGGGATCCCGTGGCTCCGATGGGCGGCTACTAGCCGAACCGGCCCGCGCCAGCCTTTGCTTCGAGTGCAGCGCGAGGAAGCGCAAGGGGGGCCGGGTATGAGCTCCACCAGAGCCCGTGCGCCTGGTGCGCGGATCAAATCGCCAACGGCCAGCCGAACGACGACCCCCCACGAGATTGACTGCGGGTGCAGTTGCCCGCCGACTTGCGAGT
>Ga0208546_1000557_pt1 | contig 13343 bp, 13 predicted proteins | sample DEB19_08_DNA_4_FD_184528 | JGI IMG/M metagenome (GOLD analysis project Ga0208546, IMG submission 184528) | Aqueous microbial communities from the Delaware River and Bay under freshwater to marine salinity gradient to study organic matter... | ecosystem: Environmental > Aquatic > Marine > Coastal...
TTTCAACACGTGCAATCTCAGTCGATCGCCTTCTTTACTCGTACTCAAACTGGCGCATTGATAACTCGCATTAATTCGGATGTGCTTGGAGCGCAACGTGCGTTTACAGCAACCTTTTCAGGTGTCATAAGTAATGCGTTAACGTTGATTTTAGTGGTGGGCGCGATGGTCAGTCTGAGTTGGCAAATCACGCTCTTATCGCTGGTGCTGCTGCCGATCTTTCTTATTCCGACTAAATACGTTGGCCGCCGCTTAGCCGAATTTACCCAGCAGTCATATGAATTAAATGCTGAAATGGCCAGCACTATGACTGAACGTTTTAATGTTTCGGGAGCTCTGCTAGTTAAGCTTTATGGAAACCCAGAAAAGGAAGCGAAAAACTTTAGAAAGAAAGCGCGCCGCGTTGCCGATATTGGCATCAACATGGCGATGCTAAATACCTTCTTCTTTGTCGCGTTAATTTCAGTCGCATCCATTGCTACTGCATTTGCTTATGGCGTTGGTGGTCATTTCGCAATAGCAGGCTCAATGTCAGTGGGTAGTTTGATTGCGATTACTACGTTACTTGCGCGCCTTTACGGACCTTTGACAGCACTTGGCACAGTTCGTGTAGATGTTATGGGAGCTCTAGTTTCTTTTGAGAGAGTATTCGAGGTTTTAGATCTACAACCAATGGTGAAAGATCGTCCTGATGCAGTGACCTTAAATTCCAAGAATCCAAGAATTGAATTTAAGGATGTTAAATTCTCATATCCAAAAGCAACAGATATCTCTCTTGCCTCTTTGGAATCGGCTGCAAAGGCCGAAACTGTCGAAAGCGGTGAGATACTTAAGGGAATCTCATTTGAAGTTAAACCTGGAACTTTAACTGCTTTAGTGGGTTCTTCGGGTGCCGGCAAAACCACAATCAGCGCACTCTTGCCAAGACTTTATGATGTCACCGAAGGCGCAATTGAAATCGACGGGATCAATATCAAAGATATTTCAGGTGAATCACTGCGAAACACAATCGGAGTCGTGATGCAAGATTCTCATCTTTTTCATGACACCATCATTGAAAACCTTCGATACGCCAAAGCGGATGCCACTTTGGAAGAGATGGAAGCGGCATGTAAAGCCGCGCAAATCTGGGATTTGATTGAAACTCTGCCAAACGGATTAGAAACCATGGTTGGGGAGCGTGGTCATCGACTTTCTGGTGGCGAGAAGCAACGACTTGCAATTGCTCGATTGCTTTTGAAATCACCAAGCATCGTTATTCTTGATGAAGCTACAGCACATCTTGATTCTGAGAATGAGTCTCTGGTCCAGGCAGCGCTTAAAGAAGCGCTAAAGGATAGAACCAGTATTGTGATTGCTCATCGATTAAGCACTATCAAAGAAGCTGATCAAATATTAGTTTTAAACGAAGGTTTAATTGAACAGCGCGGTCGCCATGAAGAATTGGTTGAAGCTGGTGGGCTTTATAACGAGCTTTATCAGCGACAGGATTTATCGCTTTCGAATTAATTTTCTGCCGTAAATAATTAAGCCGGCAAAAAATAGCCATTGCAATGCATAGGCCATGTGTGGCCCGTCGCTTAATTCTGGGAGCTCTGCAGGGTTCTCTGGTTTTACCCCTTGGCCATCAATTAAATCAATGTAGAAATTCTCAGTTTTTACTTTTGCTTTTAAATTCCAGTTATTAACTAAATCTCCAGAAGCAGGAAGCGCAAAAAATGAACCTCTTGGCAGAGAAGAGTCCAATCGGAGTCTTCCAGTAATTTCGATATCTCCACTGGGAGTACCTGGAACCTTAGGCCTATCTGTCGCTCTATTTCCAGCTTTGACCCATCCTCGATCCACCCAAAATTTCTTATCGCTAGAAACAAAGAGCGTCAGATATTCAAAGCCATAGATCCCGTTGTTGCTATACCTATTGCGTAGAAGGACTTCATGACGGGTATCAAATGAACCAACCACTTTCACGGTTCGCCATTCATTCCGTTCGAAATTAGAGAGACTGTCTAAGTTAATATCAGCAAGTTTGGTATTTGAAGCAATCTTGAAATTTTTAGCATGTCGGTCAACACCTCTTTGATACTGCCAATTAGCAGCAATTAAACAAAGAATTACTAGCAGAATTGCAATAATTGATTTAAGTAAGGCGTAAGGTTCTTTAGAACTCAATTTGTTTTTGATTCTCGATAGTTTCGCTAGGTTCAAAAGATTGCTCTTGTCCGGCATTGGCCACTACTACTGCGATATAAGGAAGGATTAGAGAACCCGCGATCAAAACCCATCGCAAAACACCTTCAGTAAAAATCGCGCCAATAAAACACGCAGTACGAATAATCATTGAAATAAGATATTTTTTCATGCGGCCAGGAATCTCATCGCTATGTCCATATTTAGCGCTAGATATTGAGATTGGCTTCTCTTTCATAGGTAAAGAATAGGGTTACGCATGAGTAATTGGTAAGTTATGAGCGTGAGCGACGATAAGAAAGTAGCCCTTGTCACTGGCGGAAATCGCGGTATCGGTCTAGCTATTGCAGAATCTTTGAAGAGCAATGGCTTTAATGTTGTTGTGACCTACCGCTCAGGCAACGCACCCGCAGGATTTAATGCCGTGAAGATGGATGTCACTGATTCTGCAAGCGTCGATAGTGGATTTGCAGAATGTGAAGAGAAATTCGGCATTCCTGAAATCATTGTCTGCAATGCTGGAATTACTAAAGATGGCTTAGTTATGCGCATGTCTGATGAAGACTTTAATACCGTTATCGATGCAAATCTCGGCGGCGCATTCCGTACCGCGCGCCGCGCAACGAAAGGACTCCTTAAACTAAAAAGAGGACGCCTGATTTTTATTGGTTCAGTAGTTGGCGGTATCGGTTCTGCAGGGCAAGTCAATTACTCTGCAAGTAAATCTGGATTACTTGGAATGGCACGATCATTCGCAAGAGAGCTTGGAAGTCGTGGCATCACCGCAAATGTAATTGCACCAGGTTTCGTCGAAACTGATATGACCGCAGAACTTACTGAAGCGCGACGCGATGAAATTGCAAAGGCAGTACCAATGCAGCGTTTCTGTAGCGCTGAAGAGATTGCTCAGGTCGTATCATTTATCGCATCTGATGCAGCAAGTTACATCTCTGGGGCTCTGATTCCGGTTGATGGCGGATTAGGAATGGGGCATTAAATGGGCATCCTTGAAGGTAAAAAAATATTAGTTACTGGCGTTTTAACTGATACTTCAATTGCATTTCACGTTGCACGTTTGGCACAAGAAGAAGGTGCAGAGATTGTGCTTACCTCTTTTGGTCGAGCCATGAGCATCACCACTCGAATTGCAGGACGTTTACCTAAACCAGCTCCAGTTATTGAATTGGATGTAACAAACGATGAACATCTTGCAACTCTTGCAGATCGCGTAAAGGAATACCTTCCGCATCTTGATGGAGTCGTACATTCAATTGGTTTCGCTCCAGAAGCAGCTCTTGGTGGAAAATTCTTAAGCACCGAATGGCCAGATGTAGCAACTGCAGTTCAAGTATCTGCCTACTCGTATAAATCTTTAACTATGGCCTGCAAACCACTATTTCCAGCAACCGGCGCATCTGTTGTCGGCATGGATTTTGATGCGCAAGTTGCTTGGCCAAAGTACGACTGGATGGGTGTTGCGAAAGCTGCTCTCGAATCTACAAATCGTTACCTTGCAAAATTCTTAGGACCAGAAAATATTCGTTTTAATCTTGTAGCGGCCGGACCAATCTCAACCATCGCTGCGAAATCAATTCCAGATTTCCAACAGTTTGAACATTTATGGGATTTACGTTCGCCACTTCGCTGGGATGTCACTGATCCAATACCGGCAGCTAAAGGTGCGATTGCGCTACTTTCAGATTGGCTACCTGCCACCAGCGGTGAAATCATCCACGTTGATGGTGGTTTCCACGCCATGGGTGGCTAGTTAGGTTTATTTAGGTTTATTTAGGTTTATTCCGCACGGATTTGGCGCTTTAGCCACCCTCACTTAAACTTCTCTTATTGACCGGCTATATGCCGCAAGAGGAGAAATCCCACCTAATCCGCTTCGGCGGACTGGTAAAGTCAAAACGATTAATTTCGTTTTTGCTCTTTTCTTGCGCGTTTGCATGTTAATAACCACGTAAGAAGGAGAAATCATCAGCACAGAACCACGTATCAACGATCGCATTCGCGTATCGCAGATTCGTTTAATTAATTATGACGGCGAACAGGTCGGAGTAGTTGAAACTGCAACAGCGCTTCAAATGGCGGATGAAGTTGGGCTAGATCTCGTAGAGATTGCACCTGATGCAAATCCACCAGTCTGCAAAATCATGGACTTTGGTAAATACAAGTACGAGATGGCGCAGAAAGCACGCGAACAACGTCAGAATCAGACCCATATTGTGGTCAAGGAGATACGTCTTCGTCCGAAAATTGAAACACATGATTACGAAACTAAACGTAATCAGGTAATTAAATTTATCGGCGCAGGTGACAAAGTGAAGGTGACAATCCAATTCCGTGGCCGCGAGCAGTCCAGACCAGAACTTGGCTACAACTTGCTAAAGAGATTAGCTGAAGATGTAACAGAGATTGCAAATATTGAGTTCGCTCCTAAACAAGAGGGACGCAATATGACAATGGTTCTAGGTCCAAATAAAGCTGCTGGCAAAGCAAAGAAGCAGAGCAACTCTGCACCTGCAAAAGAAGTTAAAGAGGAGGCATAAATGCCAAAGATGAAGTCCCATAGTGGAGCTAAGAAGACTTTCAAAGTCACTGGCTCTGGAAAAATCATGCACGAGCGTGCTGGAAAGCGCCACTTACTTGAGCGTAAATCATCACGTGTTACTCGTCGCTTAGATCAAGAATCAGCTGCAAAAGCACCAGTCGCATTCGCTGCAAAGCGCATGCTTGGATTGAAGTAAGGGAGACGCAGAGAAATGGCAAGAGTTAAGCGCGGCGTTCACGCTGCAAAGAAGCGTCGTACCACCCTTGAGCGTGCAGCGGGTTACCGCGGACAACGTTCACGTCTTTACACAAAGGCGAAAGAACAAGTTACACACTCATTGGTTTATGCATTCAATGATCGTAAGGATAAGAAAGGCGATTTCCGCCAGCTCTGGATTCAGCGTATTAACGCAGGTGCTCGCGCAAACGGTCTTACTTACAACCGATTTATTCAAGGCTTAAAGGAAGCTGGCGTCGAAGTAGATCGTCGCATTCTTTCTGATCTTGCAATTAATGATCCAGCAGCATTTAAGACCCTTGTTGATGTTGCTCGATCACACGTTAAGAATTAAAGTCAAGAATTAAATAAGAACTAATAATTCGAAATGATTGAGAGCCTTCAGTCGCCACATGTTGCGCGAGTGAAGGCTCTTTTATCTTCCAAAAAAGATCGCGCCTCTTCTCAAACTTTCGTTGCTGAAGGTATTCAAGGCGTACGTGAAGCGCTATTAGTAAATGATGAAGTGGAAACTCTGTATCTAAGTAAAAATGGCGCTGAGAGAATGGAGAAGGCTGGCATCGACCTATTCGGTGTGAATGTAATTGAAGTCAGCGATAAAGTTGCAGCGGCAATGTCAGATGCCATAACTTCGCAAGGAATTGTTGCGATTTGTCGCATGATGATTCAGGGCGATGAAACACTAGAAACTTTGGCTGCCAGCCATGTTATATATCTAAATGAAATTCAAGATCCAGGAAATGCTGGCACAATTTTGAGAACCGCGGACGCAATGGGAATTTCAGCAGTTGTGACTTCGCCAGGAAGTGTTGATTTTTATTCTCCTAAAGTGGTTCGTTCTACTGCAGGATCTCTTTGGCATATTCCGGTTTATTCAAGTGTCGAACTATCGGATTTGCGTAAGGCGCTTCCGACCCACAATATCTATTTATTGGATGGCGCAGGAGATAAATCTCTTTTTGATGTAGATTTTAAAAACCCAGCAATTTGGATTTTTGGAAATGAAGCTCGAGGGTTAAAAGATGGCGTCGAAGATTTGAAAGGCGCCACACGAATTTCAATTGCAATGCCTGGCAAAGCCGAATCATTGAATTTAGCCGCTGCCGCAGCAATCGTGATGCATGAAATATCCCGCGGAAGATAACTTCTTCAATATAGAATTCCGCACGTGAATCCAGCAGAAATCAATCAATGGGTAGCAGATGCCAAATCTGCTTTTGCCGCCGCTGCTGATTTAGATCAATTAAAGAGCGCCCGCCTCGCGCATGCGGGGGATAAATCACCAATTTCCGGAGCGAGTCGCGCTCTTGGTTCAGTGCCCGCAGATCAAAAGGCTGAACTTGGAAAAATAATTGGCGCTGCACGTGCAGATATCAATGCAGCGCTAGAACTTCGTACTCAAGAGCTTGAAATCCTTCGCGATCAGAAAGTATTACTCGAAGAAGTCGTAGATATAACTTTGCCGACACTTCGTGAACACATTGGTGGACTTCATCCGCTAACAGTTATCAAAAATGAAATATCAGATTACTTTTTATCTTTGGGATATTCAGTTGCAGAAGGACCTGAGCTAGAAAGTGGCTGGTTAAATTTTGATGCGCTAAATATTCCTGCTGATCATCCTGCGCGCACCATGCAAGATACTTTCTTTATTGAACCGCTTTCATCTGGCCTGGTGCTTCGTACCCATACCTCGCCGGTACAAGCACGAACCATGTTGACTCAAGAGCCACCGATATATGTAATTTCACCGGGTCGCACTTATCGTGCAGATGAATTAGATATGACTCATAGCCCGGTCTTTAATCAAGTTGAAGGTTTAGTTATCGATAAAGAGATCAACATGTCGCATCTAAAAGGCACGCTGGATGCGTTTGCCGTAAAGATGTTCGGGTCAGATGCGGTCACCCGTCTTCGTCCTTCCTTCTTCCCATTTACCGAACCAAGCGCTGAAGTAGATGTTTGGTTCAACAATCGCTGGATCGAATGGGGCGGTTGCGGAATGGTTAACCCTAAAGTTTTAGAAAATTGCGGAATTGATCCTGACCTTTATTCTGGATTTGCATTTGGTATGGGGCTAGAACGAACTCTGATGGTTCGCCAAGGAATTAAAGATATGCATGACATCGTAGAAGGCGACATTCGTTTTAGTCGCGCATTTGGACTCGGATTGGCTTAGGACTAAATCATGCGCGCACCCAAATCCTGGATTTCAGAATACGTAGATTTGCCAGCTAATTTAACTGACCAACAAATTGCAGATGGTTTAGTCCGAGTTGGCTTTGAAGTCGAAGAGATTATTGTTCAAGGCGCGGATTTAACTGGTCCAGTTGTAGTTGGCAAAGTATTAGCCATTGAAGAGTTAAAAGAGCATAAGAAGCCGATTCGTTATGTAGAGCTAGATTGCGGTGAAGGTCAATCTAGATTTGTTATCTGCGGCGCACAGAATTTTAAAGTTGGCGATTTAATTGTGGCATCACTGCCAGGAGCCGTTCTACCAGGTGGCTTTGCAATAAGCGCACGCGAAACTTATGGTAAAACTTCAAACGGGATGATCTGTTCTGCAAAAGAACTTGGATTAGGCGATGATCATTCTGGAATTATCGTGCTTTCAGAAGGCACACCGGGTCAAGATGCAATTGAGCTATTGCAAATCAACGACACTATTTTTGACGTAGCCGTTAATCCGGATCGTGGGTACGCGTTAAGTATTCGCGGAATAGCTAGAGAAATCGCTTCAGCGTTCGGCTTGAAATTCAATGACCCAGCTTCAATTAAAATCGATTTCAAAGAATCTGGCACACCAGTTTCCGCAAAGATTTCGGATGGTGCTCAGGTTATGTATTTGCGAACCTTAGAGAAATTCAATCCATCTTCATCAACGCCAATGTGGATGCAACGCAGAATTGAAAAATGCGGCATGCGTTCAATTTCACTTGCGGTGGATGTCACCAATTATGTAATGATGGAACTTGGCCAGCCATTGCACGCATTTGATGCTGATCAAATCAATGGCGGTTTAGAGATTCGCAAGGCGGGAAATTCAAAGAAGTTAACTACCCTTGACGGCACAGAGCGCAATCTAAATCCGGAAGATTTGGTGGTTGCAGATAGTAAAAATGTTCTTGCGCTAGCCGGCACCATGGGTGGATTAGATTCAGAAATTACCGAAAAAACCACACGCATCGCAGTTGAGGCAGTTCGATTTGATGCCATTGAGATTGCTAAGAATTCTCGTCGCCATAAACTCTCGTCTGAGGCTTCAAGAAGATTTGAGCGCGGCGTCGATCCAACTTTGGCTGAAATTTCTTCAGCTCGTGCAGCCCAATTACTGATGGATTTCGGAGGCGCTAAATACGTTGGTACTGCTAAAACCGGTGATGCAAGTTTCTTGCCCGCAATCAAACTTGATTCAACATATGTTTCAAAAAGAATTGGATTAGAGATTTCTGCGCATACTGTACGAGAAAAGCTGGAATTAGTGGGCTGCAAAGTCGAAGGCGCTGAAATCTTTACAGTCACTCCGCCATCCTGGCGAACCGAGCTATTTAACTCTGCAGATTTGACGGAAGAAGTCGCTAGAAATATTGGCTATGACCAGATTCCATCAGTATTGCCGCCTCGTAAGACTGCTGCTCAATTAACCAGCACCCAAAAGCGTCAACGTGTACTGGCGCAATCACTTGTGGCTCGTGGATATACCGAAATTCTCAACTTCCCATTTGTTAATCGTGAACTAATTGATAAATTGGGATTTGTAGGTGCTCGTGCGGAAAGTTATCGCCTCGCTAATCCAATGTCGGAAGATCAACCTTATTTGAGACCACATTTACTTCCTGGGCTGCTTGAAGCTGCGCGTCGCAATTACAGCCGAGGTTTCAAATCATTTGCGTTGTTTGAAATGGGTGCAATATTCCGCAAATCTATTGATTTGAAGGATGGAATTTTCCCGGCTATGGGTAAGCGTCCAAGCGATAAAGAAATCGCGGATATTTTTGCCTCGGTACCAACGCAGCTTTCGTTTGTTTGCGGCGTTTTGGTGGGCCAAGTAGCAAATGAAACTTGGCAAGGAAAGCAGCGCAGCTATGACTGGAGCGATGCAGTTGCCGCAGTTGAAGTGCTACTAACTTTGATGGGTCTTGATTTTAAAATTGAGCGCTCAGATTTAGCGCCATGGCATCCTGGACGTTGCGCGGAATTTATCGTTGACGGTAAGGCTGTTGCACATGCTGGCGAATTGCATCCTCGCGTGGTTTCAGAATTTGCACTTCCAGAGCGATCTGCTGCTTGGGGGTTGAATTTAGATGCTCTTCCAGCATCTCCATTGGTATCTCCAAAACCAGTTGGTGTCATGCCTGCCGCGGTGCAAGATATTGCTTTAGTGGTTGATGCAAAGGTAAGTGCAGCAGAGTTAACGCAGGCGCTACGTGATGGAGCAGGCGAGCTACTCGAATCCATCGAACTCTTTGATCGGTACGACAAAATTGGCGACGGAAAAGTCTCTCTTGCATTTACTTTGATATTCCGCGCACCAGATAGAACTTTGAAAACTGAAGAGGTTTCGGCAGCTCGCGAAGCTGCTGCAGCGGAAGCGCTAAAACGCTGCGGGGCAACCGTCCGCTCCTAGTATGTATATTTATGCACAGAATTGCATAAATAAGCTCAATCGACTATCATGCCACCATGAAAATAGGTGTGGTTGGCGCAAGTGGTTATGCCGGTGGGGAGCTCCTAAGGCTGCTTTCTGGCCATCCTGAATTTGAAGCCGCCGTCATAACTGCCGGAAGCAATGCAGGTGAAGAGATAACTGCAATTCATCCACAACTTAGCAATTACGCTGGAAGGAAATTTGAAGAGAGCGAACCTTCGAAATTAGGTGGTTTAGATTTAGTTTTTACTGCGCTTCCTCATGGGGAATCCGCAAAGTTAATTTCTCAACTTGATCCAAATCAGAAGGTCGTGGATTTAGGTGCCGATTATCGTTTGAAATCTGCAACACAATGGCAGAAATATTACGGTGGCGATTATGCAGGGCATTGGACTTATGGCTTGCCTGAACTTCCAAATCATCGAGAATTGATTAAAGCTTCAACCAGAATCGCAAATCCAGGCTGCTATGCAACGGTGATTGCTTTAGCAACCGCACCTATGCTGCCTTTCGTCGACGCATCGGACATCGTGGTCGTGGCGGCATCTGGTACAACTGGAGCGGGAAGAAGTGCCAAAATTAATTTGATTGGCAGTGAAGTTATGGGTTCTATGACTTCCTATAAATTTGGTGGTGTTCATCAACATACACCTGAAATAGAGCAAGCAACCGGTGCAAAAATATCGTTTACTCCAATACTGGCGCCTATGCCGCGCGGAATTATTGCAACAGTAACCGGAAAATTAAACAAGAGCGCTGATGTGAAATCCGCCTATGTCGATGCTTACAAATCTGAGGAATTCGTCTGGGTTCTGCCTGACAGTCAATTACCTAAAACTAGCGCCGTAATTGGATCAAACTATGTACAACTTCAAGTTGCAATCGATGAACATACGAATCGAGTAGTGGTCTCTGCAGTTATTGATAATTTAGGTAAAGGCGCTGCCGGCCAAGCAATTCAAAATGCTAATTTGATAACTGGGCTTCATGAATACTCAGGTCTTACCGGAACTGGACTTGGTGCATGAGTTTGCCCAGGGGATTTGTAAGCGGTTCGGTTGCAGCAGGGCTAAAAAGCACCGGTGCTCTGGATCTGACAATCATTCAGAACTTAGGACCTAACAATTTTGGAACTGCCGTTTACACCACAAATAAAGTGGTAGCTGCACCGGTGATTTGGTCACGCCAAGTAACTAAAGGCGAAGCGGTAAGTGCAGTGATCTTGAATTCGGGCGGAGCAAATGCCTGCACCGGACCACAGGGTTTTGCAGATACTCATGAGAGCGCTGAATTGGTAGCAAAGAAATTGAATATTTCTTCTGGCGAAGTAGTGGTCTGTTCAACTGGTTTAATCGGTGAGTTTCTTCCTATGGCCAAGATTGAATCTGGAATTCATCAAATTAATCTGAGCGACTCTGGATTTGAAGAGAGCGCTAAAGCCATCATGACCACAGACTCCGTCCCTAAGATGGCAAGTATTGTGAGTAAAGGTGCAACCTTTTCTGGGATTGCAAAAGGTGCAGGCATGTTGGCTCCGGCAATGGCCACCATGCTTTCTGTCGTTATGACTGATGCCGAAGTTGATCCAGCAGATGCAAAATCAGCATTCGCTCGTGCTGTTGAATTGACTTACAACCGTATTGATTCTGATGGATGCACATCAACTAATGACACAGTGCTATTTATGGCATCTGGCGCAAGTGGTGTAAGGCTCTCCGGAACCGAACTCCTAGATGCGCTTACTGAAGTATGTGGTTCATTATCTGCACAGCTCATAGCAGACGCAGAAGGCTCATCTAAAACAGTCGCAATTAAAGTGGTAAATGCGGCATCTGAAGAAGATGCGGTAAATGTTGGAAGAGCAAATGCACGAAACAATCTTCTGAAATGTGCCATTTTTGGTGGCGACCCTAATTGGGGTCGAGTTTTGGCTGCGACCGGAACTGCCGATGCGAGCTTTGATCCGTTAAACGTTGATGTGAAACTAAATGGAGTATTAGTTTGCAAAGCAAGCGCGCCTGCAGAAGATCGTAATTTGGTGAATTTTGATAATCGATTAGTAGAAATTGAAATCAATTTAAATGCAGGCACTTCATCAGCAACAATTCTGACAAACGATCTGACGCATGACTACGTTCATGAGAATTCAGCGTACGCAACATGATAGTCATTAAATTTGGCGGACATGCTATGACTGACACTTCAGGCTCTTTCGCTGAAGTAATAAAGAAATCTTTAGCGAAAGAGGCTTGCGTGGTAGTGCACGGTGGCGGACCGCAAATCGATGCAGCGCTAAAGACTCATCAATTAGATTCGACATTTATAGGTGGATTTAGAGTTACCACCCCTGAAATTTTCGCAGTAGTTCAGCAAGTCCTAAGCGGTACGGTATTGAGAGAAGTAGTTGGCCATTTGCGCGCTCATGATGTGCCTGCAGTTGGAATCTCAGGTAGAGATGGCGGCACTTTGCAAGCAACTCTTTTGAATACATTGGTGGATGGAACACCAGCTGATTTAGGTCGAGTAGGCGAAGTTGAAAGAGTGAACACCGAACTTTTGCAATCGCTCTTGGATAGTGGTTTTACTCCTGTGGTCTCTCCAATAGCTGTGGAATTTGATGGCGAAGTTGAAGTTGCACAACATGGTTTAAATGTAAATGCAGACCTCGCTGCTGCGGCTATTGCTGGTGCACTTGACGCTTCATCGCTAATTTTCATGACTGACGTGCCAGGAATTTATAGAAATTGGCCTGACCGAGATTCATTGATAAACGAAATCTCTGCATCCGAACTTGAGTCCATTAAGCACGAATTCGACGGGGGAATGGCGCCAAAAGTTAAAGCTTGTTTAGATGCCATAAGCAAAGGCGCAAAAGTAGTTCGCATTATTGATGGGCGAGATCCCAAGGCGTTAGATGATGCGCTAAATGGTGTGGGCGGAACGGTGATCTTTAAATGATGTCAGTGGAAGCTAAATGGGAAGCGGTTTTCCAAAAAAGTTACGGAACGCCAAAAATCAACATTGTTTCTGGACGCGGTTGTTATCTCATGGATGATAGTAAGAAACGTTATTTAGATTTTATTGGTGGAATTGCCACAAATATTCTTGGACAAGCACATCCTGAGATCACAAAGGCGGTTCGCAAACAAATCGGCATTGTTGGACATGTAAGTAATTTGTACGCGAACTCTGTTTCATTAGCTCTTGCTGAAAAACTTATCTCGATGACCGGTGCGAAGTATGCAAAAGTTTTCTTCTGTAATTCGGGCACCGAAGCAAATGAAGCTGCGCTGAAGCTTTCTCGTAAGACTGGTAGAAAAAATATTGTTTCAACAATCGGTGGATTTCATGGTCGAACAATTGGGTCATTGTCTCTAACTGGTCAGCCAGAGAAGCGCGAACCTTTTCTTCCAATTTTGAAAAAGATCAAATATGTCCCTTACGGCGATATCTCGGCTATGGCTAAAGCGGTTAATAGAAAAACCGCAATGGTTATTGTTGAACCTATCCAAGGCGAAAATGGTGTGATTACACCACCTGCTGGATATTTGAAATCAATTCGTGAGATCTGTGATGCAAATGGTGCGCTATTTGTAATTGATGCGATCCAAACTGGGATGGGAAGAACGGGTTTCTGGTTTGGGTATGAACATGAAGACATCACTCCCGATGTAATCACATTAGCAAAGGGCCTGGGCGGCGGGCTGCCGCTTG
>Ga0208546_1000560_pt1 | contig 13308 bp, 14 predicted proteins | sample DEB19_08_DNA_4_FD_184528 | JGI IMG/M metagenome (GOLD analysis project Ga0208546, IMG submission 184528) | Aqueous microbial communities from the Delaware River and Bay under freshwater to marine salinity gradient to study organic matter... | ecosystem: Environmental > Aquatic > Marine > Coastal...
TATCCTGAAATGGTTTTGCGGCACAGACGACACCCACCCTCTATGAAAGTTAGACTTCCTATTGTTAAACCCGTGCCATCAAAAGTTACTGGCTCTCCATTTGTAAGAACAATGACATTCTCCAACTTTCGATTTAAACTACGCAGTAGACTGATTTCGGTTATTGTCAGCTTTCTGCCCCAGATCAGGCTGGTAATAAATAGTTTTATTTTGGTTTTCATTTCATCCCCCTCATCATCCACCCGATGACCAGCGCATCGAGCGCCAGCACCGCGTCATGTAACTGCTCTAACTTCTGCCGCGTATTATGCGCTAGATAACGCGCCTCTGCTTCTTCGATTGCGCGGCGCTCTGCGGCCTCCATGTCGAATGTGCGGATTTTGTCTGCGTACATCATCTTAAATCCTCCCTGAAAGATACGGGCTTGATACTTGGCGCACATAGTCATTTTCTCGTGCCTCGTCATCTCTGGTTTCATCCTCAATGGACAGGAAATATTTTTCCATCTTTTCAAGATAATCGGCCTGCTCCTGAATGGCCGAGTTGATGTTGTCAATCGCCTCATCCAGAAACGCGGGAATTTCCCCCGCCTCCGGCGCGTTCATTTCAACCGTCCATGATACTTTCACAGACCGTAGAAATTGCTGCATGGCGCTGAATTCGTTGGCCGCGTCTACCAATTCATCGGCGGTCAAGTCGTGGGATTGCGTGATATCGTTTATATAGGCTTTTAGTGATTGCATTGTTTTGCTCCTTGGTTGTTATCTCTGTATAAATCTTATACTAATGCTTGGAGGCTACTAAGCGACATGATTGCAATGGTGGTATGCAAAAAGTGCATGGCTACTTTACTCTTGTAACTCTTACTGTTTTGTCAAGTTTTTTTGTCGAATAAACCCGCCCATGACGCTTACCAGTGAAATGGCATGACATACGGATTTTATCGTATAACTCCAATGGAAATAATTTTGTTTCTCCGACATTCATTAAAGACAATCCGTATTTGCTCATTTTGATCTCCTTTAAGCGCCGGGGGTTGTTAGCCCCCGGCTTTTAATTTTAAAAAGGGATATCCGTATCATCCACAGCATTAGCTGGCTTGGCCTGTGTTTTGCCAACCAAGTAATCCTGAATACTATTTTTGTCAGGATATTGCCCTGATTTATCGACAGACACGCCAACCTTGCACATGCCAGTTTTTCCAACAAAGTTATATGCCTCCAGTTCCCCGGTTTCATATTCTTTCAGCATCCCGCAAGCGTCTGCCAAGTGGCGAAGCTTAAACTCCATCCACGCGCCAGAAACGTAGTCAAAGATATTCTGGCTTGCGCCAGAATCTTTGAATACCTTGACTTTCAACTTTAGCATATCATGGCCATTTTTATCTTGCGCATCTTCAGATTCCAAGATTTCAAAGGCATACTCACCCTTCGTCCACAGATTAGCTTCTGCAATTTCTTTTTCAGATTTTGGTTGAAACTTCATAGTTTATTTCTCCTTCTTTGTTGTTAGGTATTTATCATTGATTAACTTAATGATTGCCGCGATTTTGTCGGCATCCATTTCATTATAGCTTTCAACGTTCGCCGCTTTCAGCCATTTGGCCTCTGTTCCTTCTGGCAGTTTCACGATTTCCAGCAGTCCATTAAGCTCCGCCAGCTGCTCATCAGTTGCAAGAACAATCTGCCTTACTTCGCCTTCCAAAATGTCCTTGCCGTATCTTTCGGCAAAGGCATCATAAGACCATTCAAAAACATCGGCATCTTTGAAGCCCAAAAGACGAGATTTTGTAACCCGCGCCCGATGCTGGCCTCCGATTTTGAAGATGTTAAGGCATAAATGCAATTCATATTCCAGCTTGTCGTAAGCATCAAATGTCACACCTATGACGTTGCGTTGTTTCTTTTCATCAATGCCATACAGGTCTTTTTCGTGAGCTACCAAAATGACATTCATGTCCATACGAGTAAGCCAAGAAATCAGGCGGCGCATGTATGCAACGGCTGGCTTTTTGCTTGCGCCGAATGCGTCCTTCTCTCCAAGCCTTTCAGCCTCTTTTGCAATTTCCATTGCAAAAACCTTACTGATTGAATCAATAACCAGCGTTTTATATTGGTGCTTTTCTGTTGCTAAAGCCTCGACCTGCTCTAGTATATTTTCAAAGGACAAAGACCCCTGATCGACTCCGTAATAAGCGCCACCGGATTTTTTTAGTTTATCCGTGTAATGCGCCATATCTGCCCCGCCCTCGGTGTCAATAAAATATACTTTCGGGAAATCAAGGCTTGTCCATGTCTTGCCGACTCCGGGCTTGCCGAAAATCAACACTTTTGGTTTGGATGGTTCTGCGGCCTTTGGATCAACCGCCTTTAGTTTGCTTGCCATTATATGGCCTCCTTGCTAGTATAAGGGGCGTTTTGTTGCGCTACCCCGTTTGCGCTAAAACAAAACTAAAGCAATACAAGCAAAGAGGCAAGCGAAAAATGAAAAAAAATTCAGAGGAACATATTCATATTTACGTAGCATCGTTTCTCAGGAAACTACAAGCAAAAGGACTTGACTTTATATTCTTTCACATTCCTAACGGTGGAGGTCGCAGCAAGCAAGAGGGCGGTAAATTTAAGCTTATGGGCGTTCTTCCCGGCGTTCCTGATTTATGCGTTATGAAGGATGGTTGTATTTTTTTCATAGAATTAAAGGCCACATTGGGGCGACAATCAACCGTACAAGAAAATTTTATTCAAGACGCAAGGAAATACGGGTTTAAAACCTTTATATTGAAGGCGGCAACCCCGCAAGAAGCTATCACCAAGGCCACCAATATTTTAAAGGAATTTTTTGCCGATCACCAAACGATTGATTCCGTTGCTAGCTCGATGTCTTTTATTTCCTGATTATGCCGCCCCATATCTTCGTATTTTAAAACGCGATCATATTTACCGTCATTTTTTACAATGATTTTTTTAGGCCACGGCATTGATTGAAAATAGCCATTGTCTATCATGGTGGCCACATCAAGCAGCGGCATGGGGAAGCCAGCCCGATCTTTCCACCACTTATCTGCCTTTTGCTTGGCAAACCCGCTATGCCACAGGCAAATATATTCCCGTGTCTGACTACCGTCTGGATGACTATAAACAACCAATAAACATGGCGTTTTGCCTTCCCGCGTCAGATTGTGCGGGAAATATTGAACGCCAATAATTTCCCTTGTTTCCGGCGCTCCCCCCATAACAGCGCCATCATGCGCCTGCTCCAATTTAAGTGCGGTATCCACCGGAAATTCATAACCGCAATCAGGACATTTTTTCGCGGCGGCATGGCAGATAGTAAAGCACTCCGGGCAATCTTTCATTGGCGGCAATCCCGGTTCTTTTTTCCCTTTTTCTTTTGCCTTTATCTGATCAAGAAAACCATGGCGACGAATGTTTCCGGCAAAATCTAAAAATAGGCAATTTGGCTTGTCGCTAGATGCGATTGCTTCCCGGCGTTCAGCTGCTGTTTCCTGTATCAGCGGAATTGTAGCCCTTGTTCCCCGCCCTGCCATTTGCAACAATAAGCCGCCGGACATTGTATGGCGCAGCATTCCAATTAAATCCACGCCCGGAACATCAACTCCAGTTGTCCATACGGCATTATTTGTCACCGCCCTTATTTTACCTGATTTGAATTTTTCTAATATAGCGGCGCGGGTTGCGTCATCTGTTTCTCCCGTTACCGTTTCGGAGGGTATGCCATTTCTTATCAATTCATCCCGCACCGCAAAGCTATGCGCTACGCCATTGCAGAAAATGAGCCATGAGCGCCTGTCTTTGCCGCGCTTGATCATCTCTGCGACTGCCCTTTGTGTCAGCCCATCAACATTAGTTGCTGCCTCCAATTCTTTTAAATTATATTCCCCCGCTACCTTGCCAACCCCGTCTATGTTGTATTGTGTTTCCGTTGCCTTGGCAGTCAGCGGCACAAGGTAGCCATTTTGAACGGCGCTGCCTAGTCCGTAATCAAAAATAATGTCATCAAACAATGCGTCATCCCCGCCTGTTATGCTTCCGCTATCCATGCGGAATGGTGTAGCAGACAGGCCGATTATTTTAAGAGTGGGGTAATGTTCCTTTAATGTCGCAATCAACGCAGCCCACATTGATTTATCCTTGCGACTAATCGTATGCACCTCATCGACAATTAAGACCTCAAAGCGGCCAAGGCTTTTGTTTTTATAGATTGATTGAATCCCAGCAAAGACGATCTTATTATCTGCCTCTTTGCGCCCCAATCCGGCGCTATAGATACCAATGTCAGCGCCCGGCATGATGTCCATCAATTTTTTTGAATTTTGTTCGACTAACTCCGAAACGTGAGTGCATACCAAAATCCGCACATCATGCCTTGCGACAATCTTCTTTATCAGACTGGCGATGATGATTGATTTCCCCGTTCCTGTTGCCGCGCAAATTACGGGATTTTTGCCGGGGCATTCCTTTAAATATTTTATGGTCGCTGTAACCGCGTCGTCCTGATATGGGCGGGTTATGATTGTGTTGGTTGCTGTGAATAAATCCATTATTTACCCCACACCCTAACCGATTTTTTTAACTTTGCGCTCCAACGCGGTTCATTTTTATAGCCGTTTTGCCGCAGAATATTTGCAACCCTTCGAGCTGTCACATCGTTTTTCTCGTGCATCTTCAGGTTCATTTTTTCTGTTACATCCTCGATGCGGAACTCTGCCCAGCCAAGCGCATTAATTGCCGAAAAGACCGCCCCCTCCCAAATATCTGTTTGAATGCGCTTATTGCGTTCTGTTTCTGCCCATTCGTTTTCTTCGGGTGTCGGGCCGATAAAAAGGTCATTCTTATAATAGTAAACCGCCTCTGCCCATAGCTGTCCCTTTATGGTGTTGAGGTAATCAATATCAATGGAGCGCTCAATCGTCACAGGCCAGTAGCGGCGGTTGCCCGTCGGGTCTTTTAGATAGTCGTAGTTATTTGTTGTGGCCGCCAAAACAAATTGGCGCGGGTATTCAACAATTTTCCTTGCGTAAGGTATCCGCACCTCATCAACCGTCTGTGTGATCCAGTTTTTAATTATGTTGTCGTCTTTTTGTGAAAATCCAGAAAGTTCTGCCAACTCTACAAAAAGCCGCCCCTGCATTTTCATGATGCAGTCTTTGCTGCCAATATCAGTCAACGCAATGCTGTCAGTGTGGTAGCATTCGCCATTGAAGGTTGCCATTGCTTTTAAAAATTGGCTCTTATATAGTCCTTGCTTCTGACTTTCTAAAATCAGCACATGATCGAATTTACAACCCGGCTCCATGACACGCTTGACTGCCGCAGTCAACCATTTTTTGAATACGAAACCCAGATAGTCGTCAGATTCCTGAGTGCATCCCAAAAAATCCTGACCGATAGTTTCCAAACGTATAACCCCATCCCATTCTTGGGCATTAAAATATTCACGAGCAGAATGAAATTTATTTTCTCCCGCTACGACATCAATGGCCTTGGCGGTGCGTTCTATTCCGCATGACAGGCCATAGCGCTCTAGGGTTGCTGCCGTCTGGGTTATGTGTATGTCTGAAATGGATTCAACTTTGAATTTTTCATCCTCCATCCATGGAGGGCATTTTAAAAGTATGGTGTCCTGCTTAAATTCGTCATAAGCGAAACATCCCTCAAAATCTTGATGATAGAGAAGATACATAATCGCATTTTGCAGCGATGAGCCAATAATCCGGTTTTTGGTGTCAACAATTAGGGCTTCTTGCCAGTTAAAGGAAGAAGCGGCGGGGACTTGGGGCGACTGCGAATCACCACGGGAGGCATCCCCGCCGCTATTTAAACGAAAGATGCCAAGAATGGCTCCTTCGTCTAAATCGTTAAAATCCTGCCCCATTTCGGGCGGCATTAAAATAGAAACGTTCGGCAAGCTTTGCATGACCTTGTTGGCTGCATTCTGCCCGGTTAGGGATTCGTCCTTATCTGCCGCGATTATGATGGGGGTGTTTTTATAGGTAGATCGGATATTTTTGGCGACTGGTAGCAAGTTGCCTGCATCAAAAGCTACCACAACAGCCCGCTTCGTGGCCTGATTGATTGATACCCCCGTCGCCCAGCCCTCGCATATAATTATATCTTTGCGCGGGTCGATTTGACCGATTATGTGGTAGCAGCCGCGCTTTTCGCCGCCGAATGGAAATCTCTTTGTGCCGTCCGCCTCTATAATCTGCCATGACACCATTTCGCCGGATTTATTATATAGGGGGATTATTAGGCTTTTGCTGCCCCATATACGGGCGCTGGATAGGGATATTTTTTTACGCTCCAGATATGGGGTTAATCCATCACGCCCTGCCAGCGACCATTTATGGCGGGCGCGTTCAGCAATCTTGGCGTGGCGCTCGGCAATCTTTATATCTTCTTCGGCTTTTCTGGCTGCGAGCATGGCCTTAACGCGGGCTATATCTGCCCTGCTCATGCCGCTATCCGATCGGTAGCTATGCCATGATACTTCTATTCCTGTTTTAAAATCGCGGGCATAGCCATAAGCAAAATCATGCTCTAGCCGCAGCCAATACGAAATTGATTTTTTGCCGCCCTTGTCTGTGGTGGCTTGCAAGCGGCGGAAGGAATGAGATGGGATTATGGTAGTGGTTGTTTTGGGTATTATGCCATTATTAACAATATGTGTAATAAATTTGCCGATGAAATCGGTCATTTTTTGCTCCCTGTGGTATTAATTCGCAGTCTTGAGGATAGGATAGGGGTGTTTTTGGGTGGTGTAAAGGGTGCTTTTATGATTTTTTTATATGTATTATGTATTAATAATGGTGTTTTTATTGCTATTTTCCAATAATGGTGTAATTTCGGTGTGGATTATCAAAATTTAAGTCTTTGATATTATTATATCTTACTACAATACATCATTATTTTAAAAAGATATCTTTAATATTATATATAAATATATATCCCATACCCGTATGTATATATGCTGGCGTAATGCGTGAGGAATTCCTATAAGCTGTTGAAATAATTGAAAAATCTGTTCATTACGGACTTTTTTTGCTTCAGTAATGCGTTAGGATTTTTCTTTTAATCTCAATCGCTTAGATGACATTACGGGAGTTTTTAGATATCTGCAATAAAAAAATGTTGTGTAATGAAAAAAGCTGTAATATATTCACAAAATGAAAGGAAACCACAATGATTAAAATAGAAAAAAACATTACACCGCCACATCCTGTCAAAAGAAGAAAGGATATCACTAACGCAATGGCAGAAATGCAGCCGGGGGATAGTTTTACATTGCCGACTTATTGTGATCCAAATTCTCTCTATATCCGTGCACAAAGACTTGGCATTAAGATTTCAGCCAGAAAACAAAGGGATGGAAATATTCGTGTATGGCGTATGAGCTAGATTATACACCCATATCAACCCAACCATGCAAAAATATCATAGCAAATTGTTTGTGGATGGTATAAGATTTTTACAAGTAACCAAGGAGGAATACAATGACCCAAGATAATTCACCGCTCGCGGCCATGGCTGGATACAGGGGCGAAGTATGGCACAAACGAAAACGCAAAATCCCCCTAGCTTACGCACTCCCCACGCTTGCCCTGATTTTAGGGCTGTGGGTGGCCGATCACAAGATGACGGTATATGACCGCACCAATCAGGAAACAACGCACTCACGGTGCAGCCAAGAGGAAATAATAAACTACATGGATGGGATCATCGAGGAGCAGGATTACAACCCGCGCTTTGTGCCGCCACCACGGAGGCCGGGATGACCGAAAAACTAAAAGTCCTTGACCTATTTTCCGGCATCGGAGGATTCTCCCTTGGGCTTGAAAGGACTGGCGGTTTTGAAACGGTTGCCTTCTGCGAAATAGACCCATTTTGCCAGAAGGTATTGAAGAAACACTGGCCTGATGTGCCGATTTATAACGATGTGAGGAAGTTAGATTATGACGGATCAGTTGATGTTATTACCGGAGGGTTCCCTTGCCAGCCTTTCAGTACAGCCGGGAAGCGAAAAGGCAAGGATGATGACCGCCACCTCTGGCCGTCTATGCTTCGCCTCATTCAAAAATATAGACCGTCTTGGATTGTTGGAGAGAACGTTGATGGCCTCGTCAGTCTGGGCCTCGACAGTGTGTTATCTGACTTGGGCAGTTCAGGTTACGGGGCAAGGACGTTCGTTATTCCGGCTTGTGCCGTCAATGCCCCCCACAGAAGATACAGGCTGTGGATTGTTGCTAACTCCCAGAGCGCAGGAAAGCGGGGAGAAATCGGAAACCTTCGTCAAGAGGATGGGGGATCGTGGGGAACACTGTTTCAGCAGTTTGACAGCACAGTTGAGGGGGCTATACCCAACGCCAAGAGCGAACAAAATCGCGGGGAGGAGCAGCGAGGGATTTTCAGACACCCTGATGCAACGGTTATTGCCGACCCCGGCGACATCGGACGCGAAGGGAGCGTCTGCAAAGCGGTTCAATGGCAGCCCGGAGAGCCACGGCAATTTGAGAGAAGTTCTGCGATCTGGAATAACGGATGGCCAGTATCCGCACCCAGAATTTGTGGAGTGGATGATGGGATACCCCAAAGGACACACAGACTTAAAGCGCTAGGAAACGCAGTAGTGCCGCAGATACCGGAAATGATTGGGCGCGCAATACTGGAAGCAGAAAGGGACTTTGCATCATGACCCCCGTTCAATTCAAAGCCATACGCGAATCAAAGGACATGTCGCGCGCTGAGCTTGCCAATGTGCTACAGATCACGCGCATGACGGTTTACAATTATGAAACTGGTAAAACTAAAATTAGTGGTATAGTGGCAATGGTCATGCAGCTTCTTGACGCTGGGATAATTTGATGGCAATATGATCGTGCATGTTTTCCCATGGTTGGGTAAGCGCCAGTGTAAAAGCTGGCGTTTACTTTTTAATTAAAATTAAGTATAATTACGCATGGAAAAAGTAAATATTCAAGATAAACAGGAGCAATGGCCAGCACTTAATCCTGCCCTTGTTCAGGTTGATAAATTAATCCCCTACGCAAACAACAGCCGCACCCATTCGGATGCACAGATTGACCAAATTGCAGCCTCCATAAACGAATGGGGGTTTACAAATCCTGTTTTAGTGGATGAAAAGAACACAATTATTGCTGGGCATGGAAGGCTGCTGGCGGCTCGTAAGCTAGGGATTAAGGAAGTGCCATGTATCATTGCCGAAGGCTGGACTGATGCGCAGAAAAAGGCTTATGTAATTGCTGACAATAAGCTGGCACTAAATGCGGGGTGGGATGATGAAATGCTCGCGCTAGAAATTGGCGAGCTTGAGGGCATGGATTTTGAATTGTCCCTGCTTGGCTTTGATGATGCAGAGATGGCTGCGTTAATGCAGGACACCACCGAGGGGCTTACAGACGAGGACGCGGTTCCTGATGTTCCTGAGCAGCCCGTCACGATCTTGGGCGATATATGGATGCTTGGCGAGCACAGGCTTATGTGCGGGGATTCAACGGACGCAGGGAGTGTCGCGCTGCTTATGGACGGGCAGAAGGCTGATCAACTAGTCACAGATCCTCCGTACAATGTGGATTATACCGGGAAAACTAAGAAGGCCCTTAAAATTCAGGGAGATTCTATGGGGGACGCACCATTTAGGCAGTTCCTGACCGATGCGTTCACAAACGCTTATTCCGTTATGAAGGCTGGCGCATCATATTACATCTGGCATGCAGACCTTGAGGGGTATAATTTCAGGGGAGCTTGTAAGGACTCTGGACTAGAGGTTCGCCAATGTCTTGTGTGGAACAAAGATACAATGGTTATGGGCAGACAAGACTATCACTGGAAGCATGAGCCGTGTTTGTATGGTTGGAAAGAGGGGTCTGGGCACTTGTGGGCTTCTGACCGTAAACAAACAACCATCATTACTTGTAAAAGACCATCGAAAAGCGAGCTTCACCCTACAATGAAGCCAGTCGAGCTTATGGAATACCAAATAAAGAACAACACAAAAGGAGAGGACATAGTCCTAGATTTGTTCGGAGGTTCTGGCTCAACCCTACTCGCCTGTGAGAAGACAAACCGCCATTGTCGCATGATGGAGCTTGATCCTAAATACTGCGATGTAATCATAAATCGCTGGCAGGACTTCACAGGCAAGAAAGCAACAATGGCGGGCGATACGTTTGATGACGTGGCCGCTGCAAGGGGTGTGAAGATCAATGGCTAAGGGCAAGGGTAGGGGCGTAGGCAGACCGCCGATTGTAGATGAGATCGTAGTACAGAAATTAGAACAGGCGTTCTCCAATGATCTCACTGACTTAGAGGCTTGTTTATACGCGGGGATTTCAAAGTCCACTCTGTATAACTATCAGGAGAAGCATCCTGAATTTGTGGACAGAAAGGAGCTGTTGAAAAATGCTCTTTCTCTGAAGGCAAAGAACAACATAGCCCGCAAGATCAATGAAGGGGATGATGATGCCTCCCAATGGTGGCTGGAGCGCCGCAGGAAGCAAGAGTTTAGCCTACGGACGGAACAGACTGGCGCGAATGGCGGCGCGCAGGAGCATGATGTGCGTGTCAATGACGTATCAGACATTAAAGCTAAAATACTGAGGGCAATACCTGATGACCAACTTGCCGCAATCCTTGCCGGAGATAACGACAGAGGATCTGATACAGGAAGCGCAGAATAGAAAATTCAGGCGCAAAGACTACTATTTTCCGGACACTGGCAATCTTCGCCGTGAGCTTTATAAAAAGCACACTGATTTTATAGCATCCACAAACTTATATCGTGAATCCTGCTTTATGGCAGCAAACCGTGCGGGGAAGTCAGAAACGGGCGCATATGCGGTTGCGACATGGCTAACTGGGGAGTATCCCGACTGGTGGAATGGCAAGAGATTTAATCGCCCTGTTAATATTTTGGTATCAGGCGAAACTGGAAAGCTGGTTAGGGATTCTATCCAGAAGAAGTTAATGGGCGAGCCTAACGCGATAGGCACTGGCATGATACCGCGTGATTTAATCATAGAGAAAAAGCCTAAATCAGGCATCCCAGACGCTATCGACACTGTTCGCGTCAAATGCGCGCTTGGTGGTGAAAGCATTTTGCAATTTCAATCATATGACCAAGGCAGGGAAGCGTTTCAAGCTACGGAAAGAGATGTTATTCTTGAGGACGAAGAGCCGCCCATCGCAATTCATAACGAAAACCTTATCCGCACTATGACGACTGGTGGCGTTGTCCTGCTGACGTTCACCCCGTTGAAAGGCTTATCTGAAACAGTTATTTCCATGCAAGAAAAGGCCGAGCGGGGGATATGCTCAGTCATTCGGGCGACATGGGATGACGCGCCGCATTTGGGCGAAAAGGAAAAGGCCGAGTTGATGGCGGCTTTGCCACCGTATCAAAGAGATGCGCGGTCTAAGGGCATTCCGCAGCTAGGAAGCGGAGCTATATATCCGATCCCAGAGAGCGAGTTTACGGTTGAGCCGTTCGCAATACCGAATCATTTCAAGGTTGTGTATGGAATGGATGTGGGCTGGAATAACACTGCCGCGTCTTGGTTGGCGCATGACTTAGAAAACGACATTGTTTATGTTTATGGAGAGTATAAAAAGGGTCAGGCAGAGCCTGCCGTTCATGCGTCATCGATCAAATCTAGGGGTGACATACCGGGTGTGATTGATCCGGCATCAAGAGGCAGATCACAGAAGGACGGAGAACAGCTTATAAGGCTATATGGGGAGCAGGGATTGCGGCTGGTTGCCGCCGACAACACCGTAGAGGCTGGAATATTTGACGTTTATGAAAGACTTACGACTGGCCGCCTGAAGATATTTAGCACTTGTGTAAACACACTGGGGGAAATTCGGCTATATCGGCGGGATGAAAAAGGCAGGATCGTCAAAGAAAACGATCATATTATGGACTGTATAAGGTACGCGATACGGTCAGGATTAAAGCTTGCTGAGTATTTTAAAAAACAACCGACCACAGACCCCTACGCCGCAGCGCGAAATGTGGCAGGATGGATGTCGTGATGATTAATGCCATTGACGCAGAATTAACCAAATGTTAATATATTCGTACCTCGGCTAATGCCGATTTTACCCTATGCCCCGTTAAGAGGGCAGACCGCTTAGGCGAGTTGAACAGTCATTGTCGGATATAGTTTCGTCAGCCAAATCAGGCTATGAAAGCGCAAAAGATCACTGGTCGGGCGTTTATAGCGAAGCCCGTGACGATCTGCATTTTATTTCCGGTGAGCCGGGCTGTCAGTGGGATTCTAAAGATTACGAGCATCGCCGCCGCAAGAAGCGCCCCGCCCTTCAGGTTGATCAGATCACCCAGTTTGTTAATCAGGTTTCCAACGATATTCGGATGAATACACCGAGTATCGACGTTATCCCCCATAGCGGCGGGGCTGACATTGAAACTGCTGAGATATATCAAGGCATTATCAGGGATATTGAGCATAACAGCAGCGCGGATGATGCGTATGATTACGCGGTTAATTCGGCGGTCAAGTGCTCCATTGGGTATTTTCGCATCGATCATCGCTATAAGGACAGCAATTCATTTGATCAGGAGCTGTTTGTCGAGCGGATTACAAACCCTCTGGCGGTTTACCTTGACCCATCCAGCACGAAGCCTGATGGCAGCGATGCTATGTGCGCTTGGTTTTTGGACGAGATATCAGTTAAGGAATTTAAGGACAAATACAAGGGTTTTGATCCGGTATCTTTTGACGGCGACAATCCCGGCGATAATGAAGATGGCAATATTACGATCTGCGAATATTTCAAGATCGAAGAAACGCCGATCACGCTTGCCAAGCTTCAGGATGGCAGCATCGTTGAGTTGGAAGACGGATCACCTGTTGAGGCGGTTGATACAAGGGATGCGACCAAGCGCACTGTGCGGCGCTATCACCTGTCTGGCGCTGATGTCCTGAACGAAACGACGTTCCCCGGCGACTACATTCCGCTTATCCCCGTTTACGGTGAGGAGGCATGGATTGACGGAGAGCGCCACGTTCATAGTCTGATACGCAAGGCCAAAGACCCGCAGAGGCGTTATAACTATTGGGCATCGACCGAAGCGGAATTGCTGAAGAAAGCACCAAAGGCTACAATTATAGCAGTCGGCGGTACGACAGAAAATTACGCGGCTGATTATATCGACCCTGATAACGCCGTTGTGCTGCGTTATGATCAAATGGACGCAAAGGGCAACCCAGCCCCGCCTCCACAGATTAATGCAGGCCCGCAGATACCT
>Ga0208546_1000564_pt1 | contig 13236 bp, 11 predicted proteins | sample DEB19_08_DNA_4_FD_184528 | JGI IMG/M metagenome (GOLD analysis project Ga0208546, IMG submission 184528) | Aqueous microbial communities from the Delaware River and Bay under freshwater to marine salinity gradient to study organic matter... | ecosystem: Environmental > Aquatic > Marine > Coastal...
TGAAATTAACTCAAACCGCATCTGGAACTACCGCAGGTTTCACAACCGCAATTTCAAATATGGCGCCTGATGATGTCGTCTACCGATACATCGATTTGAAGAATGACGGATCCATGGATGGCACCGCATTGACACTCAAGCTAGCGGACTCAGCTACTTCTACTTTGACGTCGAATGGAACTATTGGACTGCAGGTTCAAATTCAAGAGTGTTCCGTTGCCTGGAGCGCAACATGGACTTGCACTGGCACCGAAAGCGAAGTGCTGGCTTCAACTTCAGCCAATGCGCTAGTTGCTGCAGCAAAACCATTAACTGTGGCTTCTCTGAGTGCTGGCGCTACCTCTAAATTGCGAATCAAGCTATCGATTCCGACAAGCAGTGAAGTAACCACAAACGGATCACTGCCAGCTACAACTGTTCAAGGACAATCGTCAAATATAACTTGGACATTTACTGAAGCTCAGCGAGTGGCAACTACAACAAACGCATAATCATTTAAGCAAAGTGGCTGACTAGTTAATTACAAGTCAGCCACTTTGTGACACATCAAAATTCAGTCAATTGATTTACAACTTAAGAAATATCAAGAAATTATCAAGACAATATCACTAAACAATCTCTCAAGATATTCTCGCGAAATAATCGCAAGTTTATCGAGTTTGTTTCAAATAGCTCTTTTGCCATTGACTCGAATAAATACATAAAGGACTCTTAACACATGAAAAATATTTTGAGCGACGTCTTACTTGTCGAAGACAACTTACCTGAAAAAGACATCATTCAAAGCACTTTAAGTCATATGGGGCTAAATGTGATGTTGCCACGAAATCCAACTGACGCACTTAGATTATTAGATCGCGGATTCTTCAAATTGATCCTAATGGATACTTTTGAAGATCCATCACTAAGTATCGATTTAGTCCGAAAAATAAGAGACCGATTCGATACCCCAATCATTGTGCTGCTTGATAAGCAGAAAGAGCTGACTGAAGAGCAATGTCTCAAAGCTGGCGCAGATGACTATGTCACCAAGCCCATCAATGATCAAATATTAAATTTGCGCGTTAAACAACAGATAACTCAATCAAAGTCAGAATCTATGGCCTCCTCTCAGATTATGAATTGGCAAGATTTATCACTCGATTGCGAAACCTGTGATTTCACAATCAACGGTCATTATGTGCCGCTAACAAGAACTGAATTTTTCTTACTCAGATGCTTGCTAAGTAATCCTGAGCGAGTCTTTACCCGCCCTCAACTCTTAAACGCCATGAATGTATCTGAAGGAATTGGTTCAGATCATTTAATTGATACACACCTTTCACGGCTACGCGTAAAAATTCGCGAAAATGGCGGCGGCGACTACATCCGAGCTGTGCGCGGAATCGGAATCAAATTTGCAACACCAAATCATCAAAATTATGAAATACCGAATGGCATTTCCAATAGGTACCAATTAAAGGAGGCATAAAATGCGTAAAACTCTGGCAATTTCAATGACTGCTGCACTAGCAATTTTCGGAATTAATACAGCTAATGCATTTGATTACACATTAAGTCCAGGACTTCAAATCAGCTCTATGTTATCTGACACGCCAGCGCTAAAGGCAGGAGGTGGCGAGTTTTACCCGGTTATGAACCATCTAATGGTCTACGGGGATTTGAATTTAGATAATCTAAAACTTGACCATAATGGTGAAGATTTAGCAATTGACACTTCAACCCATTTGCCAACACTCTCTGGAAAAATTAAGTACACAGATAATCTAACTTTGACCGGCGCATATAACGGGTTTCCTGTTCCAATTCCAGTTGTCCTTGCGGGACCAATGGATGTCGGCCATATTAATTTTGGTAGCGGCGATGTTTCGCTAGATAGCAACGACAAAGAAATCTTGCGAGCAATCGCAGCTGAAGTTCGCGATACCGGACTCACAGGAATCTATCTCGTGGGTAGAACAGATTCCGTGGGAAGCGTTGATTCAAATTTCACGGTCTCATATAAACGAGTGATGGCAGCCAAGACCTATTTAAAGAGTTACCTAGCTGAACTTGGAGTCGCTAATCCGATGATCACAACCGAATATATGGGTGAATTAACTGCTACGGGAACTGATAGCAAATCATATGGGGAAGATCGCCGAGTAGATGTAACGATTTATCCAATTATCTGATTTGTTCTCAGACTAGGGGGAATCAAGGGTCAATGCGCACAGCGTTGGCCCTTGATTTAATTTGCAATTGTTTTTACTTCAGCAGGATCTGCCAAACGGAAACCCACGCTACGAATCACGCTAATCAACTGTGGTCCGCCAGCTTTTACAATCTTCCGTCTAATTCTTGAAGCATGTGTATCAACTAGATGATTGGAACCAACTCCACGCATTACACCAATTGCTTCTAAAATCTGATCTCGCGAGAAAACTCTATGAGGATTTTCCATAAGCAATTGCAAGAAGCGATATTCAGTATTAGTTAGACCAACTTCTTTTCCATCAAGAGTAAATGAATGTGAAGCCAAATCCATAGCGAGTGGTCCCCATGAAAGCAACGTCGCACGGGGCGCTCTCTGGCTTTCGCCTCGCTTGATTTGTTGGTTTATACGAGATGTAAGAATGCGATTTTCGACCGGCTTAGTTACATAATCATCAGCGCCGGCATTTAAACACATCTGTTCGTTTACTACTTCATCGCGTGAAGTAATCATGATGATTGGGACAGTTGATTCAGAGCGTAGCCAGCGGCAGATTTCCAAGCCACGAAGCGGCAGATGACCGATATGAATGATCACGCAAACATAATCTCTTAATACAAAGAGCTCGCGCGCCTCTTCTGGGGTTGGAGTGTCGTAAACAACGAATCCCATTACCTCTAGTTGTAGCCTAAGGCTCAAACGATCTTGCGCTACATCTTCTAAAAGTAAAACGTTGTTTGGTGCTTCAGTCGTATCCAATTACGGCTTCCCTCTCAAATCGGTATTTGTTTGTGTGGAAAGCGAGACTTCTTTGAAGTTCTAAAGTTATAAATTCTGGCAATGGCATTGCAAGAATTTCACGCGAGCACAGCAAAATCATACCTGTATTTAATTTTAAAGCTTTTCAAATTCGATAAAACACGCCGGACTCTCGAACCTGTCACGAAGTTACTAATCTTTACTCTTTTAATTCAACTTAGTTTTGGAATTCTAAATCCCTCATCTGCTTCAGGAGCGAGCAAGTTGACATCAATCTCAACAGGTGGAACTCAAATAACTTCCGGAAAATTCCTTTTAGCCCCTGTCTCAACTTCTGGAGCAGCAAATCCTCAGAGCGCTCTCACTTTAATAATGAGCGCTAAGAATGACTACTTTTATCTAAAAAACTTTGGCAACTACACCTTGAGCTATTTCTCAATGACTCAGACACTTGCATCTACCACGATCAGGTATTGCGTAAATCAGAACTTCAAAGGCGGCAGCTATACAAAATGTGCCGACAATTCCAATCCCTTCACTGTTGGAAATACTTTGAATTTAGGGCGAATTCAATTTAATACGCCTCTAACTCCAGGGGCTGCATTTCATTTTTCGGCAGTTTCAACAAATTCTGGGTCAAATGTAATCTCAGTTTCGATATCCAGAAATGATCTACTAAATCCAAATGGGACAATTTTTAATTCCTAATTAATGTGATTTGCTTGCGAGCGATACGCGAGTTGTGATGGTTAGAAAAAAACTACTTTCGCGGTATGCAAAACACAACTCAAATAAAGCATAAAAGCTTTGCTAAAAAACTCTTTATCTCTGCAGTTATATTCATGCTTTCATTGGTAGGAATTCAATCTGCATCGCCCGTTGCGACATATTCAGTTACCTATTTCGGTAATACCAATACCGGTGGAACTGTCCCAGTAGATGGAACTGCATATGCAAATAACGCAACCGTTACCGTACTAGGCAACACCGGATCGTTAGTTAAAACTGGTTACACATTCAGTGGCTGGAACACGTTAGCTAATGGCACCGGCACTCCTTATGCAGCTGGAAATACATTTCAAATGTCTCCACCCGGTGCATCGCTATATGCGCAGTGGACGCTAATCCCAGTCAGTCACACCGTAACTTTCGATAGCAACGGCGGAACGGGATCGATGACCCCACAGGTTGCAAGCACTTCATCTGCATTAACTTTAAATTCCTTCACCAGAACTGGTTATAGCTTTACTGGTTGGAATGAAGTCGCAAACGGTTCAGGTACTGCTCATGCAGATGGTGCCACTTATAGCTTTGCTGCAGATATAACTCTTTATGCGCAATGGGCGCCGGTAAATTACACGGTTACTTTTGATAGCAATGGCGGATCAGGATCGATGTCTACTCAGACAACAAATCTGCCAGCGGCGCTTACATTAAATTCCTTTACGAAATCAGGATTCTCATTTACCAATTGGAATACCGCTGCAAACGGTTCTGGAACTTCATATGCTGATGGTGGAACTTATCCATTTGATGCTTCAGTGACTTTGTATGCACAGTGGACTGCTCTGCCAAGTCATACGGTGACTTTTGATGCAAATGGTGGTAGCGGATCTATGTCGGCACAAATTACTAACGTTCCCACAGCTTTAACAACAAATACATTTACATATGTTGGATATAGCTTCGCAGGTTGGAATACCGCAGCTGATGGAAGCGGAACTGCATATGCTGATGGTGCGACATATTCATTTGCTTCTTCGATAACGCTGTATGCACAGTGGATAGCTCTGCCAAGCCAAACAGTGACTTTTGATGCAAATGGAGGCTCTGGATCTATTACTCCACAAACTACAAATATTCCTACTGCATTAACGACTAATACATTTGCATATACTGGTTATAGCTTTACGGGTTGGAATACCGCTGCAAACGGAAGTGGTACTGCATATGCCGATGGCGCAACATATCCATTTGATGCATCGTTAACTTTATATGCGCAATGGACTGCCGTTAACCACACTGTGACTTTTGATAGTAATGGTGGCAGCGGATCAATGACTGCACAAACAACAAATTTGCCAGCTGCGCTAACCAGCAATTCATTCACTAAAACTGGTTTTAGTTTTAGTGGTTGGAATACAGCTGCGAATGGCAGTGGTACTGCCTATGCAGATGGTGCTTCCTATCCATTCGATGCATCAACAACGCTTTATGCACAATGGACAGCGGTTAATCACACTGTAACTTTTGATGCTAATGGCGGATCGGGTTCGATGTCTGCTCAGACTACAAACCTGCCTGCTGCTTTAGACCTAAACACATTCACTAGAGCAACATATGTTTTCACTGGTTGGAATACCGCAACTGATGGCAGTGGTACTGCATATGCAGATGGAGCTACATATTCTTTTGCTGCATCGATAACAATTTATGCTCAATGGAATGCAATTCCACCGGGAAGCGAAACTGTCACTTTTGACAATAATGGCGGCACTGGAGCGATGACCTCTCAAGTCAATAACTCCCCTACAGCTTTGACAGTTAATTCTTTCACTAGAGCTGGATATAGCTTTGCCGGTTGGAACACTGCGGCTGATGGCAGCGGAACTACATATGCAGACGGGGCTACATATGCATTCGCAGCATCGATAACTTTGTATGCACAATGGACTGTTGTAAACCACACTGTCACTTTTGATAATAATGGTGGCAGCGGAACTATGACTGCGCAAACCACAAATCTTCCTGCTTCTCTAACAAGTAATTCATTTACTAAGGCTGGGCACAGTTTTGCGGGATGGAACACTTCGGCTGATGGCAGTGGAACTGCATACGCTGATGGTGCGACTTATCCATTCGATGCATCAGTAACACTTTATGCACAATGGAATGTTGTGAACCATACTGTCACTTTTGATAATAATGGTGGCAGTGGATCAATTACTGCACAAACTACAAATCTTCCAGCAGCATTAACAAGTAATACATTCACAAAAGCTGGAAATACATTTGCTGGTTGGAATACTGCGGCTGATGGCAGTGGAACTGCATACGCTGATGGAGCAACTTATCCGTTCGATGCATCAGTAACGCTTTATGCGCAATGGACCGTGGTTAACCACACTGTTACTTTTGATAGCAATGGTGGCACTGGATCTCTTGCAGCTCAGACTACAAATCTTCCAGCGGTGCTAACAAGTAATACTTTTGTTAGAACCGGTTACACATTCGGAGGCTGGAACACTGCAGCAGATGGCAGTGGAACTGCATACGCTGATGGAGCAACTTATCCGTTCGATGCATCAGTAACGCTTTATGCGCAATGGACTGCGCTTCCACCTGGAACAGAAACTGTTACTTTCAATTCGAATGGCGGCACAGGTACTTTGCCTACCCAATCATCAAATGTCTCAGCAGCGCTATCTTTGAACACTTTCACAAGAACTGCGTTCACATTTAGTGGCTGGAATTCTGCTCTAGATGGAAGCGGTACTGCATACGCTGATGGTGCGATATATTCATTTAGCGCATCGATCACTTTATACGCTCAATGGACAGCGCTGCCAAGCCATACCGTTACCTTTAACGCTAACGGCGGTACTGGAAGCATGACAGCACAAGTAACAAATGTTGCCACTGCTCTGACTGCAAATGCGTATACAAGAGCTGGATATACATTTAACAATTGGAATACCGCAGCAGATGCATCTGGAACTTCATATGCAAATCTAGCTAGCTATCCATTTACATCAGATACCACTTTATATGCTCAATGGACTGCTATTCCTAATCGAACTGTGACATTTGATGCGAATGGTGGAACCGGAACCATGGCTCCGCAATTATCAAATGTTTCTACACCATTGACTTCTAATGCATTTACAAGATCTGGTTATACCTTCAACAATTGGAATACCGCAGCAAATGCGAGTGGCACAACTTATGCAAACAATGCAACATATTCGTTCATCGACTCAATGACTGTCTATGCACAATGGACTGTTGTGCCATCAGGAGGTGGAGGTGGTGGAGTCATCTTTATTAATCCGACTCCTGCGCCTACACCTACACCGGTTGTTCCAACACCTGTTGTGCCAACTCCGACACCAACACCTGTTGTGCCAACTCCGACACCAACACCTGTTGCTCCAATACCTGCACCAGTAGTGCCGACATTAATAACAGAAGCGAATCCGCTGACATTAACTATCTCAGCTAATCAAGCGAAATCTGTGCCGGTAACAGTTGAAGGTACAGGTGGAACCACAATTCCAATAACTCTGGATATTCCTGCGGGAACAACTGGTGTCGATGGAACAGTACGACTAACACCAGTGACAACTGCTGAAGAGAATTCAGCCGGAAAGATCACAATCAAAGTTGAAATAATTGATGCTTTCGGTGCGGTGATTCCGCAATTAAATGCACCAATCACAATTCACTTTGCAAATTCACTTGGTGAGACCATTGTTGCTCAATCTTCAGATGGTTATCTATGGACACCAATTCCGCTAATTCCTAACGGAGGAACCACTTTGGGCGCTTCCGATAAGGATGGTTACTACATCGACACAAACGGTCAAATCGTGGTCGTAACAAACCACTTGACGCTATTTGGTTTCAAGATTTATCAAACCACAAGCATGAAGGTAGCTCCTTCTACCAATGTCTTTGTGAAATCTTTGACCGCAAAGGTTTACACCAAAGGTGGCAATGGATCAGGTGCGTTGACTTATCAAACAACTACGTCAAATATTTGCTCCATCGCAAACAGTGGCGTAGTTACCTTCAAAATTGCTGGTGTGTGTACTGTGTCAGCTATCAAGGGTGGCGATGACACTTATATGCATCAGCAGTCAACGGTCTCTCAATTGACCGTCAAGAATTACGAGCTTAGCGCTGTGGGAGCAGCCTTGAAGAAACACGTAACAGTAATTCTTGGAACCGCTTATGCTAATAAGACCGCAGTACTTTCATATGCGCCAAAGGGAAGCAAAACTTACGTGTTCGTAGCTTCTCTGAAGTTATCAGAAATGGGCAAAGTAACTTCGATGCGCAACATTCCAACTGGTTCTACATTAAGAATTCAAGTTGCGGGAAAGACTGTCGCTACCAATTTAGTTAAGGCGTAAATTGAATACGGAGCAGTCCCCAAGAAACTGGACACGAGTTGACCTTGTTCTCTTGGGGGCTGTCTTCTTTTTAGTAATAACTGCGCTCTACACCAGTGTCTCGGTGCGATATTCAAGCGCGATTGATCAAGAAAAACCTGGCACCGGTATTTATAAAAGTACTTTTCTTTGTGGCAAAACCGGAAATCTCCAATGCAAAGTTGGCCAAATTGGACCCGGGGGCGGCACAATTTTCTTTGTTGATTATGACAATGAGTACACCACTTTTAACTTCTTGGAGGCAGCACCGGCTGGTTGGGCACAGAATAAAGACCTGGTTGATCCAACTTTTAAATGGTGTTCAGATACGACAAATAAAGTTTTGAGTGCAAATACTTGGAACTCAAGACAAATTGGGTTGGGTAAATTTAATACCTCCGAAATGTTAAAGGTTTGCAAATCTGGCGCTGCCTTTGAAGTTCAGAAATTCAATGTGAGTAAGACCAATAAATTTAATGATTGGTTTCTGCCTTCAGAGGGCGAATTAATGCTTATCTCTGCAAATCTACAAGGGTTGGCAGGTTTAGCGGATTCTGACTATTGGTCATCATCGGAATATTCAGATATTGGTGGCTGGGTACAGGCCATTGGACATGGTTATCAGGGTTCAGCAAGTAAAGAAACACTTTTTCACGTACGTCCGATTAGGCAATTTTAGAGAGGAAATGTAATGTCAAAGCGAAATACCTATCTGGTGATGTGTTTACTAGTTATCGCCAGTACCCTGCTTGGCTATCAACTCTCTGAAAACAATAACCGTAACTTGGTTATTAGCTCCTCCTCGTTAGATGGCAATTTAATTCCAGCGGCTGATAATAAGTACGTGCTCGGATCTAAAACTGCTCGATGGAAAAGCTTGCAACTCGGACCTGGCACTTTATTTATAGAGGATCAAGTAAGTGGAAAACAAGCACAGATCACAGTCAATGCAGGTGCCTTAGAAGTTGATGGTGCTAATTCATTAAAAATTGGAAATACTGAGTTAACTGCAAAGGGCTTAACTTTCCCAGACGGCACTGTGCAATCAACTGCGCAAGTGGTTGGTCCTAAAGGTGAAAAAGGTGATACCGGAATGTCTGGCGGACCACAAGGTTTTACAGGTCCATCCGGAACCTCTGGCTACGATCCAACAATTGTTTGCGTCGATTCCATTGATAAGAAAATGATCTTCTCATCCTGCGCTGCCGCAGGGGTAAAAGGAAACGAACTCACAATACTTGTTAAGGCGAAATAAGTATCTTTGCGAGTGAGTTTTGACTTTTTTGCGATGTATCCCGCTTAGCAATTAAATAAATTAAAGATATGGAAATAACAGAAGCTAAAGAAGCAGAAGTTAATTCTTCAAGAATTACTGATGCATTCCAAGCGTTAACCAACCAGGGTGGTCAATGCGCTTGTAACCATCAGCAATCAACGGTTTATCAATTGACCGTTAGGAATTACGACCTAAGTGCTGTAGGGATTTCACTTGTGAACCAAGTTAATGTAATTCTTAGTACCGTCTATACCGCAGTAGCTGCAGCGGCTCACGACGCAACCATTCAGGTTGTAGATGGAGCTGATCTTTCAAACGCGGTGGATAACGTAAATTGACAGTAGACAACCCCCGGGCAACTGGTCGTTATTCGATTTAGCTTTCTCGGGGGTTGCTCTCTGATTACTTTTTCTTAATATAACCCTTAGGGCAGACCGGCTTTAATCCAGCGATAGTCTTAGTGGATTTACCTTTTACGCAGATAATAAATTTTATTTGCTTTACCATCTGCTGCAATTGGTAAATTGAATTACCGAATTCCTCTACCTCTTCTGCGCAGAGGTCAATTATCGGTTGAATCGCTTGATCTGGATTCTCTAGACCCTTAACAATTGCCGCATAATTTGTATTAAAGTCTGCAATAACAGCATTTACTTGCTTTAACAGATATGGATCTACTTTCATCTTTTCTTTAAGAGCTAAAAGTGTCAGATGCTGTTCATCTAGTACTTTCACATATTTCTGCTTAAGGATTTCTACGGTCGCAGCGCGATCAGTCACAGTATCTGCCATAGCCGGTGCGGCACCAATAGTTAAAAAAATAGAAAGTACGAGTCCTAGAAACTTTCTGCTCCTCATGACTTCAAAATACTCCTAAAGTGAAATATTTGAATTCCTGAAAGTCAAAATCCCCTATCTGCTTGCTCACTTTCCGCCATTTTCGCAAAGGGCTAGCTCTTAAGTAGAATTGGGCTCATGGAACTACAGAAGGTCATCTTGTATTACGGCTTTGCGCCGATTGCAGATCCAGATGCAGTTCGTTTATGGCAACGAAATCTCTGCGAAACTCTGGGCATTAAAGGTCGCATTTTGATCTCAAAGCACGGAATTAACGGAACGCTTGGCGGAGAGATGTCGGCGCTGAAGAAATATGTGCGCCAAACAAAAGAGTATCCAGGATTTAAGAAAATTGATTTCAAATGGTCTGACGGTACTGGGCAAGACTTCCCTCGCCTTCGGGTGCGTGTACGTGATGAATTGGTTGCATTTGGTGCACCAGATGAAATTAAAGTTGATATCAATGGCGTAGTAAATGGCGGAAAACATTTAAAACCATACGAGGTAGACAAACTTGTCGCTGAACGTGGGCAAGATGTGGTCTTCTTTGATGGACGAAATGCATTTGAAGCGAAAATTGGTAAGTTCAAAGATGCCGTTGTGCCAGATGTGGTGACTTCTCGCGATTTCATCAAAGAAATCGAAAGTGGCAAATACGACGACCTTAAAGATAAGCCTGTGGTTACTTATTGCACGGGCGGAATTAGATGCGAAATTCTCTCTGCGGTGATGGTCAATCGTGGTTTCAAAGAGGTTTACCAAATAGAAGGCGGAATTGTCCGCTACGGAAATAAGTTTGCTGATTCTTCTCATTGGGAAGGCTCGCTATACACTTTTGATGATCGCATGACAATCGATTTCAGCGATGAAACTAAAGTCATCGGCAAGTGCGATGCCTGCCAAGCCCCAACAAAGGACTTCCACAATTGCTCAAATCCACAATGCCATGAGCTCTTCTTGTTATGCGATACCTGTAGCAAAAATGAAAGCAACTTGGCTTGTGTACATGATGTGTCTCGAAGCCATAAGCAAGAGCTCATCGGTTAATGACAACACCATGGGTGGTTGGTCCAGATCCAGACCAAACAATTTCCTATGGACCTGCACTTGATCAAGTAATTGAATTTTACGAAGGCGATGGCCCACTAGTTACATTAATTCATGGTGGGTATTGGAGGCCAATACATACTCGCGAACATATGCGGGCTTTGGCTGCGAAATTAGTAAAACATGGATTTCGCGTAGCAAATATCGAATATCGCCGAGATCCCGGTAATCCAGATAGATTATTTGAAGATGTAAATGAAGCGCTGACACTTCTAAAAGAATCGATAGCGTTAATAGGCTTCTCCGTTGGTGGTCAACTTGCGCTGGTTTCGAAATCTGATGCCCACAAATTAATTTTGTTGGCGCCAATTACAGATTTAAAGAGAACTAAATCAGAAGAACTTGGCGAAGGCGCTGTTGAAACTTTCTACAGCGATCAAGATTTAACCAAATATGACCCGATGCTAAAAGAATATGAAAAGCACATTTACATTATTCACGGTGACGCTGATGATCGAGTACCGCTTGCTCACTCTAGAGATTTTGCCAAAGTTAAGAAAGCGGCGCTAATGGAATTATCAGGCGAGGACCATTTCGCAATGATTAATCCAGATGGTTTAGCTTTTGACTTGATTTTGCAGACCCTGTTATCAAAGTGATACCTAGTTTCGTTTTATTTACAATCCCCCTTCTCTAAACTCCCCGCTGTGAGCGCGCAGGCATTATTGGCTGGACGCCAACGCCTAGAGAAGGCGCTGGCGGGAGATACAGATCTTCCTGCACTCTTAGACCGTTTTGATCGCTGGTCGGAAGATTTATGGGCAGGTTTAGAGGTTGTTTATGACGCGCATAAAGTTTTGCCACAAGTAATAGACCAAATCGCCAGAATTCATAAGGCTCGCTCTGCTGAATTACGTAAAAGAGATAACCAAAGAATCTTGCAACCAGATTGGTTCCAAGATCCCAATGCAATTGGTTACGTTTGCTACACCGATTTATTTGCAGGTGATTTACAAGGAATTCGTAATCGAATTGGTTATTTAAAAGAATTAGGCATTACTTACCTACATTTAATGCCGCTGCTAAACCCGCGCCCGGGTAATAGTGACGGTGGCTATGCAGTCATGGATTACAAATCTGTTCGTCCAGATTTGGGAACTATGAAAGATCTGGCTGAGCTAGCATCTGATTTACATGAAGCTGGAATCTCACTAACTCTAGATTTAGTTTTAAATCATGTGGCTAAAGAACATGAATGGGCGCTCAAGGCGCGAAATGGTGAAGCGAAATATCAGGAATACTTCTACGCCTTTGATGACCGAAAAACTCCTGATCAATATGAAAAATCTTTACCTGAAATTTTCCCAACTTTCGCACCTGGAAACTTCACATATTACGAAGATATGGGTAAATATGTCTGGACTACCTTTAACGAATTTCAGTGGGACGTAAATTGGTCTAATCCAAATCTATTCCTGGAATATGTAGACATCATTGGATTTTTAGCAAATCAAGGTACCGATTGCGTACGCCTTGATGCAATTGCGTTTATCTGGAAACGAATGGCAACCAATTGCCAGAATCAACCCGAAGTTCATTCAATAACTCAGGCGTTACGTTCAATTTCTAAGATTGTCACTCCTTCACTTATATATAAAGCTGAGGCAATTGTTGGGCCGCAAGATGTGGTGCATTATTTAGGCCAAGGTAAACATGCTGGAAAAGTATCTGACCTGGCTTATCACAACTCATTAATGGTTCAGATTTGGTCCGCACTTGCATCCAGAGATGGACGCTTATTGCACACTGCCCTCTCTCGATTTGCGCCAGTTCCAACCACTAGCGCTTGGGCTACATATTTACGCTGTCACGACGATATTGGCTGGGCAATTGATGATGCGGATGCAGCAGCCGCCGGTATTAACGGTGGCGCACATCGAAATTTCTGCGCTGATTTTTACGGAAATGAA
>Ga0208546_1000568_pt1 | contig 13170 bp, 15 predicted proteins | sample DEB19_08_DNA_4_FD_184528 | JGI IMG/M metagenome (GOLD analysis project Ga0208546, IMG submission 184528) | Aqueous microbial communities from the Delaware River and Bay under freshwater to marine salinity gradient to study organic matter... | ecosystem: Environmental > Aquatic > Marine > Coastal...
AACCTGCAATACTTCATTGCCGATATTCAAGAGACAGAGCAACGCATCGAGGACACGTTCTTTGTCCCCTACATCCTATCCATTTCGCAAATGGAAGGGGTGCAGCCGCGCAATCAATGGGAAATCAGCGAGCGCAAGGGGGAGGGCCTGGCTGTGCTTGGCCCGGCGGTGCAACGCTTGCAAGGCGAGCTGCACAACCCGCTGCACAATCGCGTGCTCAATCGCATCTATGACGTGTGCATTCCGCTATGGACCATCGGCGCGCCGGCCATGTTGCCGCCGCCGCCGCCGGAATTGCAGGGGCGTCCGATCGCCATCAATTACATATCCGCCCTGGCCCAGGTGCAAAAGGCGTCCGCGCTCTCAGGCATGGAGCGCTTAATGAACACGGTGGCCAATCCGAACGTGGTGCAAGCCTATCCAGAAATCCGCCACAAGGTTGACGCGCAACAATGGGTAGACGAGTTCGCCGACCATATCGGCCTGCCGCCGCGCATCGTGCGTTCGGACGAACAAGTGCAAGCCCTCGCCGAAGCGGAAGCGCAACAACAACAGATGCAGCAAATGGCGCAGATGGCGCAGCCGGCAAAGGACATAGCCCAAGCTGGCAAGGCGCTCTCTGAAACCCATGTAGGGGGCGGCAAGGGCGCCATGGAAGCCATGATTGACAACGCGCGCGAAGCCCAGGACCAAACCCCAGAAGCGGCGTAAACGCCCTCTTAACGCGGCGTGGTCCAGCATAGGCCAATGCTTGACCTTACCAAAGACCCGCGCCCTAAAATCCTAGTCGGCTCGCCATCGACGGGCGCATCGTATGACGGCTTTTCAGATAGCCTATGGGGCCTATGGGCGCATCACGATCCTGACCGGGCGATCATCTTGCGGCGCTGGTGTTCCGGGTCCAATATCGCCGAGAACCAGTGCGTGCTTGCGGAGATTGCGCGCGAGTGGGGGGCCGATTACCTGCTCTTGATCGAGACCGATGTGATCTTCCCCAAATTCGCGCTGGACATGCTGCTTGACGCCGACAAGGACATTATCGGCGCCAGCACGCAATACAAGGAACAAGACCTCTACGCCAATTTGCTATCCGGCAAGCCAAGGCTGCCGCGCTTCATGGGCCATGAACTTGACGGAACCGAGTTCACCATTGACAGCATCACCGTTCCCGAGGCGCCCATTCGGGAAGTGAGATCAATCCCGATGGGCCTGACGCTTATCAAGATGAACGCGCTTAATGCGGTGTCGCGCGAGGTGGCCAATCGAGACGCCGATATCGTGGAAGCCATGGGCGACGCCGAGCTTGCCACGCGCATCCGCTCCATGTGGGGGCCTCCATTCTTTCACAAGACCGCCTATGCCCCCAACGCAAAGCGCGGTACGGTGTCAACCACGGACATGACCTTTTGCGCTATCGCCCGCTCGATTGGCCTGGAAATATGGCTGCACCGCGAATTGAGCGTGCATGTGGGCCATTGGGGATTTACGAATTTCGGACTGATTATGCCGGAGCGCGCGGAATGAGCGCCAAGGACCGCTATTTACGCGAGGCCCGCGCGCGCGAAACCCGCGTCACCGCCGACATCCGCGACGGCATGGCGCGGATGCTGGACGATCCGTCCATGCGCGCGGCGGTTCACGAATGGCTTACCCTATGCGAAGCGGAAGGGCCTGGCACAAAAGCGCTGCGCAAGTTTGGGCGCGATCTGTTGCGCGCGTTTGAGATCGCCAATTGGAACGGCGTGCAAATCATGCGAGAAGAATATCGCAAGCCAAGGGTGGGGGCCGCGCCGGAGCTGGAACAAGAGGGCGAGGAATGAGCATCTACATCCTTTGCCCCTACGCCATCCGCACCGGCGGACCCGAAGCGCTGCATCAATTGAGCGACGCGCTCATAGGGCAGGGCGCGGACGCGCGCATTGCCTATTACACGCAAGCCCAAGCCGATCTGTTGGCGCGCTCTGGAGTGAGCGAGGCGTATAAGTTTGGCGACGCGGCGATCGCGTTCGACGATTACGCGCACTATGAGCGCAATCCCGTGGATGCGGTTCCCAATGCGTCCGGCAACATCGTGGTGCTGCCCGAACCGCTTTGCCACCTCGCCCCTAAGTTCTGCGAAGCGAAGGTGCTGATTTGGTGGTTGTCTGTGGACAACGCCTTCGGCGCGCTTTCGCGCATCAACCTCAATCTGTTGCGTTCCCCGCGCGTGGCTCACGCCGTGCAAAGCGAGTACGCGCGCAATGTGTTGCTGGCTTTGGGCATCAAGCCAAGCGGCTTGCTTGGCGATTACAGCGCCGATGTCATGGGTAGGGTGACGGATTGGCGTCCAGCCAAGCAACGCGCGCGCATCGCACTATTCAGCGCCAACCCCAACAAGGTCAGCGCCGATCTGGACGCCATCTTCGCGCGCGTGGCCGATATTGATCCAACGATCGACTGCCAGCGCCTGGTTGGCATGTCCGCCACCGCGACCGCTCAGGCCATGGCCGATGCGCGCGTGTTCGTTGATCTTGGCTCATTCCCCGGCAAGGACCGGATGCCGCGCGAGGCCGCGCAATTGGGATGCAGCGTCGTGCTTTCCAAGTACGGCGCGGCCAAGGAAATGAGCGTGCATGGAATGCATTATGTTGACGCTGGCGATGTGGAAGCGGTGGCGCGCGAAGTGGCTGCACTTGTGGAGACGCCGTTCCCGGCGCGGTGCGATCGCATCGGCGAGCGCGAGGCGTTCATGCGCCAGGTCAAGGCCGTGTTTGATGGGCTTGGCGCATGATGGATGAAAACGCGCACAAGGCAATATTCACGCCTGGACCGTGGACGATTAACATTCACGACATGCCAGAAACAATATGGATTGATGCGCCTAGTTGCTCGGGCCTCTGCAAAATTGAAGGCAGCATTGACGTTGGCGTCGCTGATGTTGAGACAGTCAGCTCGGTTGATTATGCCAATGCGCATCTAATAGCTGCCGCCCCGTGCATGTTTTTAGCTATTCAGGCCATTGTCGATGGGGCGGATCAGGGCGCTATATCACAAGATCAATTGACATGGTTGCGGTCTATCTTATTCCGCGCGGCGGCTGGATCGCTCACCATCACCACGTTTGAGGGCTAAGTGTTTGAACCGCAACGACTTTTCTTCTCATAATCCATATTATGCGCGCAATTTCTGGTATGCAAATGAAGCCGATAACCTACTCCGATCCCAGGCTTACGCTCAATCAAAACAAGATCATTGAGCTGATGCTAAACGCGCCGGACGCAAGCCGGGAGGATATCGCGGATGAGATGTGCATGAGCGCGGCGCTGGTCACGCGCGAACTGCGCAAGGCGCGCAATGCGGGCGCGGATGTTCCCGAGTTTCAAACCCGGCCCAAGCATATTGTGGTCAAGCTGGCGATGGCGCGATGAGCTATGACACGCTCATTGTCGGCGCTGGCTTTGCGGGCGCGACCATGGCGCGGCTCTTGGCCGACGCCGGGCAGCGCGTTCTTGTCATCGACAAGCGCGACCACATCGGAGGCAACGCCTACGACTACGCCAACGAGGACGGCATCCGCGTTCACAGGTACGGGCCGCACATCTTCCACACCAATTCCGATCACGTATTCGAGTGGTTATCTCGGTTTACCGAGTGGCGACGGTATGAGCATCGTGTTCTGGCTAGCGTAGACGGCAAGCTCGTCCCCTTCCCCGTCAACATCGACACCCTCGAAGCGCTCGGACTCGAACACTTGAAGCCGCCGCCAGAGGCCGACGCGCACCCCGCCAACGCCGAGGATCAATGCCTGCAGCGTGTCGGTCCCGAACTGTATGAGCTGTTCTTCAAAGGCTACACACAGAAGATGTGGGGCAAGCATCCGCGCGAGCTTGACGCATCGGTGACCGCACGCATCCCCATCCGTTGGGGTAGCCGCGACGACCGCTATTTCACCGACAAGCATCAAGCCATGCCAAGGGATGGCTATACGGCGATGTTCGATCGGATGCTGGGCCATCCGGGGATTGAGGTGCGAACTTCCTTGCCGATGCCGCAATTGCGATACAAGAACTCGGAAAACTTTCCGTCGCAATTCATGGGCCGCCAATTCCGGCGCTTGGTTTGGACCGGCCCAATCGACGAGTATTTCGGCCATCGCTTCGGCCGGCTCCCCTACCGCTCCATGCGTTTCGACCTGAGCCTCGCCTCCACCAACGCATGCGGCGCGGCCACGATCAATTACCCGGACGCCGAGACGCCATGGACGCGCGAAACCCAATGGGCGCTGATCGGCGGCTCAGACGACGCCATGACGCCCGTGACCACCGAATACCCATGTGAGGAAGGCGATCCCTATTACCCGATCCCCTGCCCGGAGGCGCGCGCGCTCTACAAGCGCTACGAGGCGTTGGCCGACGCCGAGCCAGGCGTCACCTTCCTGGGCCGGCTTGGCCGCTATCAATATCTCAACATGGATCAAGTCGTAGGCCAAGCCATGGCCGCGTTTGCGAAAATGAGCGCCAACCCCGCGCGTTGAAAACACGCCGCATAATCCCTGCGATGCGCATTACGCGCAGCAGAGGATCATATGGCGGGCGCTGCTCCAGCACAAGAAACACCAACCCCCGCGCCAGAAGGCGCGGACGTTTCGCTTTTGGACGACGCTGGCGCGGGGGCGCCGGGCGCTGAGAACAGCGCCTCGCCAGAAACAAAGGCCGCCGATGCGGCCAAGACAGAATCCAAACCGGCCCCAAAGGCTGGCGACGATGGGAAAGGCGAAGCAAAAGCTGACGCCGATCTCCTAGCCGACGACGACGAAGGCACTCCTGAGAAAAAGGCGGACGGCCAAGCCGACGCCGACAAGGGTAAAGCGCCGGAGACGTATGAGGCTTTTACGGTTCCCGAAGGCGTTGTGATCGACGAGGAAACGCTGGCGAAAGCCACGCCGATCTTCAAGGACGCAGGGCTCAATCAGGAACAAGCGCAAAAGCTGGTGAGCTTTTACGCCGATATGCAGGCAGCGGCTGGGCAAGCCCAGGTCGCGCAATTCCAAGAGATCAAACAAGGCTGGGCCGCTGAAATCAAGGCGGACCCTGAATTTGGCGGGGCCAAGTTCGACCGCACTCTCGGCGCCGCGAAAGCTGTGCTGACCAAGTTCGGCGACACCCAACTTCGCAACGATCTCAAGGAATGGGGCTGGGCCAATCATCCCGGCTTTATCCGCCTGCTCGCGCGCGTGAACGCAAGCCTCTCCGAAGACACCCTCGTAACCGCCGACACATCGGCTCAACCGAGCGCCCCCAAGCGCAAGGAAGAGATTTTGTGGCCCGGCATGAACTCAAAGGAGTAAAGCAATGGCAGTCGTTGGAAACGATGTGCTGACGCTCGCGGAACTGAAGACGCGGCTCGGCCCTGACAATAAAGTCGCCACCATCATCGAAATGCTCGAACGTCAAGACGAGATGATCGACGATATCCCGTGGTGCCAAGCAAACATGCTGACCACGCACAAGACCACGGTTCGCACCGGCCTTCCCGCGCCGACGCACCGCCGGTTTAACCAAGGCGTCGCGGCAACCCGTTCATCGACGGCGCAAGTGGAATTTCCGCTTTGCCAAGCCGCCGACCGTTCGGAAGTTGACAAGGACTTGGCGAACTTGGGCGGCAATCCCGCCGCTGTGCGTTTGTCCGAATCCAAGCCGCACCTTGCCGGCATGGTGCAAGCCGTCGCCGACACGCTCATCAATGGCGATCCGGTCGCCAACCCGACCACGGATGACGCGAAAATCCCTGGCCTGCATTATTACTTCAAGGACAACACCACCGCGCCGACCAAGGATCACGTCATCACCGCCGGCGGTTCTGGCTCTGACAACACCTCGCTCTGGGTGGTCGCTTGGGGCGAAGATACGGTGTGCGGCCTCTATCCGAATGGGATGCCGGCAGGATTGCAACACGACGACCTCGGCGAAGGCGACGCCTTCGACGCGAGCAATCGCCGCTTCCGCGCCTACATGGACAGCTACACCTGGAATTACGGCCTTGCCGTGAAGGATTGGCGCGCGGTTGTTCGCATCGCCAACATCGACGTGTCCGATCTTGTGGCCACTGTCGCCAATCAGCAAGCGCTGACCACGTATGTCATCCAGGCGCTGGCGAAAATCCCATCGCAGTATCGCAATCGCGCCAAGATTTACGGCAACGCGACGGCGCTGACGGCATGGGAACTCGGCATCCGCGCCGATGTCAAGGCCGGCGGCGGGCTCGACTACGAAAACGTAGGCGGCCAGCGCGTCATGAAGTTCCGGGGCGTCCCGGTTCGCACCTGCAACGCCATCACCGTTGCCGAATCCACGATCAGCTAAGAGGGAGACCACTCAATGCTTCGCGATCACAAACTGGTCTTCTCCGATTCTCAACAACTGAGCTCGGCGGCTGTGACCAACGTAACCTCGACCAACGTGCTCGATATGGGTCCGCTGGCTTCTGGCAACACCGTGCGCAATCTCGGCGCGTCCGACCTTTACCTGGTTGGCCGCATCGAGGCGACGCCGACATCGACCGGCTCGGCCACGCTCTCGGTCAAGCTGGTTGGCGACAACAACACAGGCATGACTTCAACCGCCCTGATCGTGCAAGCGATCTCGACCGTTGCGGTTGCGTCGATCACCGCCGGCTATCGCTTCGCCGTGCCGCTGCCGCGCGTCAATATGGAGCGGTATCTGCAAGTCGAATACAACGTGGCCACTGCCCCGTTCTCGGCCGGTGGCGCTGTCACCTGCTTCCTGACCGATCGTCCCGACGATTGGACCGCGTATAACCAAAACGCGGCTGAGACCAACTCGTTCTAATAAGGAGCTAAATCGTGAATACGCCAATGCCTCGTTATCGCTGTGCAGTCGAAGTTGGGTTTCTTCCCGCCCCCAAGCCGTATGTTATGACGCGCGTGGAGAACGGGCAAGAGTTCGACTTCGACGGCAAGCCCGGCAATTGGATGGAGCCTGTCAACGAGGCTGCATTCGAGCGCGTCGAGGCATTGGTGGCCGCGAACAAACGCAAGACCGTGAACGCGCCGGAAACGGCGGCCAACGGCTCGATCTCGCCCCCACGTTCTGGGATGGCGGGATCGGCCGCGTTCGCGGGCTTGTATCCAAACCAGGTCGCAAGCCCGGCGCCGCAAGTTGCGCCGGCAATTGACCGCCCCGCCCCGCGCAGGCGGACTGCAAAGGCTGAATAACAATGCCGACTAATCCCGCCAATGGGCTCACGCTCTCTGAGCTGATGACCACGGAGCAGCTTATCCCGGCGAACAATCTCGCCGATTTGCCAGCGCGCGCTACCGCCTTGGTCAATCTCGGGGTGAACTCCACAGCATCGGAGCTTAACAAGCTTGACGATTCCGTCACCGTGCTGACCAAGGGCGCGGGCGTATCGGCGGCGGAAACGTATGCGGTAGGCTATCTTCGCAACGGCACGCTCGTAACCACGCGCATTGTTGTCGATCTGACTGGGCTTGTTGGCAGCGCCACGGACCTGGACATCATCGGCAACACTGGCGGCGCGGTCGATTGTCATTGGGGGCAGATTACCGCCGCGCTCAATGGCGCCATGGTTGGCGGTCAGGTGACATGCCTTGAGGTCCCCGCGGGGGGATCGGCGGACATAGATTTTTACTCGGCCAATGAATCCACCGGCGCCCAGGACGCGCTTGTCACGGGTCTCACCGAAACCGTGCTGATTACGTCGGGCGGCGCTTGGACGAGCGGCGCATCCAAGGGCATGACGACAGTGCCCCCAGCTAACGACTATCTCTATATCGCCAACGGGGCCGGCGCAGCGGGCGGCACGTTTACGGCGGGCAAGTTCTTGATCGAACTCTACGGGTATATCGCGTAATTGGAGGCTTAAGCCATGGCCTCTTCCACGACGCAGATCGCAAACCTTGCGCTCTCCCATATTGGCCAATCGCGCATCGAATCGCTGTCTGAAAGCAGCGCCGAGGCGCGCTGGGCCAATGAGCTATACCCGCACGCGCGCGATTATGTGACCGAGCAGCCCTCGATCATCTGGCGCCACGCCAAGCGCACGCTCACCCTGGAAGAGACCGACAACGACCGCACCGTTGACTTCACCTACGCCTATGTGCGCCCGAGCGATTGCTTTTCGTTTCGCTATATCCTGCCGCTCTATGGCGCTTACGATCCGCGCTACCCCATTCGCTTTGAGTGCGAAGGCGATGTGATCTATTGCGACGAGCCGACCGCGCGCGGGGTCTATGTCAAGCAAGAGACCGATGTCTCCAAGTTCACGCCAAGCTTTACCGATGCGATGGCCTGGCATCTTGCGCATCTGCTGGTGCAGCCCTTGCGGCAAGAAAACCGCCTGCTCGATGTAACGCTTAGCGGTTATGCGCGCGCGTTGATGCACGCCATCGCCTGCGGCGCAGCCGAACAACATTACATCAAGACCGCCGACGAAGCCCTTCCCGACTGGATACAGGGGCGCTGATCCTATGCCCACGCGGGTAGCTCAAACCGGATTTTCAGGCGGCGAGATCGGCGAGGCCCTGTTCGGGCGCTCCGATCTTGAGAAGTACCAGCTCTCGCTTTCGCTGTGCAAGAATTGCCTTGTGACCAAGTATGGCGGGGTAATGAACCGCGCCGGAACCGAGTTCATTGGCGAGGTGCGCGACAGCTCGCAACAAACCCGCATCGTTGGGTTTCAATTCTCGACCACGCAAGCCTATGTGCTTGAATGGGGCGAGGCGATCATGCGCCCGATCATGGATCAGGGCCAAATCCTGGAAACCGCCAAGAATATCACTGGCGGCATTACCCAGGCCAATCCTGGCGTGGTCACTATCGCCGGGCACGGATGGAGCAACGGCGACAAGATTTTCCCCGCCTCGATCGGGGGCATGACCGAATTGCTCGACGGGCGTGTGTTTACGCTGCGCAATGCAACCGCCAACACCTTCACGCTTGAAGATATGTGGGGCAACGCGGTCAACACCACGTCATACACCGCCTACACAAGCGGGGGCAATTTCTCGCGCCTCTACCAGCTCACATTCCCTTATGCCGACACCGAAGTCTTTGGCGTAGGCTACGCGCAAACCGCAGACACGATGCTGCTTGCGCACCTCTCCTATGCGCCGCGCAAGCTGACGCGCACAGGTCACGCAAGCTGGACAGTCACCACCATCACCTTCGCGGCAACCCAAGCCGCGCCAACAAGTCCAACGGCAACGGCAACGGTCGGCGCTGGCGCCACCACCTATTCCTACAAGATCACCGCGATTGACGAAGACACAGGCGAGGAAAGCCTGCCCACGTCGGCGGCGACTTGCACCAATGACCTCACCGTCGCGGGCAATTACAACACCGTGAGCTGGACCGGCGCATCGGGCGCCGAGCGCTATATCGTCTACAAGGACGATGGCGGCATCTACGGGCTGATCGGGGGAACCACGGGAACCTCGCTCAAGGATGACAACATCCTTCCCGATCTCGGCGATGTTCCCCCGACGTCGCGCAATCCGTTCGGATCGAGCGGCAATTATCCGTGCGTGGTCAGCTTTCACGAAGGCCGATCAGCTTGGGCGCAAACAACCAACATCCCCGGCGGGGTGTGGCTCTCTGTGTCCAACCTCTACTACAATATGAACGTCTCGGTTCCGGCCAAGGCTGACGATGCCGTCACCTTGGATTTGCGCCCAGGCGTCAACGCGGTCAATGTGCTGGCTTCAACCAAAAAGCTATGCGCGTTCACTAGCGAAGCCGAGTACACCATCGAAGGCGGCGGGGTGACGCAATTCATCACCCCCGCCTCGCTTGTGGTTAAGCGCCATAGCGCGCGCGGCTCGCGCCGCCTGCCCCCGATCGTGATCGGCGATATCGTGCTGCATGTGCAGCGCCAAGGCGCGGCCATACGCGCCTTTGGCTACAGCTTCGAGCGCGACGGCTATCGCTCCAACGATCTTACCCTGCTCGCCCCGCACCTGTTTCGCGGCCATACCATTGTCGATTGGTGCTATCAGCAAGACCCGGACTCGGTGGTGTGGTGCGTGCGCGACGATGGCGTCTTGCTGGCGCTGACCTTCGTGGACGATCAAAACACATTTGCATGGAGCGCGCACTATGTCGCCGGCGCGTTCGGAACCACGACCTACGGCATCGTGGAAAGCTGCTGCACCATCGAGGGAACCGACCAGGACGATGTTTATCTCGTGGTCAAGCGCACGATCAATTCGCAAACCAAGCGCTATATCGAGCGCCTGCTCCCGCGTTGGGACGGCGATGCCGAGGAGATCGCCGCGGCGCGCTTTCTCGACAGCATGGTCACGTTTACAAGCGTGACCTCGACCTCGACCGTGACCGGGCTTTGGCATCTGGAAGGCCAAAGCGTCACCGCTTTGGTCGATGGCAATGTGCAAGGGCCGTTCACGGTGGCGAGCGGGCGCATCACGCTCTCGACGGCCATGATCGCCAACGGTCAGGCTCATGTTGGGCTTGGCTATACCTGCGACATCAAGGATTTGCCGTTTGCCGGGCAAACCGAAACCGGCGCCCCCCAAGGCCGGCGCGTGGCCACCAATGAGATTGTGTTGCGGGTGCGTTATTCGCGCGGGCTGCAAATCGCGCAAGTCTCGCGCGACGACAAGATCATCGACATCAAGTCGCGCGGCGACGGCGAAGCGTGGGATGACCCCGTGCTGGCGTATTCGGGTATATTGAAAGCCACCATTGACGGGGGCTGGGATTCCGACGCGCGCGTGCTTGTGCGACAATCCTATCCCTTGCCAATGGAAGTGCTTACCATTGCGAAGGACGTGGTAATCGGGGGTCCATGATGGCGGATAGCGCAGCAGATTTCGGCGAAGCAGCCGCGACCGAGGAGCAAATCGCCGATTGGCTGACGCTTGTGCGCGCCGGGCGCGCCGCGTCCAAGGGCTACAAGCCCCGGCCCGAGCAATTCGATTTGATGCGCCCGCCCTGGGGCGCGAGCCGGGCGTCGAGCGAGGAATGATCCTATTTCGCCCTCCGACCAGCGCCGACATCGCGCATGTGGCCGAACATATGCGCGCGCCCGATCGCTTGGAGTGCCGCTTGCTTGGCCGTCACGGTCCGCGCGAAGCCTTGGAGAATGGCGTCGCCCTTTCCGATTGGAGCTTTGCCGCTGAAGCGGACGGGCAAACCCAGTGCATCTTTGGCGTCGGCCCCGCCGACGGCTTACTTGGCGATGAAGGCGCGCCTTGGATGTTGGGCGTTGACGGCATCGAACGCCATGCGCGCAAGATATTGATAGGCACAAGCGCCTATTTACCCCGGATGCAAGCCCAATATGAGACGCTTTCAAACATCGTTCATGCTGGCAATGCGATGGCGATCCGCTATCTGAAATGGTGCGGCTTCCAGTTTAGCGCGCCGTTCGCGCATGAAGGCGAAAGCTTTCTCCCCTTCACCTGGACGCGCGCCGGCGCGCAAAGAAAGGCGGCGTAAGGTGTGCGAACCTGCCACAATTATGATGGCCATGACAGCCGCGTCAACGGCAGTCAAAGCCTATTCCGCCATTCAGCAAGGCCGCGCCCAATACCAGGCGGACATGTTCAATGCGCAGCTTGCGCAACAGAACGCGCAGCGCACCGAGGATCAACAGGCCAAGGTTGACGACGCAGCCGCGCTTGAACGCCGCGCGCTTGGCGACCGTATCCGGGCGGAACGCGCCGAAGGCCGGGTTAAGGCCGGCGGCATGGGGATTGACGCCTTCTTCGGGACCCCTGGCGATCTGGACGCTTCCATTGCCGCGACCGGCTATGGCGATCTTTCGATTATGGGTAAGAACCAGATCAACGCCAAGCAGCAGCTCGATGTTCAGAAAGCCGATTTCCTCGATAGCGCGATGATGTCGCGCTCAAGCGCCAAGGGCGCGCTCAAGGCCGGATATCTTGGCGCGACGGGAGAATTACTCCAAGGCGGTGCGAACATATCGGAGCAATGGATTCAGACGCACCCGCAGACGCCGAAGCCGGGGCCGACTAACCAAGTAAACGTGTATAAGTCGCAGCCTATCAAAGTGGGAGGCGAGCCGGCCATCGATTCGATATTTAACGGTCGCGCAATCCGCATTTAGGCTAACCCCGCTTCGCTTCGGGGTCGTTTATTCTGTACGCCATGTCCAGAACAATAGCGACCGAACCGCGCCTCGATCTTGCTTTGCGGGCCCGTCCCGCGCCGCGACGGCTAACCCTTCGCCCGGCTCATATGGTGCAGCGCAAACGCGCAACCTGCGTCACCTCGCGCAATGACATTGAGACGGTCAATTCAGCATCTTACGGCTGGATGACTTCTTACGTTGTGGTTGCGCCAACCGCATCCGGCGGCAGTGGCGGCAGTGGGGGCGGCGGCGGTAGCGGCAGTGGCGGCGGCGGCGGTGGAGGTCATTGGTTGTAATGCCTAGCGTTCCTGTACTTCCAACCAGCGGCAATGTTTCGCTGGACACAAGCCAAGGCTATCGCCGCGTGCAAGCCGATGCGAGCGCGTTCGGAGGCCGTGAAGCGCAAGCACTTGGGGCCGTGGGCCAAGGGCTGGATGCGGTCGCGCACGCGGCGGATGAAATAGATCAAGAGCAAGCCCGCACTGAGGCGCTGCAAGCGGATAATGCCTATGCGGCGGCCTTGCGCGAGCGGCTGTACGGCCCCAAGGGCTACCTCACTCAACGCGGCGAAAACGCTGTTAATCAGCGCGCCGAGGCCGAGGCCGGAATCGACGAGCTTGCGGTGTCAACCCTGGGCAATGTGCGCAATCCGCGCGCGCGAGCGCTGGCCCAGGACGCTTTACAGCGACGCGCCGCCAGCGCCCTGGGGCAAATCTCAGAGCACGCCGCCAACCAGACGCGCGAATCTCAGCTCGCGGCAATTGGCGCGGCGGCCGATGTTGCAAGCCGCAACGCCATCGACGCCATCCTAGCCAATGACGAAGGCCACGCGGCTGAAAGCCTCGCTTCCGCTAATGCGGCGGTGACGCGGCTTGGAGAACTGAACGGATGGGGCGAAGTCCTCACCACGCAACGCCGCCAAGACCTTGCCGACAGCATCACGCACAATGTCGTGGTGGAATTGGCTTCCACGGACCCGGAACGGGCGCGCGCATATTTCGAGGCGCACCCGGTCGCTGACCCGACGCAACGCCGGCA
>Ga0208546_1000571_pt1 | contig 13103 bp, 18 predicted proteins | sample DEB19_08_DNA_4_FD_184528 | JGI IMG/M metagenome (GOLD analysis project Ga0208546, IMG submission 184528) | Aqueous microbial communities from the Delaware River and Bay under freshwater to marine salinity gradient to study organic matter... | ecosystem: Environmental > Aquatic > Marine > Coastal...
TGGTGATCTGGTTGTCGTAGCAGTAGAAGTTGCCACCCACGCTCTCAGGCGCACCCTCAAGGCTGGTGAGATGGTTGTTGTGGCAGTAGAAGCCTCCACCCACGCTCTCAGGTGCACCCTCAAGGCTGGTGATCTGGTTGTTTTCGCAGTAGAAGCTGCCCTCCCACCGCGTGCCTTTGCCGGGTAGTTTATTATCACCAGAATCAAATAACTGAATCCTGCCCTTAATGATCTTGAATTTAACTGCGATTTTCATTTTCCCCTCATCATTAATGATGTAACCACCTCACTAAGCCTATCAACCTCGCGCTCAAGCTCAATCACGCGCATTTCAAGGGTTTCTTGCGTTAGGTCGTAAACCACGGGCGGTTGGTTAGGTTGTACGTAGGTGATTTTCATTTTAACCTCTCCATAATTTCTGCTTTTTGCTCGAACATGCTGCTGTTGATTTTATTTTCCATGACCATCTCCAAGTAAAACGCCAATCATCATTGCATCCATAGTAAGAACACCATCTCTGATTTCCTCAATCATCCTGCTTGTTCTGTATGCCAGATGTCTAGCCTCAGCATCTTCCAGTCTTTGTTTTTCATCTGCTTCGAGATCGTAGAATTTAACTGCCATGATTCTCTCCTTATTTACAGGAGGTATTGTACATGAATTATATACATTAGTCAATAGCAGAAAAATAATCTGTGATAATTTTTTTTGCTTCCATATTCATTGATCTGCAATTTGTATTAGCAGATTGAGCGAATGCATCCCAATTGCGATACTTCTTCATTAGAATCCATCTAGCCTGGAGATCGGGTGATATTTTGTTTGATTTAGCCATATCAAACAGCATTGACCTAACATTTGTCTCTAAAGACATTGATAAAAAAACTTGCTTTGATTCGCCAGCCTTATTTGACATACGAAACGATAGAACTGTTTTATCAGTGATATTTTTGCTCATTGCTTATCCTTTTGTAATGATCTGCATACTGCCAATATAGATGCGCCTCTCGATAAGATTTTTGTCTGTCTGCACCATAACCATAGCCTTCATATTTTCTCACCAACTCCTGCGCGGTTCCTCTGGCAGACATATCTCCGCATATAGAATTAAAAATCTTATCTTTACTCATTGTATCAGCTTTTTCTTCTTTTGTAAATAGTTTATTTACATTAAATTATCTAAACTCTGGAATCCAGATATAAACTCATCATCAGATAGTGGAAATATATTTCCCTGATCGTTCAAGCATACCCAATCACCAACAAACGCTTTTCTAACACCATCATCATTGTAAATAATAATGTATTTATTGTTGACGTTATTAATTACAGAAACCTTGCCAATTTTATAAGCATCCATAAACCAAGATGGCGGTTTAATACGCATATCTACGATCTTAAACGCCCTTATCTTATGTGGCTTGCTGAAATATATGTCTGACACGATATTAGCGCCCAACAAAAATAGTTGCACGCACTCCATCTCCAAAGAGATACCAGCAGACGTTATCCTTGCCGTCCATTTTGCTATCTGGAATCCATCTCACCCTACCAACCGATGCTATCTTCCAGCAATAAGGCATATATGGCTTCGCTTGCTTCGTGTGCATCCAGTCTGCATCAAATAACAACCAGGTCGGTTTAAGTTTTCTGAAATGATCTATCATTGGATGCAGAATCGCACGAGTCCACGGTGGGTTAGTAATAACATAATCGCAGTCTTGAATATTATAATCAGATAGTGCCATAGCGTCCTGTCCAGTAGCGATATCACCACTATAATTACAGATCAAACCATGACTAGATAGATTGGTTATCAATGATCCATCTCCGCAACATGGCTCAGCGTATCTAGCACCGACTGGAATGTGTGGAACAAGCGGCAACACAGCCCTCTTATCCCATGTCATATATGCATCGTTTTTTCTGCGCTTAAATTCTGATCTCTTGCCCATTTTTCCCTCATAAAAAAATCCGGTTTTATCCAGAACCGGAAACTGGTACTTATAGCAGATTTACTATACAGGAATTTCTTCTTCGCTGAACTCCTGAACCTCTACAGCAGCAGGAGTAACAGTATCCTCAGCGACAACATCAATCACATCATCTGCTGACTCAATGGCAGATTCCTTTACAACCTGACTGGCCTTTGTTTCACGCTTTTTAGGCTCTGTTTTTACCGCTGGCGCTTGTGTAACCACGCCATCCTGATCAACATACTCCGTGAACTCAGCATTATCCTTCTCAAGAGCCTTATCGAGATCGGTAGATTTCGGAGCGTATTTCAGAATATTCCTGATTGCAGCTTTCCTCCAAAATTCCTCCCAATCCTTGCCCTTAACCGGATCATAGTTAGCAGACATCTTGGATCGTGATGCGATCTGCATAATCCTCTCTTTTGGATATGCCCTCGCCATACGTTCACCCGATTTTAGCTTCACACTCGCCCAAACCAGAACAGGATTTCCTCGCTGACCTTTCCAATTCGGTACGTGCTTGAATTTTACGCCATCGAAATCGTGGTATAGCTCAAACTCATCACCATCATAAACAACCTCTGAATTGATGCTCTCAATCTCACCCGATTTTCTTGCCAGCTTCACAAGACCTTGAACCATTGGCTGATACTGAACTTTGTCGCCATATACGACCAAAGCTGCTTCACGACCATCAGGCATTAGTCCATCGCTAGATGCATTTTTTACCGCCAAGAATAAGCTACCACGATCCGCATTGGATAATTTATCTTTTTGTGGGTGAGATTGAATAGCGGTCTTGGCAACGGCCAGAAATCGCTTCGTGCTAATACCTGTTCCGGCAAGGCTTTCGTTAAGTGACGGCTCCATTTTATCTAGAGCCTGGCAAATCTGCCCAATAGGTGTTAGTGCATTTTTAGTTTGTGCAGTCATCGGTTTCTCTCCTTTTTTGGTTTTAATTTTTATTCAGTGGTTCAGTTTTCCATAACATCAGAACGGAATCTCATCCTCTGTGGTTTCCTGCGTAGTAGAATTTTGTGCTGCTGGTTTCGCCTCAGACTTACCCCCAAGCATCACCAGCGTACCGTTAAACCCACCAAGGACAATCTCTGTGGTGTATTTCTCAACACCGTCCTTGTCCTTCCATTTGCGGGTCTGTAGTTGCCCCTCAATATAAACCTTCGAGCCTTTTTTGACGTAGTTTTCAATCACGCCAACCAGACCTTTGTTAAAAACAGAGATACGATGCCATTCTGTTTTTTCTTTTTTCTCTCCTGTCGTTTTATCCTTCCAGGACTCACTTGTAGCCACAGAAAAATTTGCAACCTTATCGCCAGATTGCATAGTTTTAATATCAGGATCATTCCCAACATTTCCAATCAACATAACTTTATTCAGGCTAGACATCTTATTCTCCTTTAAGCTCTGTTATAGTCCATCTACTCTTATTACTGATCCTGGCACTATTGCAAAATGCCGTATTGTTAGAACCCATTTTCAGGATCATTTCAGATCGGGCGCGTTTTTTAGCTTCATCTGTTGCTTTGGCTTTTTCTCCCTCTTGGATATATGCCAACGCCGCCATCTCAAACTCGTTATCCTCTGTGGCATCATATACAGAGTCGGTATTATTTGCACGATGCATTTTAGCCAATAGATCGGAATCTTCAACTAAGTCTGGTGGTGGCGGTTCCGTCATAGACCAAAATTCCTTGATCTTTTTCCTCAGCGCCGAACCCATATTCTTGTCACGCTGCCGCCACAATAACTTAACATCCCTCGTATCCATCACAAACACAACCAGCAAACACCAGTCATATTTACCTTCAAGACCAGTAACATTATTTATAAGTTCCAATCCATGCTGAACCTGAACCTCATAGTATGTCGGAGCCTCAATAAATGCTGGCTGATTATTTTCATCGCGCTCATCGTCCTCAATGAACTTCATTTTATAGTCACGATAAGCAACGGTCTTAATCTCCATCAGGCACAATCCGCGCTCATGATGATTAAAGAAATAATCGTAACTAGCGCCCATACGATCATCTTCATCAACGGCAAAGTTATTCATGTCGAAAACAGTCCAGCCATTATCAGCGCCAACCCCGTGAGCAATGGCTTCTTCAAACCTAACGCCCCATGTCATGCGCGAGTTGGCCTCAACCGATCCGTCAATCAGGCCGCGCTTGATGTGCCACAGTTCATATGCTGTCGGAACACTTGGCATCTGCAACCCAAACAGACTGGCAGACTCCGTACTGGTGATATATTTCTTTCTTTCCTCAAGCCACGCTTCACGGCTTTTGATTGGGATTAGTTTTGTTGGCATTTTTCCCTCTCCTCTATATATCTCAGAGCGTCCTCAACGCTTTCAGCGGCAATCTTTAAACATTCTTGCGCCACAACTTCATCACGCAAGCAAAGCCTCTTTTGAACGTAGGCAATCTCACAAGCCAGCCTAGAAAGAACTGACATAGGTGTGTTTCCGCTCCTCTGTCTGCCGTCTGTAACTGCCATCACATCACCATCAAAACAATAAACGCCAATGCCCCAACAGAATTAAGCACAATAGATGCTATCCGTAACATTTAGACCCCCAATTTTTAAAGTGTTTCAACTAAGATCGTGTAAACAGTTTACTTACATTCTAGTGCATTGTCAATAAGTTTTTTTAGGTCTTTTTCATCGCGGCAAACAATGCCAATCCCGCCAGCTTTATTTACCTGATCCAGAAAATTTTGCTGCTCTATAGAAACTCTGCCCGTCTTTGTCTTAATTTCGGCAGCAACAAATTTCCCCGTACCTACATGCCAGCCAATCAAATCCGCAGAACCTTTGCACAATCCGGTCTTATGAGCGCGACCATCTTTATCATAGAAAAGGCCGTTATGATTCCTGAACAACCTCAAGCCAGCCGATCCAGCCGCGAGCATGACGCGCTTCAATATATCACTCTCACCCTGCGCCAAGAGTTACCTCTCGCTTCGTTTTCACAACGATCTCAGCACCGGAACGCAGCAGCCTTACATCATCATTCGTCAGTTTGGACTCCGATATGTACCGCTTCGCATCCTCCAATCCAGCGTCATCATTCGCACAGGCCAGCAGAACAAAATCAACAGGATACTTGGTTTGATATGATTTATTTTTCAGTGCGAAGAAAATATCACGGCAAGCCCTGACATCTGCCATGGCGTTGTGTGCGCTATCACCCAAGCTGCGTCTGCAAATGATACGGTATGCTTCTTCAAGTTTTGGCGATTTAAAGCACTCAGTCCTTCCCGCCATCACCATTTTTTCGGTCGGAGCTATGGCACAAATATCGCGTGATTGCTCCATCGTACAGTGCCACGGTTTATCAACAATATCCTCACCCAAACACGCTGCCTCAATCTCTATCAGCCTCTTATCGAACGCAACATTATGCGCCACAATCATGTCTGCCTGTTTTGCTTGAGCCGCGAACAGCTTGTACGCTGTGATCGCATTAATGCCATGATTCTCAGCCACCTCCATTGTGATGCCGTGAACGTTCGCAGCGCCATCAGAGATAGTCCAGCCATTCGGTTTGATAATGAAGCACATCTCATTCAGTGCTTTTCCATTGTCATCTGTCAGCAAGACGGCCAACTGGCACACCCTCGCTTGCCCATCTTGTTTCGGGTCGCCCGATTTTGGCAGCCCCGTTGTTTCTGTATCTACAAATGCATAAATCATATCCACTCCCCCCATACCAATTCATTAAACCCCATATCAACATATGGCGATATTTCCTCACCAACCCCTGACAACAGATCGCCGTCCTCTTTCGCTTGAATATAAGATACAACAGCACCCCACCCACGTATTTCTTTCAAAAGATCACTAACGAAAGGTTTTAGTTCTTTTGCTGCTGAATAATCACCAGACTCCGCGCACCGCTTTTGAAAGTCACACATAGTTTGGTGAATATTGCTGTATTCTGCCCTTCTTTTTTTAGCCCTATCAAGATCAGTAACATTAAAGCTAACCGCGCCTATAACTGCGTTAATCTTATATCCCGATTTTTGCGTCTTATCACCCGCTATCCACGGCATCCCCTACTCCCTTCATCTGTTTTTTCGCAAGCCTTTGAGCTAAGACATGAGCAGCCTTAGCCGCCGGATTCTTATGCCCTTCCTTCTTAAATTTCGCAATCAGGTAATTCAAACTATCGAGATCGTTCTTAGCCAGATTCGGATTATCGCTGTATAATATATCGTTGGCAATATCTTTTGCTGATTTCCTCATCTGTTTTTTCTGTTGACTTATTACATCGTCCCGATTCAACTCAACAAGATCACCATCGACATGATCTATCTCCCTGCCATGAACCTCATAAATATACCCGCACTCAGGGCATTTTGGAGCTGGACGATGTACAAAAAAACATCTCTTGCATTGGCGAGTCGGAACTGAACTCTTACCGCCCTTATCTTTTTCAATAGGCGCTTCCAGCGACCATTCAATATCACCATCCGGCATATCGTGTACCAGATAATTTCCGGCATGATCGAATATCATTGCCGGAAAATCTTTATACCTTAAAACCCTTCCAATCTTCTGTCTTTGTGTGTTCCTTGATTTTGTCGGCCTCAAATCGCTCATACTCTCAACACAGGCTGTCTTGATACCGCTTGCACTTGCCAAGTCATACCCGAACAATAGCAGATCGACACTCGTTATATTCAGCACCTCTCTTGTGGCAAACGCTCGCGCAATCCTCCTCCTTTGATCCTCTGGCGTGTTTCCATCCATATGAACCGAAGGAATCCCTGCATCCCTGAAAGCGGCAGACACCATCTCACTATGCTGAATTGACGTACAGAACGTCATGTTCAGCCGCCCCATCGCGTGTTCCCTGTAATGCTTTACCGCATCACCGATTAGAACTCTCTGTTCACGCATGAACTGATCCAACTGCCCATGAGAATATTCACCAGCTACGGTCTTGATGCCTGACAAATCTGGCGTTGATGGAGCAAAGTACCTAAAGTCAGACAGCCGTTTTTTCGCTATCAATTCTTTAATTGTCGGCCCATGTACCATATGCTGATACCATCTGTGCAGATGCTTGTTATCAGGAGTCGCCGTTAGTCCAACGACCCATACGCCCTTCGCTGTATAATATTGAATGATCTTATCTAGCTGACCGGAGCCATAGTGAGATTCATCTATAAAAATAATTGTCGGGTTTATTATATCCAACCTATTAACCAAAGTGCCAACCGTACAAATATGCGCTTTACTATATGGATTAAATGGTTTTCCAGCGGCCACAAAACTATGATTAATCGCAAATTCTCTGAATGTTTCCGACATCTGCCGCAGCAGCTCTTTCCTCGGAACAACAAATGCACACGAATGACCTTTTGAAATGGCAGACTGTATCATGTAGCTTGCAACAACTGATTTACCAGATCCCGTTTCTGCACGTATCAGAATCCGCTTATACTTCCGCATCGAGGCGCGAACGTCTGATACGATCTTTTCTTGATCTTCGTACAGTGTTATCAATTACGGCTCCACCAACACACAACGCTTACTAGCTCTCGTTAAAGAAGTGTATTGCCATCTCTGACGCTCGATACCACGACCAATCGGCTCATTGAATACCAGCACATTATCGAACTCGCTTCCTTGCGACTTATGCGCGGTGATTGCATAGCTGAAATCAAAGTGCTGTATCTCTTTATCCTGCCTCTCCGGTAGCTTTTCACCCGTAAAATATCCAGAGTAAGCCTCCAAATTATAGAACCTTCCGAAATTTATTTCGCACCTGAACCAATCTAATTTATTGCAATCATCACTCGCATTCTCGATCATCCCGTTAAACAATCCGATCTCACGATTATTACGCAAACATATCAGTTTCTCTCCCTTGTTCGGGAATATACCGGAATACCCTTGTAGCTCACGAAACCTCTGGTTCCATGCCTGTCTTGTCTTATTATAACCAACGATCACTTGATCTGCTTTTGTATATTCCTCCGGCCCTGTTTCATTCCTGCGCTTATAAACGAAGTCACCCCAATCACAGAACGATAGACCGCGCCCCTCACGAACATCTGTCGCTGCTCTCAGTATCGGGCTATCAAGCGCCTGTCTGTGAACCTGTGTCAAAGTTATATCGGGTGACAAATTACAAACCCCCGACACTGGTGGCAACTGAAACGGATCGCCCAGATATAAAACTTTTTTCGCCAGAGATTCCAAATCTTCTATGATCTCCATCGGCAACATAGAGAACTCATCAACGATCACGCACGATGCGTTGCCAATATCGGAATCCCTATTCAGCTTAAATACGGGCTTTCCATTACTATCCTCATCAACCAACTTGTAAATGCTTCCATGCACCGTATCCGCATCACACCCCTTACTACGCAGTACATTTGCAGCCTTTCCTGTATAGGCGCAAAACCTTACGTTCCCCAATTCCTCCGAAAGAACGCCAGCAAGCGTAGATTTTCCCGTACCAGCATATCCTGCCAGCACAAACCGTTTCTGAAATGGATTCCTCAACCAGCTACGGATTTTACCGTATGCTGCGTTTTGTTCATCGGAGAGATTCATCGGTTTTCCTTTGTTCTTTATTAATTTTTGCTTGGCGATATATATCTGTGCATTTATACGCAGTCTTTCCTGCTCTCCCTCGATAGCCCTGCGTTTACACATCGTCAAAAACTAATTTCTTCGTTGCTACAATTCTGTGGTAAACCGAAGTTGGTTTGCCGCGCCCCATCAAACCCAAACGTAGATAACGGCAATTTTACAGCCCTGCTTTTCATCCCCTTGATAAATTCCCTTGGTGTCATCTTTTCCGCGCCCTTAATATCACCAAGCGGCCTTGCCCAATTAGTCCACGGCGTATCCTTCATCAGCTCTTTTAGCCTTGGGGATGCATTCGCTATCAACACTCCATCATTTAGCGGCCATATACCGTAAACCCGCAGCACCCTTTCAGCATCTTGTGCACAATCATTATTGTAAAACCTCTCAAGCAACTCGCTGATAGTCCTTGTCTGATTTCCACCAGCATCGGTTGTGTACCTAATATCTCTTGTACTCATATAAGTAATAATTCGCTCAGGATCAGTCTTTTCCTCAACGGCAGTATATGGTGTAAAGTCACGCTGGTTCATCCACGCAATAGCATCGTCAAGACTTATCTCTTTGAGCGATGTCAGCAAATGCGCCCCCGCAAGCATAGGAGCAATTTGATCGGCGGCCCTTCTGGAACCAAACACTACAGCCGCCGCATCTACAAACGTATCGCAATTTTTCAGCAACACGGGAAGGTTCTGTATAGTTCTTGCCATCAGCCGATGCCCATACTCAGGCGTAATCGTTGTCGCTATTTCTGTTTTTAATTTTTTATAAAACTCATCAGCGCCATCAAAGCGTGCCTTTTTAATCACCAGTTTACTGATCCGACTTTCATCGGCTCTCTGCATCTCCGCTGTATTAATTGCGGCGAATACAAAGCATGATCTCACAGTGAATTTAATGGCCTTGTGACTAGTTGATCCTTTAATGACGGTACTACCACTCGATGCTCTCCTGACCAACTGAAGGATGCCCTGCATGATTGACCTATCAACAACTGTTTCTCCCTCAGCTTCGTCATATATGACTGGCCTTCCATCACACATCAGCGTTTGACGAATCGCTGCCTCCGATGTTCCACCATCAACACGTATTACAATGTATGAAAGTATCCGCAAAATTACCTCATCCATCACGGTTGTCTTGCCAGACTCGCTTTCTCCCGTAATCCAGATATGCGGCCTCCACTTGAGTGCTGAACAAACCATAGCAACAACAATCCATCCTGCCAGCAAATCACCAGACAGTTCATATTCCCACGAAATCTTCCTGCATATATCTCTTAACTTAGCTGCATCAGTGCTACCTAGTGGCTCCAAAAGATCGGGAACGGTTACATCACGCTTTGGATATATATATCTGGTTTCAATGTCGTGAACCGCTGTTCTCTTACCATCAACATACAGGGCATCTCCACAATGAAAGACACCACGCCCACTGTCGTTCCATACACCGACACCTCTAACCTTATCACTCCTGAACACACCCTTTTCGTGGCATAACGACATCAGCGCATTAGCGGCATATTCAGCTATTTTCCTGTGGCTATCTTCGCCATCAGCACCAAATGTATCCAGCCAATAATCCAAAGGAGCAAGCTGAAACAGGTTCGCCATGAATGCCAAAGATCCTGGCGACAACTCCACAACCTGACCGGATGACTTGGGCATAAAATAATATTTTCCAGCATCATAGCCCAGAATAATGAACGGCATCTTATCGGCATTAAAATTAAACGATGTTCCACCACCGCTGTCACCATCAGAATAAAATATCGGTGCGGAGGAATTATCCGACCCAAGATCGGCCAAGACCTCTGGCACAGGAACGTCCTCCTCCGCACCGTCCACCGCCCCCGAATATTCAGTGGCAGCAGAAACCAAACCCTCAAACCTATCCTTTATTGCCTCTAACCCCTTTATGGCAGCATAGTCATTCCAGTCTGTCGGCTTCCCTGCCGTCAACTGTGCTATTGCCGGATATAATACATGCGCCCCTATCGCTACAGCCGCAGCCTTCGCTTTTATAACCCCGATATTCTCCAATACCCCCGCATCACTCCACTCCTGCCAGCGCGGGTCATCGCCAGCCACACTATCGCCATCAGGTGCATCATTGGCAGATACGTCCTTCGGCTTCTTCTTCCTATTAAACCTCCACTGGTCATTATCAGCAGCAATAATAATACGCGCCTCTGGATATTTTTCCCGCATCGCCCTAGCTACAGGTTCAAGATTGCCGCAATCGAACGCGGCCACACAGGTATACCCCGTTGCCATCCTGATTGACTCTGCCGTAGCATAGCCCTCGGTTATAACGATAACAGATTTATCATCTCCACTATCAGCTATCGGTGCGTAACATCCAGACTTACGAGCGCCCGATATGAATAACTTATTTCCGTCTGCATCTATGGTTTGAACCGTCCATAGCACCCCATCCGCATATCCTGGTATAAGCAACAAGCCATCTTTTATCCTGCAATATTTCCCATCTATGCCTTTTTTCACAAGATAGGCGTGGTCTGTCGAATGTTTAACAGCCTCAGCACCAGCCCATAATGCTTTTGCCACTACAGCAGCGGCTCGGTTACGCTCTATTTGCTCTGTTTCACGCCTTATTTTTGCCTCAGCAAACTTAGCATCCCTTATAGCCTTATCCTCTGCGCTTAATTTCTTCCCTCCTTTTTTCTTCACCACATAATCATACGTCTCTCCGCACCTATGGTCATGAACCCATCCAAACGCAAACTCCCCATCTGTCTTTAGACAATATGACCCCCGTTTCTGCGTTGTCTTATCTCCATTTATTGTATAATATCGTGGCGTATCATCAGGTATTATAGAAATACCTGATGCTGGCACACACCCGCATTCGGCCATGAACTCAACGAACTTATCTATATGTGCTTGACTGAACCCAGATTCAGACGATGATGATGATAGATGAATAACATTTGTCATATTCGTTCCTTAACCAGTTATCTATCTTGGCCGATTCTCCCCCTGAGTTTATCCAATCGCGTTACATCAGTCAATCCACCGTACCAAATTTATTTACTGCCAGTGAACACGTTGCCACGACCACAACCTCAAAAACTGACACTGAAACATCCATCAAAATCGCGCCAAAATCATCCCCAGATTCAGTCAGAAAATCAGGTAAAAAATCAGGTAAAAAATTCTTTGACATATAAATTTTTATACATAAAATTACTTTCCGTATTGTAAAATTTCAACGATGGGGGCTTGAGATCGGTGTGTGGGGAAAAATTTCAGACAACCCAAAAATTATATTAGTGTTCTCTAATGTACAAGATTGTGTAGCTTGAATTTGTTTACTGTGGGTGAATTTACTACAGAAATGAGGTGGTTTACTACTGTCTTGCTACAGGAAAACTACAGACAAGTTATTGATTTTAAATGGTTACTACGTTACTACAGTTTTTCACAATACAGAGACGCTTATACACACATATACATACACACTTGAAGATTTATATAATTATGTATATAGACACTGTTACATATAGATAGAGGAGCTGTATTATTATTTATTGTAGTAATGTAGTAAATATAAATAATAATGTAAATAATGTATATGTATCAATGGGTTAAAATTACTACAAGATTACTACAAGATTTTTTGGCTGTAGTAATTGATTTTATGTCGTTGATTTATAAGGATAAAGTTCTGCTACAGCGAAAAAATGGTGTTTGTTTTCCATAGGTACCGGAAAATCGGAAATTGAGAGCGGTAATTTGACTTGTTTTTGATGTCGATTTTTGATGTGGTTTTTAGGCTGAAATATTAGGGAAGGATTGGTATGGTTTTTTGTGCTACTCTGAATCATGCCCCTACCCCGAAAGGTCGTCACAGCATCTAGGTGTGTTTGAATGCCCCTACCCCGAAAGGTCGTCATCGCATCGAAGGTCTACAAGATCGGACGAACCGGGGATATGACCGTTCATGGAATCACTCATCTCGATACTAAGGTTATTCTGGTAAATACCAAATTCCCTGACGCAAGGCACACACTCATGCACGAAATACTTCACGCCATCTGGCACGAATACCAGATCAAGCACAGGAAGGACTCGGAGGAAAGGATTGTGATGACTCTGGAAAATGCCATCATACAGGTGCTTGGAGAGAATCCCAAGGTCAGAAAATATATTCTGGGTATTTGATTTCCCCACTATGGTTTTTCCCAGACAGGATTCTCCCAGTTGAAAATTCCCCATGCAGGATTTTCCCATACTGATTTTTTCCCAAACAGGTTTTTCCCCATATACGATTTCGGAGAACATGTTTTCCGTAATGAAATCCAGAACTTGCTTGTGTCAGACTACGGTATCACGTATCCTGATCTTAACAGCGGAGGTCATATGGCAGAAATCATCCAGCTCGATGTCCAGAAAACACTCAAACAAATTCCAGTTGACGGCGTTATAGATATCGTCCTGGTTTGCTTGTTTGATGATGATACGATCAAAA
>Ga0208546_1000573_pt1 | contig 13073 bp, 17 predicted proteins | sample DEB19_08_DNA_4_FD_184528 | JGI IMG/M metagenome (GOLD analysis project Ga0208546, IMG submission 184528) | Aqueous microbial communities from the Delaware River and Bay under freshwater to marine salinity gradient to study organic matter... | ecosystem: Environmental > Aquatic > Marine > Coastal...
CCTGCTCGATCAGGTGGGCTGGGTGCAGGACGTGATCGTGAACCAGCGCACCGGCCACGTCGTTGATGGACACCTTCGCGTTGCGCTCGCCATCGGTCGCCAGGAGGCCGCGATACCCGTGGTGTACGTCGACCTGAGCGAGCACGAGGAGCAGGTTGTGCTCGCGTCGCTCGACCCGCTCGGGGCGATGGCAGCGAGCGACGCCGACGCGCTGAGCGAACTGCTAGCGGGTGTAGCCATCGATTCGGATGACCTGCGCGCGGCGCTGGAAAAGGTAACGCCGGCGACGGCCGGACCACCGGGGGACGATCCGGGCATCGACTACCGGCCGCAGTACGGCGTGACCGTGATCTGCTCTAGCGAAAGCGAGCAGGAGCGGGTTTACGACGAGCTAAGAGGCCGCGGGTACGAGTGCCGGGTGGTGGTGGTGTAATGCTCGTTCAGGTTCGGAATCGCTGCTCGGAGTTCGATTCGTACCGCGCTGCGCGGGTCAAGTCGTTGTTCAACGCCGAGTCCGGCGCGAACTTTTCCATCGACGCCGACCTGCCGGGGGAGGACGAAGACTGGCGCATCGGCGTCATCGTCGGGCCGTCCGGCAGCGGCAAAACGTCGCTGGGGCGGCTCGTCTTCGGTGACGCCGAGGTGTACACCGAACCCGAATGGCCGGGTGACGCGCCAATCATCGACGCCATAGCGCCGGGGAAGGACTTCAACGACGTGACCGCATCGCTCGCGGCGGTGGGCCTAGGCGACGTGCCGGCATGGTTGCGGCCTTATGCGGTGCTGTCGAACGGGGAGAAGTTCCGCGCGACGCTGGCGAGGGTCATCGCGGACGCACCTGGGCGCGTTGTCATCGATGAGTTCACGTCGGTCGTGGACCGGCAGATCGCGAAGTTCGGTGCACTCGCGTTCCAGAAGGCGTGGCGTCGAACGAGCGGAAAGGCCGTTCTGCTGACGCCCCACTACGACGTGCTGGAGTGGGTGGAGCCGGACTGGACGTTCGATACGGCTACGCGGACGCTCGACCGGAGGCGTCTTCAACGACCCACCTTTGACCTCCAAGTTTGGGAGACAGACTGGCGTTACTGGCCGGCCTTTGAGCCTCATCACTATCTGAAGATCGGCAAGATGATCGCCGCGACGAACTATGTCGGCACGGTTGACGGGGAGCTAGTGGTGCACCTAGCTGTGTCGCCTGCGTTCCAGAACAACGCATACCGTGCGTCTCGGCTTGTTGTGATGCCGGAGTGGCAGGGTGCCGGGGTGGGTATGCGGTTTCTCAACCACGTATGCGCGATGAACCTACGCGGCGAAACCAGGTTCGGCAGACCACACGGCACGCTGTTTCACACCAGCCATCCGGGTCTATGCGCCGCTTTGCGGCGGGACAAACGGTGGATTCAGAAGTCTGCGTCGCTGTTCGGCGTGAACAAAGGCAAGAGCGCATCAACACTGCTGAAATCGGCGCACAGGGCCGGGGCGACCGCCGTCGGCGTCGGTTACGGCGGCCACATGAGAGCGGTGCAGGGGTTCAAGTACGTTGGCTAACGTCCGCCACAAGCACCCGGACCAGTTGACGAACCGCCGCGGGGGGCGTGGTCGGGGGCTGGTCGTGCCGCTGGATCCGAACGCTGAGCGGCGGGTGGTGACGATGCCGCGCGGTCTGCTACCGGAGGCACAGCGCGTGTGGCGGGAGTTCTGGAGGTCGCGGCCGTCTTACGCCGTCGACGCCAACGCGGACCGCGGCCGGCTCCTGCATTGGATTCGGAGCGTGAACGAACGGGAGCGGTTGTGGCCGTTGCTGGAGGCCGCGCCGGTCATCAAGGGCGCTACCGGCATGCTCGTTCCGAACCCGTTGGTACGGCGCATCCGCGAGTTGACGCGGGACATCGAGCGCGCCGAGGAGGCGTTCGGGATGACGCCGTTGTCCCGGTTCAGGCTCCAGATCGAATACGCCGAGGCCGGTAGGGCGACGCTGAAACTGGCGCGGGACGAACGCCGCGAGCAACCGAAGGCGGCGCGGGAACCGGAGATTGTGGACTACGATGCGTAAGGCCCGCATCAACGGCCGGGTGTTCGAGACGCGCGGCGACGAGGCGATCGCGTGGATTGAGGAGCACTGCGTCTTCACGAACGCGGAGTGGACTGGCGAGCCGTTCCGGCTGTTGCCGTGGCAGCGAAAGCTGCTGGACGAACTGTTCGAGATTGACCCGCGCACCGGGTACCGCCGCTACCGGCGGGCGCTGATTGGCGTCGGCCGGAAGAACGGCAAATCGGAACTCGCCGCCGCGCTGGCGCTGTACTTCGCGTTCGGGGAGGGCGAGCCGTCGGCGCAGGTCTATTGTGCGGCGGCCAGCGAGGAGCAGGCGGACATGGTGTTCGGCGCCGCCCGCAAGATGACCGAGATGTCCGCGACGCTGAGCGCGGCGCTCAAGGTGCCGGAAGGCACGCGCGTCAGCCAACCGCGTATCACGTCGAAGGACGAGCCCTACGACTTCATCCAGCGGCTGACCTCGAAGGGCGCTACCAAGCACGGCCTCAACCCATATGTGGTCATGCTGGACGAACTCCACGTCTGGGGCGTGGGCGAAGCCGAGGAATTGTGGCAGGCGCTCAGCACGGGCAGCGCAGCCCGCCGCCAGCCGTACCAGATCGCCATTACGACGGCGGGCACGGACCTGGAGAACAGCCGCTGCGGTGCCATGTACCAGTACGGGCGCGCGATCGAGCGTGGCGATATCGATGACCCGGCGTTTCTGTTCCGCTGGTGGTCGGCGCCGGACGAGATGGACTACCGCGACCCGGCGGCGTGGCGGCTCGCGAATCCGTCGCTCGGCGCGATTGCCACCGAGGACTTCTACCGCGGCGAGTTGTCCATGTCCGAGGGTCCGTTCCGTCGGCTGTACCTCAATCAATGGGTGGACTACGCCGAGACGCCATGGGTCACGAAGGAGCAGATCCAGGCGTGCCGCGTCGAGCCGTTCGAACTGCGCGAGCGGGTGCCGGCGTGGGTGGGCGTCGACCTCTCGGAAACGCGCGACACGACCGCGGTAGTTGTGGGGCAGTGGTGGGATAAGGACCGGCCGTGCGGCCACGAGGGCGAGCCGTGCATGTATCTGCGGGTACGAACGTGGGAGCGCCCGCGCGGCCCGGACGGGAAGCCCGTGCCCGGCTGGGAGGTTCCACAGGCCGAGGTCAAGCAGCATATACGCGAGTTGAACCATGACCTGAACGTGACAACGACGGTGTTCGACCCGTGGCATTCGAAGCTGATGCGGCAGGATCTCGCGAACGAGGGCATCACCTGCGAGGAGATCTGGCAGACGGGCGCGCGGCGGTCCGGTGCGTCGGCGCAGCTGTTCGACCTGATCGTGCAGGAGCGGCTGCACTTCTGTGATGACGTGTTCGAGCGGCACGTGATGAACACGAGCACGGTGGCGACCGGCAAGGACGGCGGCTACTACCTGAGCAAGCGTGGGAGGGGGAAGGTCATGGACGCAGCGATGGCAGCGGTGAACGTGGTCTACGGTGCGACGTGGGCACCGGCAACGGTGAGCGCCGGGTGGGTGCTGCAATGAACCGGACGCGCGCGCTGGTGCAGGCTGCCGTGGGTGTCGTTCTGGCGGCCGTAGCCTGTGGTGTAGCGGGGCTGATGGTGCGCCTGTTCGTGTGGTGCGCCGGCCTCTAGGAGGCCACGTTGTACGACCAGGGACCGCTGCGCGAGTGGATGCGCAGCCGCACGAAGCTCGACGCGCAGGCCGCCGGCGGCGACTACATCCCGACGTGGCAGGTGGGAGAACCGCAGCCGCTGCCGAACGACATCCGCAGCTACGCGGCCGACGGCTACTCGAAAAACAGCCTCATGTACGCGTGCATCAAGGAAAAGGCCACGTCTTTCGCGGCGCTTCGCCCGCAGGTTGTGCGCCGCGACGGCAGCGTGGCGGCGCGCCATCCGATGACCGCGCTCCTCGAGAACCCATGCGACGAACTCGACGGCCAGGAGTTCGCCGAACTGATGATGACGCAGTTCGAGGTCGCCGGGAACGTGTACGTGCGCAAGGTGCGCGTGTCTTCGAACACAGAGAGGCGCGCGGAGTTCTTCGGGTCCGCCGTGCAGGAACTCGAACTCATCCGCCCGGACTACGTGACCATCCAGCCCGGCAATCGCAGCGAGCAGGACGTGTTCGTGGTCACGGTGGAGGGTCGCGTAGTCGACCGCATCCCGCGCCGCGACATGATCCACATCAAAGAGCCGAACCTCATTAACGACTTCTACGGGCTGAGCAAGATCGCCTTGCTGGTCCGCGAGGGCGCGATTGACCTGAAGATGTCCGACTACGAGTTGGCCTTCTTCAACAACGCGGGCGTTCCCATGGGACTGCTCAGCGTCAAGGGAAAGACGAGTCCCCAGGAAATCACGGAAATCAAGTCCCGGTTCCGGTCCGCCTACAACGGGCTGCGGAAGTGGTTCGACCTGCTCGTGTTGAACGCCGACGAGGCGAGCTACACGCAGATGGGCATGCGCCAGTCGGACATGGAAATGGACTTGACGCGGGCGCACGTCGAGACGCGCATCTGTTCGGTGTTCGGCGTGCCGCCGGTCATCGTGGGTGCCCGCGTGGCACAGGGCACGCAGCAGACGTACGAGGAAGCACAGCACGCGTTCTGGGCCGAGACGATGGTGCCGGCCGCGATGCGGTTCGCCCGGGCGTTCGAGAAGCATTTGTTGCCCGAGTTCGCGGTCCGTGCCGATGCCGGTGCCCAGGCGACCTACGATTTCACGGCCGTCCGGGCGTTGCAGGAGGACCGCAGCCGCAAACTGCGCGAGGTCGTCCGCATGATCAACACCGGCGCGTTCACGGTGAACGAGGCGCTGACCATCTGCGGATTGCCCGCCCAGCCGAACGGCGATTTCTACCTGCGGTCGAGCAACCAGGCCGAAGTGAGGACGATGCCGGACGGTTCCCGCGAGACGTTCGTGATTCAGCCAAGCGGCGACCCGGTGCCGCAGCCGGCCAACCCGCTCGAGGGCGCGGCGGGGATTCAGCTTGAGCAGATCCTGAGGTCTCCGCGTCTCTCGTAACGGTCTACGCACCATAGCGATATGGACACGCGCTACCGTTCTCTGCGGTTCGCCGCGGCTGATCGCGCCCAACGGCGCGAGTGGTTTCGGTTCGAGAACAAGGGCAACGACACCACCGATGTCTACATCTACGACGAGATCGGGTGGTTCGGTGTCCTGGCCTCGGAGTTCGTAGGGGAACTCCGCAAGGTCAAGGCCAGCACCATCAACCTGCACCTGAACAGCCCCGGCGGCGACGTTTTCGATGGCATCGCCATCCGCAACGCGCTGGCGCAGCACCCGGCCACGGTGAACGTCGTGGTGGACGGTATCGCGGCGTCGATCGCCTCGGTCATCGCCACGGCTGGCGACACGGTAACGATGGCGTCCGGCTCGATGCTCATGGTGCATGACCCGTGGGCGATGGTCGTCGGGAACGCGTCCGACATGCGCGGAACGGCCGATGCGCTCGACAAGATGGCTGAGTCCATCGCGGGGTTCTACGCCGCACGTGCGGGCACTGAGACGGACTGGCGGGCCGTGATGGCGGCTGAAACCTGGTACACGGCCGACGAGGCCGTGGCCGCTGGGCTAGCGGACTCTGTGGCCTCCACGGCCGCTGTGAAAAACGAGTTCGATCTTTCGATCTTCCGCAACTACCGGCCTCCCGAGGTCGGCACCAGCCCGGAGCCCTCGCCGGCGCCGGTGGTTCGGGCCGCCGCCGACTGGCGGATCGCAGCGCGGCACGCGGTAGCAGCCGCTGAGTTGGAGGTAATCCATGGCTAGCCTTACCGAACTGCGCAACGAGGCCGCCGAGGCCCTTCGGAGCGCGAAGGCGCTCGCGGAGAACGGCTCCGATCAGGAGTCCTATCAGCGCGCGTGGGGCGCGTACGAGAAGGCCAAGGCGGCGTACGACCGTCTGGCCGAAATCGAGGCGCAGGAGAAGACGCTCACCACGCCCGACATCGCGCCGTCCGAGAAGGTGCGGAACATCGCCGACGCGATGAACCAGATTCCCGGCGTGTCGGCCGACAAGGCCAACCAGAATCCCAGCGGCCACGTCGAAATCGCGCCGGGCGTCATCGTGCCGTTCGCGACCGACAAGACTGAGGGATGGATCAAGAAGTACCCGGTTGCGGCGCAGCACCCGTCGATCCTGGCTCGCCTTTCGCCCGAACTTCGGGCGCAGAAGGACAAGCAGGAAGAGGCGTTCGCGTACTACTTCCGCAACGGCCGGGCGGCCATGGCGCAGAAGCGCCCCGAACTGCTCCCGTTCCTGAACGCCCTTCAGGAGGACACGGACAGCGAAGGCGGGTACCTGGTCCCGACTGACCAGCGGTTTGACGTGATCCGCAATCCCGGCGCCCGGGGTTCGAACGTCCGCGCTCGCGCCACGGTGTTCAACACCACGCGCGACGGCGGCACGTTCCCGACCGCGACGAGCGTGACCTGGGCGGGCATCGCCGAGGAAGCCAACCCATCCGACTCGGACCCGGCATTCAACCAGGTGCCGTTCACCATTCGCAAGAGCGGCGCGAACAACCGGCTCAGCATGGAACTCCTGGCCGATTCTGCGGTGAACATCCCGGCGCTGCTCGGAACGCTCTACGCGGAGTCCAAGGGGCGGTACGAGGATCAGCAGTCCATCGAGGGCGACGGCACGACCGAGCCGCTTGGACTGCGCACCACGGCCGCCGTGCAGGGTGCGATTTCGGACGTGACGGACACGTGGACGCTCGCCGCGCCCACTGCCGTCGAGGTCATCGCCGCCTACTTCGAACTGCCGTCGCAGTGGCGCCAGAACGCGCAGTGGTTCATGACCTCCAGCCTCATGAGCCGCATCGTGCAGATCGGTTCGGCTGCGGCCGGCATCCACTTCATCGAGATGATGAACGGCGCGCCGGGCCTCACGCTCCTGGGCCGACCGGTGTTCTTCTACGACGGCACCGGCTGGGACGACGCCGCCACCATCGCCGCCAACGAGGAAGTCGGCGCCATCGGCGACTTCTCGCAGTATTACTTCGTGGACCGCATGGGCATGACCGTCGCGCGCGACGATTCTGTCTACTTCGCCACGGACCAGGTCGCGTTCAAGGCGCGACAGCGGTATGACTCGCTGTTCGCCATCGCCGACGCGTTCCGCATCCTCAAGGCCGCTTCGAGCTAACGCGAATCTGGGAGCGGGGTAACACCCGCTCCCACCATTCCCAGGAGGGAAAACATGGGCCGAATGTCCCCGCTCCACTCCCCGACTGGCCTCACCCCAGGCACGTCGGTCGTTCCCGCCTCGCGCAACGGCGGCTCTTCAAACGCCGACGTGAACGGCAGCACCATCGACCTCACCGGATACCGCGGCGCGTACTTCATTCTGCACACGGGCGCGATGACCGGCTCGGCTGCGGTGGCGGCGCGACTCCAGTCGAACGACCTTCCGTCCGACCCGACGAACGGCAACTGGTCGAACGTGAACTACACCACGTATTCGAACGCGCAGATCACCAACAAGACGAACGCGTCGAGCACGTTCGAGATGTCGTATGTGCCGTACGCGGGCGGTCCGCTGGTGGTGCGTGCCGTGCTCACTCCCGAGGCCAACATCAGCCTCGCGAGCATCAGTCACATTCTGTTCTGATGCACGTCCGGGTTCTCCGGCAGTGTGACGCAATCGTGGAAGGGCGCCGGAAGGCGCTCTTCCCGCATCAGGTTTACGAACTGAACGCGGATGTGGCGCAATCCCTCATGGATGCGGGGCACGTGATAGCCTACGTGCCAGACACCGCGCGGGAATCAGTGCGCATCATCGGCCGGCCGCGCGGGGGGAGAGGGAGAACCGCATAGTGCCAGGCGTGTACGTGGCGCCGAGTATCTGGCGCCAAATGGACGTGAGGACGGCCACCGCCGTCTACGCATCAATCGCGAGCAACCCGACCGACGAGCAGGTGGTATGGGAGCCACTGTGGAACGACGCGCTGATTTCGCGCAGCCGCTCACTCATGGCGACCAAGTTTCTCACCGACGAGCACCTGAAAGACTGCGACGTGATGGTCATCGTTGACGATGACGTGGTGTGGCAGGCCGAGGACTTCTGGAAGATCGTCGAGGGTTGCCGGGAGACGCGGAGCATTTACGGCGGCGTCTACGTCACCCGTTCGCACAGTGACCCGCACATCAGTTCGCGGCTGTTCTCGGGTTCGGCGATCGACATCCGGCAGACGCCGGAGCGCCGCCCCATCGAACTCGAATACCTCGCGACCGGGTTCATGGCTGTGCACCGCGACGTGTTCGAAAAGATGCTCGAAGGCGAGTTCCGCGACGCGTTCGGCGTGCATCGCATCGTCAAGGTCACGAAGGGCGCGGATAGGCCGTTCTGGCCGTTCTTTTCGCCGTTCATCATCGAGGACGCGCCGGACTCCTACCACTACCTGAGCGAGGACTGGGCGTTCAACGAGCGCGCGCGACAGCTCGGGTTCCGAGTATGGTTCGACCAGTCGATCGTGCTCCAGCACATGGGCCTGTACCCGTACACGGTGGCCGACATCGGCCGGAAGGATTCGGGTCTCCCGTCAAGCGGCACGGACCTCGTCGCTACCCGGGGCCGTGACCGCAAGACGGGGCAACCGCTCATCGATTCGCTCGTGGGCGACATCGCGGAGTGGGCGGACGAGTCCGAGGGCGACATCCGGCGGCTCATGGCGACCGCTACCGCGCGGCTGTTCGAGTTGTGGCAGACGAAGCCGGACGACCAGACGGAACTCGAGTTCTACGAGCGCGAGGACGTAGGCCTGCTCTACGTGCTCGACCTCGCGAACTGGCACCTCGCGGGCGGCTGCCCGGTGAGCCTCGCGGGCATCACGGCGGGCGAGACGTGGCTCGATTACGGCTGCGGCATCGGCACCATGGCGCTGCTGGCCGCGAAGGCCGGCGCGAGCGTGACCGCGTACGAGCCGAACAAGGTCACGCGGGAGTTTGCCGCGTGGCGGGCGCAGAAGTACGGGCTCGATGTCACGGTGGTCGCCGGCGCTGACGTTACCAATTGGCCGGGCATGCCGTTTGGCGGAATCACCTGCTGGCATGTGTTTGAGCACATGCCTCCACCGGTCGCTGAAGGGTTGGTGGAGGCGATGGCGGAATGGCTCAAGCCCGGCGGCACGCTCATCAGCGAATCCGGGTTCCACGACCAGACGACGCCGATGCACCACGACCACCCGGACTGGGAGGGCGTGCTGGCCGGAGCAGGATTCCGGCAAGTCCGGCCGGCCGTGTACCAGCTGGAGCCGGCAGCGGTGCCCGCCTAATCTCTCGACTGGCGAGCCGCACCATCGGAGGCGATGAACCTCTACGGGCGGCTCGACCAGTTCAAATTGCAGGCTGGAGGCATCACCGGGAACGCCGACGATACGCACTGGCTGATGCTGTTGGCGTCCGTGTCCCGGGCCATCGACGCCTACTGCGGGCGCCATTTCTACGCCCGCACGGCCACACGCACATTCGACGGCACGCGCGATTCGCGCATCTGGACGGACGATCTCATCAGTGTGACGACGCTGTCATGCGACCTCAACGCCGACGGCGTCTACGAGCAGGCGCTTGTGGCGAACACCGATTTTGGGCTGTGGCCTACGTCGCAACCGTCGTACATGCCGTATCGCGGCATCGACCTGCTGCCGTGGCGCACGGCTATCAGTGTCTGGCCGACCGTCGCGCGGAGCATTCAGATTGCGGGCTCGTGGGGGTACTCGGCCGAGTGGGAAACGGTGACCGGCTACACCGTGCAGGACAACCCGCTCACGTCCGGGGCGACCACCCTGACGCTTACCTCGAATCACGGCATCCAGCCCGGTGAAACGCTTCTCATCGAGTCTGAACAAGTGTCGGTGACGGCCGCGCCGACGCAAACCACGTTGACGATTGAGCGAGCCTACAACGGCACTACGGCCGCACAGCACGCCAGTTCGACGGCCGTTAGTCGCCGTCGCTACCCGAGGCCCATCGAGCAGGCGGCGGTCATGCAGGCGATCCGCTGGGCGTGGGAGGCGCAGGGAGGAATGCAAGGCTCGGTGCTTCAGACGGAGTACAACATCGGCGCCGGCCGGACGCTTTACCCGATGATTCGCGACTCGCTGGAGCCGTTCCGGCTGAAGGCGTTAGTGGCATGACCGGCGTATCAAGCGTCACCAAGCGCGGCTCAACCACCATCAGCATCGATATGTCCGGGCCGGTGTTCCTGCTCGGCGGCGACTCGCAGCTGGTGTTTCGCACGCTCCACAAGCGAATCGAGGACATGGGCGACATCGCGCTCGACCTCGCCGTGAGCGCGTGGTCCGACAAAGGCCGCTACGTCTCGACACTCGGGAAGTTTCCGTCCGAGGACAAGCTGTTCACGATCGTGCGCTCGCGCTGGTGGGGGCGCCCGTACCCGCAGAACGCGACGGCCGAAGCTGCCGGCGGGCCGCTTCTGTCGTGGTGGCTGGAAAAGGGCATGCGCGGCGGCGTGAAGCTGCGCAGCGGCACGGTCCGCTGGCAGCGCACAGGTTCGGCCATCAAGGCGATCGATCAGCAGGCTTGGTTCGCCGACGCCGTAGCGGACGTGCTCAATGGTTGACGTTGACGCGCTCTACGAGGTCATTTCGCGAACCATCACGAACGGATACGGGACGACTGCTCCCGTGCAGGTGTGGGTGGGCCAACCGAATGGCCTAGTGCCGGGCCCTGGCCCCTTCGCGGCGTTCTGGTTCACCGGCGAATCTGACAAAGAGGAAACGCTGGGAAACGTGATGGTCTGGCTCGATTTCGAGGTGGCGTTCATGTGGCACTACGGGCTTGACCTCGAAACCAGAGGCAAAGTCGAAAGGGCAGTAACTCGGGGATGCAGGGAGGTTCAGGCGGCCTTGCGACTCAACAGCAAGCTCGACGGGCTAGTGGAAGGCATGCGCATCAGTGACGCGCAGATTGGCCCTCAGGAATTCGGCGGGGCTCCGTATCGCTCCATGCAATTCACACTTCAAGTGTGGTGTCCGGAAGAGGAGGAGATCGTCGCGTGAGTTGGAAGGTGGCGAACCCGCACAAGCACCCAAGGAAGATCCCGATTCTCCAGAACGGGGAGCGGACGTGGTTCGAGGGTGACGTGTACGACGGCGATCCGGCCGCATGGCTGATCGAGCAGGGCTACATCGTGGAGGTCAAGGACGATGGCGAAAAGCAACGGGCTGGGGGATAACCTCTTCGTCCACGGCATCGACGCGAGCGGCGACGTGGGCGCGGTGAACACGATCGCCGGCCGAAAGGCCGTGCTCGACGTGACCGCCATCAACGCCTCGGCCGTCGAGCGCATCGGCGCCCTCGGTGACGGCGAGATCTCGTGGAACGCGTTCTGGAACGACGGCGCTGCGGCCAGCCGTGCGGCTGCTGCTGGCTCCACGTTCTACCAGTTCTCCAGCCTGCCCACCACGGACATCGTGGTGACGTACTGCCGCGGTACCACGCTCGGAAACCCGGCCGCGTGCCTGAGCGCCAAACAGGTCAACTACGACCCCACGCGCGGGAACGACGCGTCGCTCATGGCGACCATTCAGGCGCTCGCCTCGGCGGGTTCGCCGCTTGACTGGTGTAAGCAGGTCACGGCGGGCAAGGTCACGCACGCCTCAGCCACCACGTCCACGGGCTACGTCGACACGGCGGGCACGACGGCGGGCGGCGTCGGGTACTTGCAGTATTTCTCGCGCTCGTCCGGCACCCCCACGTTCATCATCCAGCACAGTTCGGACACCACAAACGGCACAGACGGCACATGGGCCACGCTGCTCACGTTCGCGGGCACCGGCGGCACCACGGCGTTCGGTGAGCGCAAAGAGGTCACGGGCACGGTCAACAAGGGCATTAGGGCGCAGACGACCGGCACGTTTTCGAACGCGATCTTTGCGATGGCGTTCCGGCGCGGCACCACGGTCGACGACAAGAGCCTAGCCTGATGACCCGCATCTACCTTCCGGCAAAGACGACGGTACGACGCTTCGGGCAGCCGGCGGCGACGTGGAACGGGCCGTATCTCCAGTGGGCGAACTGGCGCACGCCGGTCGCCCCTGGGATGCAGGCTGCGCGGCTCAGCGTGCCGATGCGGCAGGCGACGTGCGAAGAGGTTTCCTGTACGTGGTTCATGTTCGGTCACGAGGGCGAGGATCCCGACAAGAACGGCGTGATGGCGCCGTTCGTTCACCCGGCGGGCGTGCGCTGCGGCGACTTCAAGCGCTGCTGGCATCCGAACTGCCCGTGTCCCGCGCGTGCCAAGCAGCACCGCGTGCCGGATGAGCGGTACCAACTGCTGCACCGCGTAGGCACCACGCAGGGCGTGCGCACCGTCACGAACGACGAGTGGAAGTACCGCGTGGCCGAAGGGCTCGACGCGCAGGTGCACATCAAGACTCGGGGGCTGTAACCGAGTCTCTCGCTGATCCCCCCGGACGCTGAGTCCAACACCTCTAAGGGGTTGGACTTGGCTAAGGAAAACGGGATCGGCATGACGTGCACGATCGACGATTCCGGTGGAACCGGGCGCGCGATCACGAACGACATCACAAACCTCGCGTTCACCACTCCGCGCGGCCTTCAGGACGTGACCGGCCTGAACAGTTCCGGCGTCGAGCGGCTGCTGCTGCTTGCGGACGGCACCGCGACGTTCAACGGCGTGTTCAACGACGCGACCAACCAGGCTCACGACGTGTTCAAGACGGTTCCGACGACCAGCGTTTCGCGCACCGCCGTGATCGTGCACTCCGGCCAGACCATGACGATGGAACTGATGCTGACGGACTACCCGCTCACCCGAGCGGCTGACGGTTCGCTCACTTTCGCCGTGCCCGGTTCGCTCGCGAACGGCACTGCACCGACGTGGAGCTAGCCTGATGCGCGTACCGCAGAGAGAGGGCGTCGTCACCTTCGAGGGAACCCCCTACGAAGGCGCGGAAGTGCGGTTGCGGCTGTCAGCACCGATGAAGCTGCTGTTTCAGTTCCAGTC
>Ga0208546_1000584_pt1 | contig 12963 bp, 14 predicted proteins | sample DEB19_08_DNA_4_FD_184528 | JGI IMG/M metagenome (GOLD analysis project Ga0208546, IMG submission 184528) | Aqueous microbial communities from the Delaware River and Bay under freshwater to marine salinity gradient to study organic matter... | ecosystem: Environmental > Aquatic > Marine > Coastal...
TCTATGGAAGACGAGCTGCAAAAGGTTTTTCGTCTTAACGCAAAATATCTTGAGCATGACGTATATTTCCGTTGGGGTGATGACCAAATCCAAGTTACGAAGGATGACTATCAGGATGACTTCCGTGTAGTTCCTGTATTTGACCCTAAGTATTCTACTAGGTCGCAAAAACTTGCAAAGGCAGAGGCTACCTATAATTTTATCATACAAAATCCTATGACGATGCAGAACGGTCAATCAATATACCTCGCGTCAAAAATGTACCTAGAGGCTTTGGACACCGAGGATATAGACCTCATTCTTCCACCGCCGCCGCAACAACAGCCAATGAGAATAGACGATCAAACATTGGAAAACACCTACTTTATGATGCCGCCTGCAAACAGACCACTTTTTGATGTGTTCCCAGATCAGGATCATATTAAGCACATACAAAACATTGACAAACTTATAGCGTGGCTAGATCAGTCACAGCCGCTTATGGTTCCGAATTTGCCGGGTGGTGATCCACAATTATCTCAGCTTTTAGCAAAGATGACAAATGAGCAGAAGGAAGAATTGATAGCAAACCTTCTGCGCCATAGATCATTGCACGTAGCTTTTATGTTCGGTCAACTCAATGGAGTCATGGATGAACAAGGAAACCCAATTCAAGCTGGACAAGGACCTGCTAATGGCATGGCAGCACCACCAAGCGACTCAGCAGATATGGGCGCTCTTATGCAGGCGCTACAATCCGCTACAGGACATACTGAAATGCCCGATGGAGAAGGTGGAATACCACCGGGCGCAAGCGGAAATGATGGAAACGCTTAGGGCTTATTTTGAGCCTATAATCCCAACAAATTGACCGATTTGACGAACTTCAAAATCCGTATGACAATTTAGTCATGGGATTTTTTAGTTCACTTTGGTCCGGTGTTAAAAAGGTTCTGCCAATAGCGGCTGTTGCAGCACCGTTCCTTTTACCTGCCGTAGCTCCAGCTCTTGCCGGAAGTCTTGGTATGGCTGGTGGCGGTGGTTTTTTAAGCACACTTGGAACGGCAAGCAAGTTGCTGTCAGGTGCAAATTTAATAAGTCAGATTGGTCCGGGATCGTCCTCATCCTCTGCGCCAAGAACGGCAGGAACATTACAACAGCAAAAACCAAAACAGTTAGAGCGTCCAGATTCAATGTCTAGGCCAAACTCGCTTGCTGGTATGGCATCTTTTGATCCTATGCAGGAAAGGTCCGCTTTAGCAACGCAAGGCGTTCAGGGTGGACTTGGTAAAGATGAAGATTCTTATTATCAGAATTTAGTACAGAGATCACTGATTGGCGAGGGCAACAAACTCCAGCCATCATTGAACAGTCTGTTGCCTGTGGAGCAGCAGTATCTTGGTTCTAAAGGAAAGAACCTTGGTGGAGTAGAAGAACTATTAAGGTCGATTAGAGGTTACTAAGGAGGAATAGAATGGCTAGAGACTTTAACCCTATCTTTGATAGGGTACTAATCAAACGCGCAAATTCAGCGTTACAAAAAAAGACCGAAAAAGCAGGTCTTATTGTTCCAGACTCAATCAAAGAAAAATATCAATCATCAGAGGGCGTACTGGTTAAGTGCGGAGACTCTTGTGACGATATTGTTAAGGGGTTGATCGGAAAGAGTATTTTGTTCGCAAGATACTCTGGTGACGATATTAAAATAGGAAACGATGAGTTTGTTTTGGCAACAGATAAGGACATTTTTGGAGAACTGACCAATGAGTGAAGAAATTGAAAATCAAGAGCAACCAACGCAGGTAGAACAAACAAATGAATCTACTGAAAATACTGCACCGCAAGAAGCGCCGGAGCAAGAAGATGCCGAAACCGGAGCAGATACACCTCAGCAAGAGACTGATGAGTTTGATCCAGCGGAACGTGTGCCGATCAGTGATCCAAAAGTCCAAAAAAAGGTGGACTATCTTTACAAACAGGTAAAGATGTCAGATGCAAGAAATCAGCAATTGCTGACGTTTTTGCAAGAGCAGCAAAAGCAACTTGATGAGATGCGTAATCGCTTCTCGCAAACAGACCACGCAGAGGCAGAGCGAGTGCTGTATAGCAGGCTTAAAGAAGCTCGTGAAGCTGGCGACGACATTATGGCTGATAAAATCCAGAATGAAATTATAGAGTTTAAGGTCGATAGCAAACTCAATAACTTTAAGCAAAAACCTCAACAACAAGACGACTTTCAAAAAGCATACCAATCGGCTGATCCTGATGTTCGGTATGTTGTTGATTTGGCTCTTGAGAAAAACGATATGGGGGAGCCTATCCGTCCTTGGCTCAATGAAAGTCATCCCCGCTTCTCCATTGCCAAGAATACTGGCGAAGCTCTAGCACAAAAAATGCTTGAGGAAACTGGTGTTGTTGACATTAAGGCAATTATGAAGGAGTTGGACAGGGCTATGAGTGGGCAAAAAAAATCAACAGGAAACTCTCGCGCACCCGACCCTATGAGGGGTGATTTGACAGGTGGGCAAAACAGGGCGAAAATTAAACCAAAGCTGAGTGATGCGGAAAAAGAAATCGCCCGAAAACTTGGTATGAGCGAAACTGATTACGCAGATGCACAGCGAACATATGGAAGTGGTAAGAAATAATGACTGATATTTTAGTGAAGACAGAGAAGAAAGATAAGACAGTTACGGTGGAAAAGCCTACAAAACCGGGATTCAAGCCTGCGGCTCGTCTCGGTAGCCTTAAAGCCCCTCCGGGATTTACAGCGCGTTGGTGCGCTGCCGATCCTGAGAATGTGGCAAGAAAAAAGGCAGAAGGCTGGATAGTGATGGAACAGAAAGACAATCGTGGTATCGGTGTCGATGTCCTCGATGTCAATGATGGCTCTGTAGTGTCTAACAATATTCGTTACCGCGACATGATCGCAATGATGTTGCCAAATGATATTAAGGAGTCACGCACAGAATATTACAAAGCAGAAACGCAGCGTTCTACACAAATGATTATGAAGAAAGCTGACGAAGATGCAAAACAAATTGGTGTTCAGACTTATACTCCAAAAGGTATGTCTGGGCGTATCGTAATCGAATAACAAAGGATCAACAATGTCACAATTTACGCAAAGAGGCTTTGTTGCTTGCCGCAAAATCGGTGGTGGAGAACCCGTTCTCAAGCTCATCGAGGTTTCGGCTGTAGCAAACGAGGCTTATTTTATCGGTGATGCTGTCACCCTTGGAGCTAGTGGCAAGTGTCGCCCTCTTAAGGCCGCTTCTACGACTGCCCCACTCGGTGTCATCCAAGCACTGTTCTCTAAGTCGAACAACCGTCCGAAGCCGCTGGCTTTGAACTTGCCGACAAACGGCCCGTTCCTTACCTCTGGTACGGCTGGTTATGCTCTTGTAAACGTAGACCCCAACCAAACTTATGTTGTCCAACTCGGCGGCAACGTAGTTCAGGCTGGTATCGGCGCTGCCTATAAAGTATCGGCTGGCGCACCGAATACGTCTACTGGCCTATCTGGTCAAGAGCTTGGTTCTACTGCTTCAACCTCCGCTGATGCTGATGCTCAGTGGCAAATCGTTGGTTTCGCTCCTGTTGAGTGGATCGAGGCTAACGGCTTCCCGACCTCCATTGCTGCAAAAGCACTGGTAGAAGTGAAGATGGTTGGCGGTATCTTTGGCGGCAACCCGGTATAATAAGGAGATAGCAACATGGGTTTTGTACATACAACTGGAACGGCCCCGGAACTTCTCTACCCCGGTCTTGCCAAACTTTGGGGAACGTCTTACAAAGACTACCCGAAAATCTATCCTAAATTCTGCACTGTTCGTACCGAAGACAAACGTGCCTTCGTTAAGGATCAGGAGATTAACGAGCTTGGACTTGCATCCGTTAAGGATCAGGGCGACTCGGTAGCCTTTGATCGTATCACGCAAGGCTTCCAAAAAGAGTATGTCTTTACGACATACGGCATCGGTGCGAAAATCACCCGCGAGATGATGGAAGATGACCTTTATAACGTCATTAACCGTATTCCGCAGTTCCTTGCGAAAGCGATGGTACGCACTGAGGAAACACTTGCTACGAACGTCCTGAACAATGCGTTTGATAGTACGGTAACTGGTGCTGACGGAGAACCTCTGTGTGACTCTGCTCATCCGAACAGTGGATCGGCTGGTGGTACGCAGAACAACACGCCCACAACGGCTGCTGACCTTACGCAAGCATCTCTTGAGGCTGCTTGGATTGATGTTAGCAACTTCCGTGATGGTAACGGCAACCGTATCGTTGTTACGCCTAAAAAACTGATTGTATCTCGTTCAGACTTCTTCAATGCAACGAAGATTCTGGAAACGAAATACAAAACAGCATCGGCAGATAACGATGTGAACGTACTGAGCAACCTCGGTCTGGAACTGGTAGTCACGAACTACCTGACTGACCAAGATGCTTGGTTCCTTATCAATGATGTTGAAGATGGTATCGTGTTCTATCGCAGACGCGAAGCCTCTATCAACCGTGATAACGATGTAAACACGGAAAACCTGTCAATCGTGACAACTGGCCGCTTCGATGTTGGATTCACCAACTGGAGAGGCGTATACGGGTCACCCGGCGCTTAATGAATAGAGGCGGGGGTTAAAATCCCCGCCCCTTCCAACAACAGGAGATTTAAATGACAACTTTTAAAGGTCCTTTGCGCGTAGGTGATCCTCCGACTGGTAATGGAGACGCATACGACAATCATGGATTTGTTCGCGTAATGCGGCAAATTCCCACAGGTGGGGCTGTTGGGCAAACTCGTAAGATTATTACGGTTCCTCCCGGCACAACGCTTGTTGGCGCTGGATATGCTCTAACGTCTGCTATCGGTGGCGTTGACACGGCTGCATCCGCTATGGTTATCAGCGTTGGTAACTCTAGTGACGCAACCCGTCATGCATCATTCAACGTATCTGCTGGTGTATCGCAACGGTTTATCACAAACGTATCAGGCGGCACTGATTATGATGCTGGCGGCACGATTGTTGTAACTGTATCAGCACTCAGCACGACTACGTACACTGGTGGTGGTCGCGTATTCCTTGAGTTTGTTACAGTGGAGTAGGTCATGGCACAGATTAAAAGCTATACGGTAACTGCCACTGCTGGCGGCTCCACTTATAGCCCTGTGTATGTGCCTGACTTCAATCAAAATCCATTCTCTATCAGCTTATTTGTAAACGTGGGTACGACAGCTAGGTATACTGTCCAGCACACGTTTACAAACCCATTTGAGACAGCATTAACATCTGCTGCTGCTGGAGTTTGGCTTGCACATGAATTTTTATCGTCTGTGGTATCAACATCAGATGATGGCAACTATGCATATCCAGTTATGGGTATTAGGTTGTGCGTTAGCGCTGCCAATACTGGTACTGCTACGCTTACGATTGTGCAGGGTCATGGTACAGGCTCGTAATGGAGGCTAAATGGCTCGCAGGCGTGGCTGGAAACGCGGTGATTGGCTCGTTGAAGACGAGGAAAGCGGTTTTGTAGAGTACGCAAGCCGCTGTTCTCGTGATTATTATGGCGTATTAAAGCGCAAAGACCAGAACGATCAGCAACATCCTCAAGACTTTGTTAGGGCTGGCCTAGACCCAAAAGTGGTCGAGCCGCTAAATCCCCCGCGCAGGGAATATGACGTTACCAATAGTTATGTCGGAAATGAGATCGGAAGTACCGGAGTACCAGTTCCGTATGGGGCTGCAACGCATTTATTCCAACAAGGGATCGGACGGATGGAAATCGAGTACGACTTTATCGTTACATGACACAACGCACACCTTCATTTTTGAAGCAGTTATTTGAAAACGGTGACATCCCGCAGGCAACGGACTATGAGGATGTATTCGATAGCTACGTAAACCTTGAGACAAGCGCCGCTCAGACAATGAGTGGCAATCTTATAGTGCCAAATATTAGAGTTAGCGGCACTGTAAGCGCAGACTCCATTCGTGCGCTATCAGGTGCTTATGCCGCAATTGTTACAGCGGACTCAATTCATGTTAATGAACGTCTTTTTAATTCATATGGTGCAATTAACGCAGCGGGGACAACGCAATCAACGTCTACGGTTGTGTCGGCAGATGTTAACTTTATTACGGTCAGCGATACAGCAAGGGGCGTAGTTCTTTTAGATCATCATGCTGGATCACAGCAATATCTTGTAAACAATACAGCGTCAACTACGGCGGCATCTGTGTTCCCGTCATCTGGGTGCAATTTTATTGGAACAGCGGCTAACGCCCATATACTGCTTGCTGCTGGTCAAACTGTACAAATTTTACACGTTGGTGCATCGGCATATGCATTCCAGAGGTACTAATGGCTCTTTCAGACCAGAGACTTACTGTACTTGAGATTATTAACGAGGTTAGGGAAAAAACCAAACTCGACTCTGTAACTACGATTACGTCTGATAGCGACTCACTATTAAAACTAAAATTGCTTAATGATGTTGTTTCAGAAGTAGCCGATCATGGAGACTGGCAAGAACTTTTGACAGAATTTTATGTCACAGCTCAGTCAAGTGCTGCTACCTATAGCATCTCAACGCAAGCCTCTGCTGCTGGAGTAAGGGTAATACAGAATATCCATGAGGTTGTATTTGCCGATGATACGGCAGAAATGAGAAAGACTGACATAGATACAATTAGAAGGCTGCAAAGGGTTGGTAGCTTTGGTGCGCCGAAACAATGGTCTGTTCAGGGCGTAGACTCAGAGGGAAACCCGAAAATATCAGTATATCCGACTCCGGCATCTGCTGAAAATGGTGAGGTTTTTACAGTATTGGTATATAGCAAACCTCCATTTTACACAACAGCAAACGGAACAACAAGACCACCGTTTCCCGGAAAATTACTTGTTCAAGGACTATGGGCAAAAACAGTATTGGATGAGTCAGATGGAGAACCAACGGAACGATTTAAGGCAGTCAATCTTATATACGAAGATTTGCTTACAGAGAGTTTCAATAGATATAATGGAGATACTGGAAGCACTACGTGGTTTAGGCCGGGTAGAGGGCGCAGATGACAACCATCCAGACAAAATACACTCCCGGCAGATTAGGTCTAGGGACTGAATTTGCCCTATCTGAGATACCATTAGAGTATTCTCGCGCATTTACAAACAGGTTTATCAACCTTCGTGGAAACGCAGAGAAGCGCGGCGGTATACAGAGGCTTGGCAATAGAATATCAGGATCACCAGATATAACTGGTCTTCACGAATATGTCTCCGATAATGGCACTGTATATTTATTCGCATCAGCCGCAGGAAACATATACAGGTACAATTCAACGACAAGCAATTGGGATAGCGTTTTGACTGGTAAGGACGCTACACAGCGTCTTATTTCAGTGCAAATGGGAAATAAGTTGATATTCGTAAATGGCTCTGATCGTAATTTTTATACAGATGATGGCGGCAATACATTTAAAGAACTAAAGGCCGTTGTGGAAACTGGCAGAACGTCATCTACACAGACAGGACTAACATCATTAACTGATAGCAATATAACGAGTTGGACTGGTAATACATTTGTTACCAACAATGACCTTGTATACAACGCCACATTAGGGGCATATGGCTTCGTTACGTCTGTTGGGGCAACAAATATATCTCATACAGCGATCGGCTCTGCAAATGGAGCAGATGGGCTTGGCAGGGGAAAGATTATAACAAACAGGAACCAAGCAAGCGGTGATATTTATGAGATTATAGATACTGTAGAGCTAAATATTATCCCTACAGGTCTTACGAAAGATAACTATGCAACACTGACAGGCAGCACGTCTGCTGCTGGTGTTTATGTATCTGGCATAGATTGGACAAGTACGGAGATTCGCGTTGGCGACTTTATGTACAATACAACGAGAAACGCAATCACTCGTGTTAGCGCAATATCTACAGCCTGTCTGACTGTACAATCTGTGTCGGGGCAAACGGCAAACGACACAATGACATTTCACAAGTCTGCCATGCCTATTGCTACGTGGCCGCACGTTCATTATTCAAGGCTTTATCTCATAGACGAGAGAGACAATGGTACTGTGCGGATTAGTGGGCCTGATGACCCGCAAGACTTTACTACATATCAGCGCACCCTTGATAGTACATCGTTCTCATTCCTTAATAGCCAGCCACAGGCAGAGCGATTGTTGACGCTTGATACGTTCCAGCAATACCTTGTTGCTGGTGGAGAGCGTAACGTCTATGCGTTTTCCGGTATGGATACTGTCGCGGATACATCGGCTGTAACAACGGATATAGAGCCTGCTGGTCTATTCCCACAGGGGTGCGCTTCAAGATATGGCCTAGAGTCTATTGGCGGGGCTATGATTTTCGCAGCGAATGACGGTCTTCGGAACTTTGTTGCCAACTTTAATGCTAATACATTCCAAACTGCCAATATCTCAGAAGCAATAAAAAGCGAGCTTTCCAAGGCAATAAAATCCAAGATAGATGGCAATGATACTGACGATCTTCAATGTATACATTATCCCCGCCGTAACTGGTTATTGTTCATGGTTGGAGATACCATCTATAATTATAATTACACTCCGTCATTTAACAATGGGCAAATGACAATAAGTACATATGGCTCATTTAGCAAATTTACGGGCAAATTCGCACAGCAAGATATTTATATGGTAAGACGCAATGGAGACTTAATATGCGCTGGTGCTGGTGGATATGTATATGAGTTTGACAAGGGTAATTATGACGATGATGGTGATACCATTATTACAGTCTTGGAGACTGGCTTCCTGACACTAAGCGAGCCGCAGCAATCAACTCAAATACGCACTGGCACATACATAAAACCCGTTTTTGAAACATCTGTCCCGATAGAATATAATATAAATGTTGTAGGCGGCTTTGACGAGCGTTGCAGGGATGAAGTCAATACAACTACTGAGGGCGTAGGACAAGTAAACTTCGGTGTTGTCGGGTCATCCCCCATAGGCGGGAATAGGGTATTTGAGAAGAAACTTCCTCTAAGATGGAAGGGGCAAGAGTTCAAGGTAAGGATAATTACGGAAACAACTGATGGGCCTGATATTATTACAGGATTCACAATCTACGGAGCAGTTTTAGGGAAGGTTTAAATGGCTTTTTTGGGGTTTAGTGATTTTGGTTCTTTTGCCAATACAGCCGGAAGTGTCATGGATATTTTCGGAAAAGCACAGGGATTGCTTGGGAGCAGGGGCGCTGCAAAAGAGGGGCTGAATATAGCTACCAGTCAAAAGCCGACAGCAGCAGAAGCTAGGTCAAACCAGCTATATGAGGCAATGCTTGACCCGTCTAACCCAATAGCAAAGATGCTATCTCAGTATGCACAGCAAGCCCAAGCGGAGAGTGTTGCGTCACAGATCAGGGAAATGCAACTTGCAGATAGACGCGCACAAGGCATGGGACGCAGGCCGACTTTCTTCTCCCCTGAAAGGGCCGATGAGGCTGTTAGCTTCCTTACATCTAGGGCGGCTCAGGGCGGGATTCCAATGGGGCTTGGGTACGCACAGGATGTAATATCTCAAGCCGCTGGTGGACTAAAAGGACTTATAAACCCACAGGTTCAAAGGCAGGAGTTTGCTAGAGACGCAAGATTAAATTACCTTGATAAGCAACAGCAGCAAGCTGGTCAATGGACTGGCGGTGTAAAAGATATTCTTGGCGGCATACAGGGCATACTGCAAACAGTTAATAGGCCGCAATCAAGCTATACAGATATAGGCTGGCAAAATTTCCTTGGGAGCCACTAATGATTAACGAAGACCTGTCACAATATGATCGAATTACGCAGATACTAAAGTCTCAGTCTGCGCCAAAGGTTCAGCAATTAAATCCACAGGAGTCAACATCGGCTTTTTTAAGGTCTTTGGTCGATAGGTCTTCTTATGGCGCTCAGGCTGAAAAAATGCAGCAGTTAAACCTTGACCGCGCACAGCAAGCGCAGCAATTCGAGATGGAAAAAGAAAAATCCATCTTCGATATTGCCAATCAACGTGCTGCTGCTGGTGATAAGGTTGCGGAGAAGATGTTGGAGAGAGCGAAGCTATTTGTAGGTGACGATGCAAATGCTCAGGCACAATTACTAGATTATCTTCATAAAAGCCCAGATCAAATAGACCCAAACAATGCATATCAGCTTAACTCCGCTTTTGCTCGCGGTGCAAAAGAGCTTGGGTTGAGGAATGTGGATAGGGAACTTGATTTGCAGAAAAAACGCGCTGATATAGAGGCCGCAAAACGCAGAGGATTAGGCGGGGGCGGTGGTGGAGGTGGTGTGTTCGGAGCAAAGGTAAGCGCACTAACAGATACATATAAAAATAAATTTGGCGTAGAGCCATCACCAGAGGCACAAATGCAAATTTTGTCTGCCGCTGCCGCTCCAACGCCACAAGGTTCTGAGCTTTATTTTGATGATGATGGCCTAATTCAAATTAGAAATTTTGGTGGACGTGTATCTGCTGCCGGAGAATTAGAGAATGTTAAAGAAAAAGAGAAAATAATAGGAAAAGCAGAGGGTGAGAATACGGTAGCTTATGAAGAATTTTTGGCCGCAACCCCGCAATTTGAAAATACAGCAGAGGAACTTTATAGGCTTGCAGACGCAGCTACATATACAGCGGTTGGTAAATTCTCTAACGCATTCCAGCGGCAACTTGGCGTTGGGGTAGGAAGCGCTGCTGAGGCAAAGGCAAAGTATGAAAACATAGTAAAGGTTGAAATATTGCCAATACTAAGAGCGACATTTGGCGCACAATTTACGAAGGTTGAGGGTGAGTGGCTGTTGAGTACGCTTGGAGACACTAATTTGAGCGCAGAAGAAAAGAAGGCTCAATTAGATGCTAGGGTAGAGGGGTGGATAAGACAGGCCCAGACTATGGCCGCTAAAGTCGGAAAGCAAGCTCCAGAAGATATGTTTAAGAACATACAAGAACAAAGGAATCTTGCCACTGAAAAACCAGCTCAAAAAAGAATCAAATACGATGCTCAGGGAAATAGATTGCCATGAGAGAGGCTGAACTTCCAGATGGAACAGTTTTAGAGTTTCCAGATGAAACATCGGATGATGTAATGGATTCTGTTGTAAAACAGCATATATCTGGATCACCTCAGCCAGCACCATTTGACCAAGGTTCTGCAAAATCACTAGCCCATGAAGTAATCGCAAAAGAACTAGAAAAAAGAGGGTTCTTTGGGCATTTGATGGCAAAAATGGCTCCCGGCACAGCGGAAAATGTTGAACAAGCAAAAGATATTGCTAATAGATACAACATTGGCGAAACAAGTCTTCCGTCTGCTGTCGTACAAGAGGGTGGTGTTTTGGCAAAGCAGGCACTAGAACCACTATCCGCTATTACGCCTGATTTTATTGAGGAGGGACTTGGTGCTATTGGAGGAGCTATATTAAAAGGCGCGTCAAACCTTCCATCAAATGTTCCGTCTGCGCCAACAATGGGTGAGTTTGCCGCAAAACAAAAGCAGGCTCTTGATGAAATTGATCCTGATATAGCTAGAAACATAGGTGCTGTTGCCAATATTGGTGGTGTTGTCGCTGGTGGAAGATATGCAAAGCCAGCAGCAGAGGGTGTTGGGAAGGTTGCGTCTGATGCCGTTGTTGGAGCAAAAAAGGCAATTCCAGATATAAAAAAGACGATTGCACCAAAGAAATATTCAGAAGATTTTTTTTCGGAGTCAGAGAAGTTGTATGGGGAGCTTTCCAAGTCAAAAGAACTTGTCCCTATTGATTTTACAAATAAATATAAAAAAATGATGTCTGAAAGCACACCGAAGCCCATAAAGGGCCATAATCTGACAAGCGAAGAAAAAAAATTAAAAAAACACCTTGATGAACTATCTCCACTTGTTCCAAGGCAGAGAACATTTGATGAAATTAGAAGGATTGACTCTGCTCTCACAGATAAAATAAGAAATGAAGTGGATGTGATGGGCAATATGTCCCCTATGGGTGAAAAATTGATGGGTGTTCGGTCAAAGTTTAGGGGAATGATTGATGAGATTCCAGATATGCCGGAAACTGCCCTATTAAACAAAGCAAAAATAAATTATTCTGCCGCAAAAATGCTTGAAGATTTAGAGGATGCAGCAGATAGAGCCGCAAGGTCCTCAAACGAAGCAAAGGCATTGCAAAGAGAGTACGCAAAGCTATTAAAAGACAAATCGTGGGGTAAAAACCTTCCAGAAGTTAGAGATATGCTTGAAAAGGCAGCAAGAGAGCATTTGGGGGATGAGTTACTTGGAGTGGTTGCAAACAGAATATCTCCCGTAATAATGGGGGCTGCTGGAGGTGCTGGAGCCGCTGCTGGAACATTTGCGGCTGGTGTAGCGTCAAGATCAGCCAAAGGCAGGATGGTTGCTGGCAGAGGAATGAACGTATCCAAGCAAATTGTTAAAGAAGCAGGCAAAAAGGCAGAGGCAGCTAAATACAAGGTATCTCCGCAAAAACCACTACTTCAAATACCACCAAAAGAGAAATTGTCACCGCTTCCAATGACGCAGGAAGAAATAGGAATTGCAAAAGCGAAAATGGGTGTACAGGAAAAAAGACCAGATAAGCCTATTATATCAGGTGCATCCATGCGTCCAGTACCAACACCAGAACAACTACCTCCGAAGTTGTTGCCGCCTCCACAAAGACGCATCATTGTAGACAATAAGGGAAATATGCGCCCTGAATTGAAAGATGAGTTTGAAGCTGCTTATAATAAAATACAGGATATGCAGGAAAAAGGTATGTCTTGGGGAACAATGAAGGCATCATTCGATAGAGATATGCGTCAAAGCATACAGAAATTTGAAGGATACAAGGCTTACAATGAGGCAGACATACAAAAAGAGATTAACGCCATTTTTGCATCTATTAGGGAAGACCTCAGAAAAACAATAAGAAAATCAAAACAGGAC
>Ga0208546_1000586_pt1 | contig 12941 bp, 24 predicted proteins | sample DEB19_08_DNA_4_FD_184528 | JGI IMG/M metagenome (GOLD analysis project Ga0208546, IMG submission 184528) | Aqueous microbial communities from the Delaware River and Bay under freshwater to marine salinity gradient to study organic matter... | ecosystem: Environmental > Aquatic > Marine > Coastal...
CGGGATTACAAGCCGCCATCCTGCTCCTTGAAAAGCCATACAAGGCAAAGGAGTTAGCCAAAGTCCTTGGGATGCATATGCGCATCACCTATCGCATTCTTGATGACCTACGGGCCACAGGACACCTCTACTCACACCGTTGCTATTACTGGTTCGACCCAAAGAAGAACAACGACCTCCAACATCTAATCCCAGTCAAAGACCCTTATCTTTAATAATGATTTTTGGTAAAGACAATCGTTTTGATATTTCTCTAAACAAGGAGATACCACATGAACAAGCAGTAGGTCAATTTTTTAATGACCTTGGGGCAAGTTTAACTGGGGATATTAATTCAGTTGAAATAAAACATGATTATAAAACGTGCGAAACTGGAAACATATATTTAGAATTTGAGAGCAGAGGTAAGCCAAGTGGTATTTTTACAACTAAAGCAAATTGGTATATTTTTAAGATTGACCCCATTTTAATTGTTGTCCCAACGTCTTGGCTTTTTACGTTTATGGAATCTTACCCAATAATAAAGGGTGGTGATGACCTAACTTCAAAAGGATATTTAATACCAATAAAAGATTTTTTTAATTACCTAACCAAAACCCAAAAACCCATGAGCAACTACACCCCACAACCCAACACCTTCTCCCTGTTCGCTAACGATAAAGGCGACAACCCGAAGCGTCCTGACTACAAGGGCGACATCATCCTGCCCGATGGCACTAAGATGCGCTTGTCCGCATGGGTGCGTGAATCCCAAGGCGGCAAGAAGTTCCTAAGCGGCAAAGTCGAGCCGATGCAGGACCGTCAAGATTCTGCACCATCTGCACAAAAAGATGGGGATGACTTGCCATTTTAGTGTACCATTTTAGTGTAACTTTGCACGAAATTCACATTTACCAATAAAGGCGGTTTGCTGAAGTAGAGGTCAGCAAGTCGTTTAGAAAAAAGGGTACATCTTAACCCTGCCCCGGCTGCCTCTACCAGTTGGGGCTTTTTTTTTACTCATGAAACAAATATCATGGTTTAAGTTCTGCCCAGCCGATTGGATGATGGGACGAATCTCACGGCAACCCGCCGAGGTGCAGGTGGCCTTCATCCGACTTTGTTGCGTCTATTGGAACGCTGAATGCGAGATGTCAACCGAGCACGCCGAACTGGAAGCCGATGGGCATCTGCAAAGGCTACTGCAAACCCGTTTGGTAGAAACCAATGGTCCGTCCGTGTTTATCAAATTCCTTGACATTCAATGGGAAGACGCAAACCTGCACCGTACCAAGATGTCCGAAGCAGGGAAAAGAAGTGCCGAAAGAAGGTCAACTAAGGTTGAAGAAAATCCAACTAAGGTTGAACCTATGTTGAACCTACCTTCAACCTATGTTAAACCTACGTTCAATAGAGAAGAGAAGAGAAGAGAAGATAAGAGGGAGAAGAAAGATTGTGTGCTTTTTGACCAATTTTGGGCCTTGTACCCAAGGAAGACCTCCAAGCAGTCCGCATCCAAAGCCTTCGCCAAGTTGAAGGATGAAGACCAGCAGAAGGCTATCAACAACGTTGCACGCCTCTACTCCGATACACCCGTTGAGTTTATTCCCCATGCCGCAACCTACCTGAACCAAGCCCGATGGGAGGACCAAACCATTATCCGTGGCAATACTTTTGCAAAACCACTAAACCAAACCGATGACGCAGACCTACCTTATTTCCGCTGAACGCAGGCTACTGTCCTGCCTGATGGATTCCTTCATTGACCGAGCATCCCTGCTGATGCAGATTCCCGAACGATTGTTCACAGGGAATAACGTGTTTATCTATCGAGCCATCGAAGCCCTGCACCGGGCAGAGAGGCCCGTGGACTTGGTAACCGTTCATCAACAACTTGTCAGCCAAGGTCAGGCGTTTGTGGTGCTTGAACTCGCAAACGTAGCCGATGGCATCACCATCACCTCCGATTGGAAAACCTACGCCGCAGACTTGAACCAAGCGTGGAAGGTAAGGGAAGAGCAAGCTATTATGGCAGACCTTGCCGTTGACCGCGATATTCCAAGAGCCTTTGCACGCTACCAAGCCATGCAAGCGGTGGAAACCAATGCCTCGGAATCCTCTGCTCACGAACTTGCCAAGGAGTACCTCCTGAACATGAACGAAGTCCGAGAAGGCAGGCGCAAAGATTCCATCTACCCGACCTACATCAACCCGCTTGACAGGATGCTGACGGGGTTTAAGCCCACCGAGTTTATTCTCTTGGGCGGTCGTCCTGCAATGGGCAAGACCCTCCTTGCCTTGCAAATCGCCATGAACCAAGCCATGGCTGGTATTCCTGTGGTATTCTTTACTCTTGAAATGAGCGCAGACCAACTGACCCAACGGATGCTTTCTAACTTGGCCGAGATGGATGGAGCGTCGTTCCTAAACCCAAGTGAAAGGATAGGTGATAAAGAGTTCCTGACGCTTGCCCAAAAAGCGGACCTTCTAAAGTCAAAGCCCCTGTACATCGTGGACCTGCACCAAGCCAACCTTGACCGCATCGAAGGTGAAATCGCAAAACTGAAAACCAAGTACGGCGTTTGCGGATTCTACCTTGACTACCTGCAACTGGTAGAGCCAACGAAGATGGACAAGCCCAAGCCTAAAATTGAGCAGATGACCAACATCAGCAAGACCCTTAAATCTATCTGCAAACGGCAGAAGGTGTTCGGGGTCGTGGTGTCATCCCTATCCCGTGCAACCGAGGGTAGGGCAGACCATCGGCCAATTATGTCCGACCTTCGAGAAACCGGGCAACTTGAATTCGATGCGGATAAAATTGCGTTTGTTTTCCGACCTCACCAACACGACGATGCAAAACCCGAAGATTTGATGGAGGTCATCGTACGCAAGAACCGAAACGGTATGCTTGGCATCGCAGGCATTCAATGCCACCTTCCGTTCACCAAAGCCAACGAGTTCCCACCAAATAGAATTGATTTATGATGGAAGAATATAACTTGCAAGCCGCTTGCGTCAAGTTGTTCGCAATGCTCCGACCCAACGAGCAGGGTCTGCTATTCCTGAACCTCAACAACCCTCGCTCCCGCTCCAACGGTTACTTCCTCAAAGGCATCGGCCTGACCGCTGGCGTGGCTGACATGACCTACCTATCCCCCAAGGGAGCGGTGTTCCTTGAGTTCAAAACTCCCAAGGGTAAGCAATCCCTGTCGCAGAAGTGGTGGCAGGGAGTCGTGGAGGCAGTTGGCTACAAATATGTAGTCATCCGAAGCCTTGAGGATTTCCAGAAGATGCTGGCTGAATGTTCCTAATTTGTGTATATCTTTACCGAACTAAACCCTAAACCCATGAAAACAATGACACCAAAAGAAAAAGCATGGCAGTTGTGGAATTACTATGGAACTTTATTCGGAAGATATGATAAGGCAGCAGAAGCCTCTATTAAAGTCGTAGATGAAATGCACAATTTTATGAGAACTAATGATGATGAAAGCGATACTTGCTATTGGGCTAATCACAGAATGTCAAAGTTTTGGGATGATGTTCAAATTGAATTGCGTAAGTTGTCATAAAATACCCAAAACCTCGCAAATTGTCCCGTATAAACCCCAAACCCATGAAACTATACGCATTCCAACCACAAGGACACGGTGAGCAATCTTTCTTCACTATTGCCAAAAGCGAAGAGGAAGCCATCAAAGCAGTAGAACGCTACATTGACAAACGCTACAAAAAAAGCAATCATTTCCCATGGGAAGCGGCTGGATGGGGAACGGACTACTACGAAATGACCGTACTTGAAGAAGGACAGGTCGTTGAAAATGATAACCAATAACCCGACCATTTCGTTGACACCACCAAAATGCTAAACCCCAAACCCATGAAACCAACCCCCACCGATTTCCGCCGCTGGCAAATCCACATCCGCAAGGCGTGTGCCACCTGCCTCACCCCCGACCATGCTGAAACCATTTCCCCTTGGAGGGTGAATTGGGTACTGCTCGGCCATGTCCTCAACGCTAAAAAAGCCTGACCTATGACTTGGACACGACTTACCAAAGACACGATGCCGATTCCAATGGAAGAGGTATTCCTCGCCCTCCAAGACGGCAACTACGCAGTTGGATGGCTCACGGAAGGCCAAATCACGTTCACCAACATCCACGGCGAAGCGTGGTGGACGCATGAGGTTGCCGCTTGGATGTACCCCAAAAAGCCATAGCCATGACCCCAGCACTCATCAACCATATCGTTGACACCACCGCAATGGTACTCGGAATCAGCCGAGAAGCCATCTGCTCCAGTTCTCGCAAGCGAGCCAACGTCATAGCCCGGAACATCATCACCGATGTTGCCTACAACGACTTCCTCTTCAAATACCACGAAATCGGGGCAGTCCTCAAGCGCAACCACTCCACGCTCATCAAGAACAAACTTTCCTACGAGCAGGACATCATTGCAACCCCCGAAATCAAGTACATCCGCAGACAAGTTTTGCACAATGCTCAAGATTTTCTGCTAAATCTTTACGGAGGTTATACTTCTAAGTAGGTGCGACTTATGTCGTCGGTGAGCCTACGATAATCGGCAAATCCGTGAGATTCGGACGGGGGGGTGCTTAACTGCATCCCCCTATTTTTTTGCATACCTTTGTGCATGCAGTCAGCCGAAACCGTAATTCTTGACCTCTACCGTTCGGGCGAAATCAAGAAGGCCTGCATCACCATCACTGGCGGCGACCCGCTTTGGAGGGATTTGGAGCAGGAATGCGTCCTCATACTGCTGGAGAAAGACCCCGCCAAGATTCTGCAAATCCAAGGGCAGGGCTACTTCAAGTTCTACGTCGTGCGCCTGCTGCTGAACTTGTATCGTGGCAAAAACAACCAGTTTGCGCAGAAGTACCGTCATCACGACATCACCGAGGAAATCGACCCCAACGCTGATATGACCCATGAGGAGTACAGTTCGCTGGTTGACGATATGTGGGCGATAGCCGAAACGGAGATGGATTCATGGGCCAAGGAGGGGGCATTCCCCTACGACAAGGAACTGCTGAAACTTCACATGGCCACGGGCAACATGAAGAAGCTATCCCGTGAAACAGGCATCCCCTACCGCTCGGTCATCTACTCAATAGAACAAGCCAAGGCCAAAATCAAAGCAGCAATCCTCAAAACCCATGGACGTACTGATACTCCCGCTACTCGTCAGTAGCCTCGCCGCCCTCGCAATCGCCGAGTACCACGTCCTGCCCGCTTGGTGGTATCGCACTTGGCTCGGCAGGCACAAGCCGTTCAGCTGCATCACCTGCCTCTCGTTTTGGCTCGGGGCTTGCCTGACCCTGCTGACCTGCGATTGGATGCTTGCGCCTGTGTACGGCCTCGCCTCGGCAGGGCTTACCGTTGTCATCCTGCAACTGACCAACCGATGACCCAAGACGAGTTCCTGCTTGCAGCCAAGCATCGCCACTATTGGGAGCAATATCAGGCATCCCTGTTCATGCGGCTATCCCCCGAAGCCGTCCATGACTTGCAGACCATCCTCGTTGCACACGGCCGACCCAATACGAATTGGTGGTGTGCCGACTGCGTAACTTCTGCCCTCTCCTACATTTACCAAGAGGCAGACCAATTTGCCCAAGACAACCAGCATACCGTTACCCATGCCCTTACCAACCCCACAAAGCAATGAAACCAGCGACCAATTCCTCGGACGCTGTATGTCCAACGCCAACACTACCGCAGAGTTTCCCGATGCCCAGCAACGGCTTGCCGTTTGTGGTAATCTTTGGGCCAACCACAAGCGGCAGGCTTTTGAATCCTATGCCGACTACGGCGAAGGGGTACGCAATAACGCCAAGCGGGGCATCGAACTTAACGAGCGGAATGGCAACAAATGTGCGACCCAAACAGGCAAGGTCAGGGCGCAGCAACTCGCCAGCGGTGAAGCGATTTCCCTTGCAACGATTAAGCGGATGCACTCCTACCTTTCACGAGCAGAAACCTACTACGACAACGCTGATTCTACCAGCGATTGCGGATACATTAGTTACCTGCTTTGGGGCGGCAAAGCGGCTCTTGGCTGGTCAAGAAATAAACTCCGAGAACTTGGCGAACTCGACGAAGGCTGACACGGAAGCGAAAATCCAAGCGAGAATGGATTCGCTGATGATGGTCATCACGACCCTCTGCGACTGCATTGGTGCGGTGGATGAATCCAACTCGCCCAACGCTTTTGCGGTCAAGATGAAGATTGTGGACAAGATTGACGAACTCATTGATAAAATCGAATACTAATGCAGACCCTGCCCATCGGCAAAATCAAAGCCAACCCGAACAACCCCCGAACCATCAAGGACGACAAGTTCTTCAAATTGGTGCAATCCCTCAAAGACCTACCCGAAATGGCCAAGGTTCGGCCTGTGGTTGTCAATCAGGATATGGTTGTCCTTGGCGGGAATATGCGACTCAAAGCGATGAAGGAAGCGGGATGGAAGGAAGCCCCCGTTGAGGTTGTGGATTGGGATGAGGATAAGCAAAGACAGTTTATCATTAAAGACAACGTGGGATTCGGAGAATGGGATTGGAATATGCTGGCCAATGAATGGGATAACGAAGAACTGAAGAATTGGGGTCTTGATGTTTGGAAAGCCCCAGCAGAGATTGACTATTCAGACAAAAATGAGGAAATTGATGTAGACAATTTAGATGCTACAATGACCCTAAAACTGAATTTTAACGAGGACGAATACTGGCAAGTAAAAAAACAGTTAGCGCAAATAGCATCAACTCCCGAACAAGCCTTAATGAAATTACTTGGCAATGAGTAAGCATAGATTTCCATATAAATGGAATTTAGCCAATGGCTATCCGCAAAGCAATGGGTTAAAAGTATTTGGCACTTTTATTTGTGGAGGGGGTTCAACAATGGGATATAAATTAGCAGGCTTTAACCATTTAGGTGGCGTTGAAATTGACCCTGAAGTTGCGGATGTTTACAAAACAAATCACAATCCAAAATATTTATTTGTTGAGGATATACGAGATTTTGCAAATAGATTGGAATTTCCCAAAGATTTATATGACCTTGATATTTTAGATGGCTCACCACCTTGCAGTTCATTCAGCATGGCGGGAAATAGAGAAAAAGATTGGGGCAAAACAAAAGTATTTAGGGAGGGACAGGCAGAACAACGACTTGATGATTTGTTTTTTGATTATATACGATTAGCCAAAAAGTTGCAGCCAAAGGTTGTTATTGCTGAAAATGTAAAAGGATTAATTCAAGGCAACGCAAAAGCATATGTCCACAGGATTAAAAAAGAATTTGAAGCCGCTGGATATAAAGTGCAGTTGTTTTTATTAAATGCTGCGAGTATGGGAGTGCCTCAAAAACGTGAACGAGTGTTTTTTATTTGTCAAAGAAATGATTTAAATTTTCCTAAATTAGAATTACGGTTTAATGAGGATGCTATACCTTTTAACTTAATTAAAAATAATACAATAGGAAAAGAAATAACGGGAGAAATGCGTAAATATTGGGAACTTTGCCCAGAAGGTAATGCTCTTTCAAAAGTGCACCCTAAAGGAAATTATTTTGGTAGTATTAAAGTTTCAGACAATCAAGTTTGTAATACGATTATAGCAAGTAGTTCAAGCCCTTTATTGCATAATAAAAAACCACATTATTTGTCTGACAATAATATTTGTCAAATAGGAACATACCCCCTTGATTACAATTTTAAAAAGATTGAACCAAAATATCTAATTGGTATGTCAGTTCCGCCTGTAATGACTGCACAGGTAGCAACTGAAATATACAATCAATGGCTAAAAACAGCCGAATAACAGCCGTGAGCAATCCGATACCAAATAACAAGCCATTTGAAAAAGGGAAGTCAGGCAACCCCAATGGTCGTCCACGCAAGTACGTCAGCACCCTGATTGACCAAGGCTACAAGCGGTCCGAAATCAACGACACCATCCAAAACATGATGGCGATGACCTTGGAGGAAGTCAAGGCGGTTTGGGACAACCCAACGGCAACGGTACTTGAAAAGACCATCGCCTCGGCCATCCGCAAGTCCATTGAGAAGGGAACGCTCTACTCCATGGAAACCCTGCTTTCAAGGGTGTACGGTCAACCCAAGCAGGAGGTCGCTGCAACCATATCGCCTCAACCAATATGGCAGGGCGTAAAACTACAAGTTGACACCAACAACAACGGCAATCAAGATTGATGGATTCCGCAAGAGAATCCGAATAGTCCAAGGCGGTTCATCGGCAGGCAAGACCTTTGCCATCCTGTCCTTGCTTTATTCCTATGCAGCCAACCCCGAATGCGGACCGCTTGAGATTTCGGTAGTTTCCGAATCCATTCCACACCTTCGCAGGGGTGCGCTCAAAGACTTCCTCAAGATGCTCAACATGACAGGGCTATACCAAGAGGAACTATACAACCGAACGCTGCTGCGATACGATTTTCCGCATGGCTCTTACATCGAGTTCTTTTCCGCTGACCAAAGCGACAAGATGCGAGGGGCAAGAAGGGACGTGCTATTCGTGAACGAGGCGAACAACATCGCATGGGAAGCCTACCACCAACTGGCTATCAGGACAAGGACCGCCATCTACATCGACTACAATCCAGTCCGAGAGTTTTGGGCGCATACCGAATTGATGCACGACCCCGATGCCGAGTTCCTGCTCGTTACCTACAAGGACAACCAAGCCCTTGACCCTGCCATCATCCGAGAGATTGAGAAAGCCAAGACCAAAGCCGAAACCTCTGCCTATTGGGCGAACTGGTGGAAGGTGTACGGCATGGGTCAGGTTGGAACGCTTCAGGGTGCGATATACGGCGACTTCTCGGTAGTTGAGGGCATAGACCCATCCACAATGAAATTCGTCGCCTACGGCCTTGACTGGGGGTTCAGCAACGACCCTACGGCCTTGGTCGCCGTGTACCGCAGGGGTGACGACCTCTTCATCCATGAATTGCTTTACCATCGAGGGCTGACCAACTCGGACATCGCCACAAGGCTGAAGGAGTTTGGCATCACCCGTGCTTGGGAGATTGTGGCTGATTCGGCAGAACCGAAGTCCATCGAGGAAATATACCGCTTGGGGTTCAACATCAAGCCTGCGAGCAAAGGCCCTGATTCCGTCAGGCAGGGGATTGACATCGTGAAGCGGTTCAACCTTCATGTGACCAAGGATTCGGTCAACTTGATTAAGGAACTCCGCAGTTACACTTGGGCGACCGATAAGGACGGCAAGGATACGGGAGTGCCGATTGATTCCTACAACCACGCCTGCGATGCCCTGCGCTATGTGGCGCTCAACAAACTTGCAGTCAGCAACTCAGGGAAGTACTTGGTGGTGTAACTTTACCGCCATGAACCTCGAATCCTTCCTTGACTTGCTTTTGATTTTTGGCAGATTCGCCCTGTTATTGGTCTTGTTATTTGCAATCGCTTCCCTATGAAACTCATCCACTACTATCACATCTACTGCGGAGGCGGCGGCCAATGGCAACTCATCATGAACCAGCACATGATGGCCCTCTGCAATTACGGACTGATAGAACGGTTGGATGAGATTCGGGTGGGCATCGTTGGTCCACCAGAGCAGAGGAAGGCGGTCAAGGAAATACTTGACAATTCGCTGATAAAAGACAAGGTAAAGGTTGTCGTTACTCGCACAAACGCATGGGAGCAGGCGACGCTGACCGAGATGTACAAGGCAAGCCAAGACGAGGATGCCGCCTATCTGTACGCACACACCAAGGGCAGTTCCGACCCATCCCTCATCAACCAACTGTGGTGCAGGTCCATGATTTTCTTCAACGTCGTCGCATGGGAGCGATGCCTTGCAGAACTGGAGAAGGTTGATGCAGTTGGTGCATATTGGTTGACCAAGGAGGAGTTCCCGCAAATCGCTGACCACAACAACCCTGACGGCTATCCCTACTTCGCTGGCACGTTTTGGTGGGCCAAGTCAAGCCATATCCGAGAACTCGGAGAACCTGTCCGAGAACACCGCTGGCAGGCAGAGCATTGGATTGGGAAGCGGGAAGGGATGACCGTGTACAACTCCTGCAAGGGATGGCCTGCGCCTGATAAATTTGTCGTTACTTTTTAGCCATGCTTATCAATATCGTCACCCCGTGCAGTAGGCCCGAAAACCTCAAAGCCATTGCCGAATCCATCAACATCCCAAGCAGGCACTACCGTTGGATTGTCGTACACGATGCCGAGGAGTTTCCCAATATAGAAACACCAAAGGAGGCAGAGCAACACCTGTACCGAGAGCAGGGAAGTATTGCAGGCCACGCTCAACGCAACTTCGCCAACAGGCTGATTGCCGATGGGTACGTCTTGCAAATCGATGACGATACCATTCTACATCCCGATTTTTGGGAAGCGGTTAAGGATTGCGAGGAGGACATCGTGAGTTGGGCGCAAACTTGGGCCAACGGAGAGCATCGATTGGCCGCTGGCAATTATTGGGTGGGAGGCATTGATTCGGGGTCGTTTATGGTCAAGCGTTCAGTCATTGGCGACCTCCAATGGATTGCAAGTAGATATGATGCTGACGGATATTTCGCCCAGCAAGTCGTGGCACGAACAAAGAGCCAACGCAAAATTGAACAATACTTGTCTTACTACAACTACCTTCGACCATGAATTACGAACAACGCATCGCAGAACTACTGCAAACCCCAAGGGTCTATTGGACCGCCTTGGAGAACGAGAACAAGGTGGATGGCCTTGTTGACCTTTGCAAGAAGTACATCAACCCAACCGACCACGGCGTTGAGGTTGGATGCTTTTCAGGTGTCAGCAGCAGGGTCATTGCTCTTCATTGCAAACTTTTGCATTGCGTTGACCCTTGGTCTTGGGGTGCAGTAGCACAAGCCGAGCAGATGTTTGACGCTATGCTACCCGATTACCCGAACATCGTCAAGGTCAAGTTGCCGAGCGTTGAAGCGGCCCAGCAGTATGCTGACCATTCGCTTGACTTCGTGTATGTGGACGCAGACCACGCCTATGCTTCGGTGGTTGAGGACATCACCGCATGGAAGAATAAAGTCAAGCAGGGCGGGTTTATAGCGGGTCACGATTCGTATATGCCCGAAGTATTGCAGGCAGTTAGGGATTGCCTCAAAGAACCTGACCACTTTTTCACGGACACCAGTTGGCTTGTAAGGCTATGAAACTCCAAGACCTGACCATCGACCAATTCCAGCGGATTGCCGCCTTGGAACTATCCCCTGCCCTGAACGACGCAGACAAGCGATTGGGCGTGGTTGCTATTGTGGAGGGAGTGGATGTCGCCATTGTCAGGGATATGCCTGCCGCTTCACTTACTAAGCGATACAAGGAGATAATCAAGGAGTGGAACGAACTGCCTGCGCTGGCATACAAGCGCAAGTTCAAAGCAGGGGGCAAGTGGTGGATTCCGACTGTGTTCACGGATGAACTTACCGCCGGGCAACTCATCGACCTCATGGAGATGAACACCACCGACGAGCGGCAACTGGTACAGAACCTGCATCGCATCATGGCGACCCTGTGCAGGGAGGCAGGTTGGCTTGGGTGGTTTTCGAAGAAATACGACGGGGCGAGCCATGCAGAGCGAGCAGAACTGATGAAGAAGCACGCCAAGATTGGCGATGTTTGGGGGGTGGTCAGTTTTTTTTTGCTAAGTTCCGAGGCTTACTTGCAAATTTTGAGCGACTATTCCAAGCACCTGACGAAGAAGGCAGCGGACCAGTAACCAACCCGCTTGCAGGCTACGGTTGGCTGATGGTGGTTTGGAGAATGGCCAACAAGGACGTGCTGAAATTCGATGCCATCTTTGCGATGAAGGCGGTGGAGTTTTTGAACTACGCCCTGCTCATTCACGACATCTTGGAGGCCGAACGGCAAGAGGCAGAGCGGATGAGGCGCAGGTAGGACACTATTTGCGTGGCTGGACATTTACCAGCATGGAGTTCGATGTATTTGTCGGTGGGTCAGGGAAGAAACTGACTAACGTGCAGAAGGAAGCCTTGGCTGACTTCGGCGTAACGCTTGCGGATGGAACTATCGAGAACAAGTCCTACGCCTTGGTCACCAAATGGCTCGAAGGTGTGGTCAAGTTAGCCAAGCAGAATCTCGCAAACGCCAACGCTATTGCCAGCAATGCCCTTGCCCAGAGCATAACGGTTGAACCCATAACCCTGACCGATTCGTCCTTTGTCGTGGCTATCAAGGCCAACGACTACTGGAAGTTCGTGGACCTTGGTGTCAAAGGTGCGAAAAGCAGTAGCCGTGCGCCGAACAGTCCGTTTCAGTACAGGGATAAGCGGCCACCTATCCGACCCATACAAGAATGGATTGCCTTCAAAAGCATTCCTTTGCAGGGCAGGGACAAGATTGCCGCCAACCGTTCCTTCGCCATCAACATCGCCAACAAGATTCGGCGGGAAGGCTTACGAGCCACCAACTTCATGTCCAACGCCGTGACCGAAGACATGGTCTCAGTACTTACCGAAAACATTGCCGAAGTCCTCGGCAAATCCATCAGCGTAGCAACAGTCCGATAATATGGCAATATCAGTCCTTTCGGGTTCGCCTCAAGCAGCGACCCCCGTTTACAACAAGATGCTCTTCAAGGTCAGCGGCTCGCTGACAAGTGCAACCAATTACCGCTACGTCTGCGATGTCAAGGACGCAGCAGGAACGACCACGCTGGCACGGCTGAAGTGCGACAAACTACCGACCACCAACTACGGTTTCTTTGATGTCAGCAGGGTCGTGGAAACGCTGATTGCGCCAACCGTTCCAACGCTTGCACAAGTTGGCTTTGCCGACCACGCTGGATTCTATTCGGGGTATCGCCTAACCTTCATGGAGGAATACGGCTCAACGCCTGTGGTGCAGACGGGAACGACTACCAACGTGACGGGAAATG
>Ga0208546_1000588_pt1 | contig 12884 bp, 17 predicted proteins | sample DEB19_08_DNA_4_FD_184528 | JGI IMG/M metagenome (GOLD analysis project Ga0208546, IMG submission 184528) | Aqueous microbial communities from the Delaware River and Bay under freshwater to marine salinity gradient to study organic matter... | ecosystem: Environmental > Aquatic > Marine > Coastal...
GCTGCGGTCAACAACATCCCGACCGCCTGGCTGGTGCTCGCCACCGTCATGCATGTCTTCTGGTTCTACAACCCCGAAAGGGTGTGACATGGCGTACGCAGACTTGAGCGCACTGTCAACCCGCCTCGGGTTCTCCGACAGTCTCGATGATGGGCTGCTTGCTGCAGCGTTGACAAGCGCCGAAGCAGCGATCGACTCATGGTGCCGCCGCACGTTCGTGGTGCCAGCAGCGGTCTCGACCCGCACCTTCCTGCCGTGGGGGCAAGATCTTGTGGTCGACGACATCGCAACCACTGTCGGGCTGATCGTGGTTGATGACACCGCCACGTTGAACAACGCCGATCTGGTGCTCGACCCGCCGAACGGTGTCGGCCCCGACGGCCGCGACGGCTGGCCGTACTGGCGTATCCGCTACGCCGACGGATCATGGTGGACTCGTGACGCGAACCGGCGCACCGTCAGCGTCACCGCCAAGTTCGGGTGGGCTGCGGTACCGGTCGCTGTCAAAGAAGCCACCCTCGTGCTGGCCTCCGATCTGTTCCACGCCAAGGACACCCGGCTCGGTGTCGCAGGGTTCGGCGAGTTCGGAATCATTCGCATTCGCGAGAACGGGCTGTTGCAGTCACTGCTCGCGAACTATGTACGCCCGGCAGGGCCTCGCTGATGGCGTCGCTCGATCTGGTCGCGATCCGTCAGGCGCTCGCCGACCAGATCGCCGACAACACCAGCCTGCGCGTGTACCCGATCATCCCCGACATCCCCGAGTTCCCTTGCTGCACCATCGAGTCCGGTGACCCGTACATCGAACTGCACCAGGCGATGACCGGTGCGCTTGGCACCCTGGTCAAACTGAACCTGACTGTCAGTGTCTATGTCGCAGCGTCGTCTTCGTGGCGTGACGCACAAACCCAACTCGACCGGCTGCTGTCCTCCGGGCTCACCCCGGACAACTGTGTATACGCAGCAATCGAATCCGACCGGACCTTGGGTGGGACCGTGCAGGACTGTGTCGCCACAACAGTGCGCGGTCTCGCTAGAGAAATGATCCAAACCGAGAACGGCGTCATGGCGTACACCTCCAGCATCGACGTCGAGATCTACGCCTACCGCTAGGAGCGAACATGGCTGTCCAGGCTGTCCTCAATCAGCAGATCGTCCTCGCCGACTTTGACGCTTCCTGCCGCATCACCGACTACTCCGGTCAGGTCGACGTCAACGCCCTCGAGTCCACCACCGTCTGCTCAACCGGTTGGGCCGAATATGTCGCCGGCATGACCACTTGGCAGATGTCTGCCAGCGGGTTCGTTGACTTCGCAGCGAACAACGTCGACGCCAAACTCGGTCTCAACGGCACGTTGGGCGGGAACATCGACCCGGTCACGATCTGCCCCACCTCGAACGGCGGCGCTGACGGCGAGATCGCTTTCTCCGGCAAAGGTCTCAACACCCAGTATCAGATCCTTGGCGGTCAGGTTGGCGAGCTCGCCCCGTTCACGATGAACGCACAGGGCCGTGGCGAGCCGCTGGTGCGTGGCACCGTGCTGCACCCCACATCGACCGCCCGCACCTCGTCCGGTAACGGCACCGGTCGCCAGCTTGGCGCAGTCTCAGCGACACAAAAAATCTTTCTCGCTTTGCATGTCGTCGCGATCTCCGGGGCCCCGACCTTCTCGGTGGTGCTCGAGTCCGACGACAACGCCGGGTTCACCTCACCGACCACCCGCATCACTTCGGCGTCCTACTCGGCGTCGACCGGTGCCGAGCGCCAGTCCGTCGCCGGTGCGATCACCGACACCTATTGGCGGGTCAAGTGGACCGTCACCGGCGGCACCGGTCCGTCGATCAGTTTCTTGGCTGTCGCCGGTATCGCGACCGCCTAACAAGTCTCGCCCTCCTGCCGGGGCGTGAGTCAACCAAGCCCGGCGTCGCCGGTACTCACACCAGCAGGAGGCCCTCGTGGCTGTCTACTCCATGACGGCGACTCGCGTCGAGATCGCCGGCACCAACTTCTCCGACCACGGCGTGTCTGCCGATCTGTCGATCGACGTCAACACGCTCGAGACCAGCAACTTCGCTTCGGCTGGTTGGACCGAGATGATCGCCGGCATGAAGTCGGCGACGGTCAACCTGACGTTCAACGATGACTTCGCTGCATCCAACGTCGACGCGACGATCTGGTCGAACTTGGGCGCTTCGGTCGCTGTGAAGCTGCGTCCGGTGAACACGACGACGACGGCGACGAACCCCGAGTTCCAGTTCACCGCCCTTGTCACTCAGCACCGGTTCGGTGGTGCGGTTGGCGCGCTCGCTCAGAAGGCGATCTCGTGGCCGGTCACCGGGGCGATCACCCGCGCCACCAGCTGAGGTGGCTACCAATAAGGCGCTGCAGGTCAACGTCGAGGGCGCCAAAGAGCTGCGCGAGACGTTGAAGGCGATGGGGGATCGCCGCCTGCTCGCCGAGTTGTCAAGCGACAACCAAGAGATCGCTCAGATGATCGTGGTCGATGCGCAGAAACGCGCCTCGACCCATCGCGAGCAACTGGTGGCGAGCTCGATGACGGTCACCAAATCATCCAAGGTGGTGCAGGTGCGACTGCCTCGCTTGATCCAGGTGACCGACAAGCAGGGGCGTGGTATGCGCCCGGTCGGCATGGGTACCGAGTTCGGCGCCAAATATCAACGACGTCTTGTCAAGAACACCGGTGGTCGGGCAACGATCGTGCGTGACGAGGAAGACATCAGCAAGGTCATCAAACGCGTCGAGGCTCAGACCCGCATGGGGTTTGACACCGTGCCGAAACGTGCCCGCAAAGCGTGGAATGCGACACCGGTCAAGGTCACCAAGATCATCATCGGCTGGAAGGGCTACCGCCCCTGGAAAGGCCGAGGCGATCAGGCTGGGTACTTCCTGTTCCCGGCGATCCGCAACAACCGCGAGAAAGCCATCGAGATGTACGTCAAGTCCATTGAGAAGGTGTGGAACAAAACGAAAGCTGCGTAATGAGCGACAACCCTGCCCCCGCTACAACGACGATCAAACTGATCCCGCCCGGTGAAACCGAGCCGCAGGACATCGAGATCAACCTGCTCGGCTTCACCCTTGCCGAACGCAACCTTGCCAAGAAACTGATCGCCCAGTTCACCGATCCCGACATCGTCGAACTGGTGGCGGTCAACGCTTTCGTCGTCTGGCGCCGCACCCACCCCGAAGCCCGCATGGAGGACTGGGTCAACGGCATCACCTTTGGCGACATGGTCGGCACGAGCTTCGCCACTGTCGCCGATCAGCCTTGGTTCACCCCTGAGGGCTACGACCCGGAAGCGTCAGGCACCGGCTGATCAAGTTCTGGCCGGTGCTGTGGCAGCAGTTCGGTGTCCGTCCGATGGATGTCGAGCACCTCACCCTGACCGAGACGGTCGCCCTCGAAGCGGCGCTCGCCCAGTGGGAACGAAATAACCGCTAGGAGTCCGATGGCCGGCAAGAACGAGCGTGACCTGAGGGTCAACATCATCGGTGACGCCCGCCAGATGAAGAAGGCAACGAAGGAAGCCGAGTCCGGTGTTGCCGCTTTCGAGAAGGCTGTCGGTCAGGCAGGCACAGCGATCACTGCAGCGTTCGCTGGTGGGGCGATCCTCAACTTTGCGAAGCAGTCAATCACTGCTGCGCTCGAGGATCAGCGCGCCCAGCAACGTCTCGCCAAGACGCTGCAGAACGTGACGGCCGCCAACAAGGATCAGGTCGCTGCGGTTGAGGCGTCGATCGCTGCAATGCAAAGCCAGTTCGCTGTCGCCGATGATGAGCTGCGCCCAGCGTTTGAGACGATCGTGCGCTCCACGAAGGATGTCGGCCAAGCCCAGGAGCTGCTCAAGTTAGCGCTCGATATCGCGGCTGGCTCGGGCAAGAACCTGCAAGAGGTGTCGGTCGCCCTGGTCAAAGCGATGGGCGGCCAAACCCGTAGCCTGAAAGAGCTCGGGATCACGCTCAAGGACACCGAAGGCAAAGCCCTGTCGGCTGACCAGATCTTCGCCCAGTTGCGCACCACCTTCGCCGGGCAGGCTGACGAGCTTGCTAATAGCCAGGTCGGCAAACTCAAGGCTGTCGGCATCCAGTATGACGAGCTTAAAGAGACCGTTGGTACCGCTCTGCTGCCAGCATTGACCCAGTTGGCCGATGTCGCTCAAACACTGTTCGGCTGGTTCAACAGCCTGGACCACGGCACACAAAAGTTCATCGCTCAGGTCGTCGTGTTCGGCGGGGTCGCCATCAGCGCTGTCAAAGCGTTCACTGCGATCAAGGCAGCGATCGTCGGCATGAACCTTGCGATGGCAGCAAGCCCGTGGGGGCTGGTGGCCGCCGGCGCTGCAGCGTTATCAGCACTGACGTTCGGCCTTGTCAAGAGCGGCGACGGTTCGGACGACGCCAAAGGGAAGGCAGAGAAATACGCTAAAGCCGTCCAAGATCTCGGCTTTGACGCTGACACGACTGCCGCTGTTCTTGACTACCTCAACGCTGTCACCAACGAACGCGCAACGACCGAGCAGTACGAGACCGGGAGCAAGGCGATTCGTGCTCTCGGCTTGAGCGCAAACGACACAGCGTTGCTGCTCGCCAGAGTTGGTGCGAACACCGGCAAGTTCACCGACGATTTGGACAAGTTGTCGCCCGAGGGCCAAGCGGCTGCAAGGGCCCTTCAGGATATGACGAACTATGCAGCCGATATGTCGCCTGCGATTCAGTACGGCACGAAGTCGATTGAGGGTGCTACCGAAGCAACGGCCGGGCTTGGCGAGGAATCCAAGTGGACGCTCGAGCAGCTTGAGGACTTCTCTAAGGAGATGTGGTCGACCGGCGAGACAGCATCACAGATGGCTCGCACCATTATTGATGCTGTTGACAACATCCGAGCCAAGTTCGACAAGGGCTTTGCTGCCGACAAGGCACTCGCCGATTTCAAGGCAAGCATCAAAACCCTTGGCGAAGATCTGCGCAATCTCAACGAGAACAGCGTTGAGTATCGGGTTCAAGTTCAAGAGCGGGCTGATTCGGCGTTGAACTTGGCTGAGACGTACGCCGACGCTGCTCTGGCTGCCCGCAAGATGAGCGAGGCCGAAGGTGCAATCGCCAAGAACCAGTTGATGATCAACCGGTTGAATGACGTCCGCAACACGCTCGACCCCAACAATCCGCTGCGCAAATACCTTGACGAGTTCATCGATCAACTACTCGAGATCCCCGGCACCTACGACGCCCGAGTCAACGTCACTGTCGCCGGCATGCCAGGCATCGCAGCCTCCGACTATCAGAGCAACAACTTCGGGCTGACCCCTGAGCAAATCGCTCAGATGCTTGGCAAGAAGAAGCCCACCCAGAAGCGCGCAGCTGGTGGTCCGGTCATGGGCGGCGAGGTGTACCTCGTCGGCGAGCAAGGCCCTGAGGTGTTCGTCGCCGGCCAGTCCGGGCAGATCATCCCGAACCATGCGCTCGGCGGTGGCAGCAACATCACGATCAACGTGACCGCCCCAACCGGTACCGACCCGTACACCTGGGGGAACGCGATCGTGTCGGCACTCAAGAGCTATGTGCGGGTGAACGGCAAGATCGCCGGTCTGACTGTTTGAGGTGACCGATGCCGTCATATGCACCGCACGGTGACATCACCAACTATCCGACAGTCACTGTCGAGATCGGCTTCTCAACAGTGTCGTCGGGCAGTTCGGTCTGGAACGTCGGGTTGTGGAACACCGCCAAATGGTCGGGGCGCGATGTCGTCTGGACCGACGTCACCCAATATGTGCGCAGGATCTCGACCAGCCGGGAGAACAACCGGGACACCGGCGGCTACCCGGCAGGCACCGCGACGCTCACCTTGTCGAACAACGACGCCCGGTTCACGCCCGGCAACGGCAGCTCGCCATACGCCTCTGGCGGCGTGTCAAAGGTGGTGCCGAAAGTACCGATCCGTATCCGGGCCACCTGGGCGGGCACCACGTACGGCGTCTTCTTCGGTCGCATCAACTCGTGGGCTGACGAATACCCCGGCATGGGCAAGGACTGCGTGACGACGATCACCTGCTCCGACACGACCGCCGACCTCGCAGCGATCGAGCTGGCGTCAATCGTGGCAGCCGGCGCTGGTGAGGCTGCCGGGCAGCGGATCTCGAGGATCATCAGCGCAGCCGGCTGGTCATATGACACCGATATCGGGGTCGGGGCGATCTCGACGATGCAGGCGACAACGCTCGACGATAACGCGCTCAGTCTTGCCCAGTTGACTGCGGTGAGCGACGGCGGCGACCTGTTCGCTGATGGCAACGGGGCGCTCGTCTTTCAGGACGGGAACTTCCCGGTCGACAACGCTCGAGCAAACACGGCGCAGGTCACGTTCGGGTCCGGTGTCGGTGAGGTCAAGTTCGCCGATCCGGTCCTCACCTACGACGACACGCTCATCTTCAACACAATCAGGTTCACCCGTGTCGGGGGCACCGAGCAGACGCAGACCGACCCGGACTCGGTGGCGTTGTATGGGCAGCGGACCAGTCAACGCTCAGATCTGATCTGTGAGACCGACAGCCAGGCGGCGTCACTCGCAAACCTTGAGCTGTTCAAGTTCCGTGACCCGGAGTATCGGGTCGCTGCATTGCTGGTGCAGGGCGCTGTCTCGCCGGCTGCCTACTGGCCGCTGCTGCTCGACGCCCGGTTCGGTGACTACTGCATCGCAAAGGTTCCGACACCGTCGGGGATCACGATTACCCGCAACGTGTTCATCACCGGCATCAGCCATCAGATCGATTCTGATGGTGATTGGCAGATCCGGTTCGCGTTCCGTTCCGCTACGCCATACGTGAATGTGTGGTCGGGCTGGGACGAAGGCGTGTGGGACACCATGACTTGGTACTGGTAGGGGGCCGCTGTGGCTTTGATCTCAAATGTGTCCGCTGGCGCAACGATCGACCCGACATGGGGTAACGCCATACGAGACCAGGGGGTGCAGGTCACCACCTCGGGTGCGCGTCCTGGCACACCTGCCGAGGGCATGGTGATCTACGAAACCGACACCGACCGGCTGCTCGTCTATTCGGGCAGTGCATGGATCAGGTTTGGTAACTCGGCGACCGGTGGCCGTACCGGATGCACGATCCGACGGTCAGCAAACCAGTCGATCGCGACCGACACTCGCACGAACTTCTCGTTTGACGCCGAGGACGCCGACACCGACGGGTTCTTCTCGCCGACGTCGACGACGGTGACGATCCCTGCCGGGTTGGGCGGGCTGTACGCGATCGGGTTCTCGGCGTCGTCAGCGACCACGTTGGGTACGACAGCGATGGCGTACATCTACTGCGCCGGTTCGGCAACACAGATCGTGACAACCGGCGCCGGTGCGAACGACAACGGTTTCCCTGTTGTGTCGTCTCGCTATTACATCGGCTGTTCAGCGATCCTGCCGCTCGCTGCAGCCGACACGATTGTGGCTGGCTACTACCAGAACAACGGAACCAGCATCAACTTCACTGCCCGCCTCACCGTCTACCGGATCGGGATCTGACATGGCACGTATCGCGAATGTGAGCGCCGGCCAGTCCGCATCGAGCTCGTGGGCGAACGCGATCCGCGACGCCTCGGTGATGCAGATGACCGCGTCTGAACGGGCAAGCGTGGTCCCGGTCGAGGGCCAGCTCGTCTACGTCTCGGACGAAGACCGGTTCTACGTCTACAACGGAAGCGACTGGGTGCGTGTCGGCTGGGGTGCGACCACCACCGGACGCACCGGCTGCGCCGTCAAACGCACCGCCAACCAGTCGATCGCCACCGGAGCGACCCGTGCCGAGATCACCTTCGACGGCGAAGACTTCGACAGCGACGGGTTCTTCACTGCGAGCTCGACCGACATCACGATCCCTGCCGGTCTCGGCGGGATCTACGCCGTGCAGTTCCAGGTGACTTGGGCGTCATCGCCGGGCACGACCGCACTGACCCGTGCCCGCATCATCCCGAGCGGCGCCACCAGTTACAACGTGATCGACGGCGACGCCTCGCAATATCAGGTCTACAACTACGGCGGCACAAACGTTGTGACCGGCGGCTCCGGTACCTGGGTCTTCGGCGTTGGCGACAAGATCACCTTGACGGTCGCTCAAGGTTCTGGCGGCTCGATCAATGTGACGGCGACGATGTCCATCTACCGGATTGGGGTGTGACGATGGCGGCAACTGTGAACATCGACACGTTCGTCGGCGACGATGTGTCTCGGATCATCACCTTCGTCGAGGCCGACAAGACGACCCCGATCAACATCACCGGGCGCACCTATGTGGCGCAGATCTTCACCGAGGACGGCACGGTCGCGGCGTCGATGACAGCCACCGTGCCGACCGGCACCGATGGCAAGGTGAACTTGTCGTTGGCTCGTGCCACCACCACGACGCTCGGTGTCGGCAACTGGCGTTGGTCGCTGGTCGAGACCGCATCGGGTGTGGTGACCACGGTGCTGGTCGGCGGGTTCACGATCTCGAGCGAAGCGACGAGCTGATGGCTGAGGTGGTGGTGGTCCGTCAGGACAACACGATCACGGTGGTGCAACGGTCGACCGGGTTCGCGGTGATTGACCGCCCGGCGGTCACGGTGGTCGGCTCGAACGCTGTTGGCCCGCAAGGTGCGAGCGGTGCGACAGGTCCGGTTGGTGCGACGGGCGCTGTCGGCCCGACGGGCGCTACCGGCCCTGCAGGCGCTACTGGCCCTGCAGGGGCGACCGGCCCGCAAGGCATCCAGGGTGACACGGGCGCAACCGGCCCTGTCGGTGCAACCGGAGCTGTTGGTGCCACTGGTGCTGTCGGCGCGACCGGCCCGCAAGGTGTTCAGGGCGACACGGGCGCAACCGGCCCTGTCGGTGCAACCGGAGCTGTTGGTGCCACTGGTGCTGTCGGCGCGACCGGCCCTGTCGGTGCGACAGGTCCGCAAGGCATTCAAGGTGACACAGGCGCAACCGGCCCTGTCGGCGCAACGGGTGCTGTCGGCGCCACTGGCCCACAGGGCATTCAAGGCGACACCGGCCCCACCGGTGCCGTCGGTGCAACGGGTGCTGTCGGGGCTACAGGTCCGCAAGGTGTTGCCGGTGACGTTGGTGCGACTGGCCCTGCAGGCGCGACGGGTGCGGTCGGTGCAACAGGTCCGCAAGGCATCCAAGGCGACACCGGCGCCACAGGCCCAGTCGGCGCCACCGGCCCGGTAGGCGCAACGGGTGCAACTGGCTTGACTGGTGCAACCGGTCCTGCCGGCGCCGACTCAACAGTGCCAGGACCAACCGGTGCAACAGGCCCCGCAGGTGCAACAGGCCCCGCGGGCGCAACAGGTCTGACCGGCGCCACAGGCCCCGTCGGTGCCACCGGTGCAACCGGCCCGTCAGGCTCGACGGTATTGAGCGGCACCGTTGACCCGACAACCGAAGGCAACAACGGCGACTTCTACGTCAACACCACCTCGAGCAAGATCTTCGGCCCCAAAGCCGGCGGGGTATGGCCTGCTGGCGTCAACCTGATCGGCCCCACCGGAGCGACCGGTGCCACAGGCCCTGTCGGCGCGACGGGTGCAACGGGTTTGACCGGCGCAACAGGCCCTGTCGGCGCGACGGGTGCTACCGGGCCAGTCGGCCCGACTGGTGCGACCGGCGCGACGGGGGCCACTGGTGCCACCGGACCAACCGACTACACCCTCATCTCTCAGCAACAGAACCAACTAACCGGAACCTACAAGTCGTGGGACTTCATCCCCCGCACGTCCATCATTCAGAACGTGGGGATCGGCACGAACAACATCTACCTATTGTTCTTTACACCGCTGTACGACATAACTGCCACACAGATCACGTTTGCCACAACAACAACAGCGTCTAGTGGCCTCACGTTGGCAAGATTCGGACTGTACACAGTGTCCGAGACTCCGGCTAACGCAACCACACTTTCGACGCCGACGCTCACGCTCGTTGCTCGCACCGCTAACGACACGACTATCGGTGGCTTGACCTCAACTTTCTACACTCGCTCGTTCGACACGGCTGGTGGCTACCCGGCCTCATACAACCTCGTCGCAGGAACCCGTTACGCCGCAGCGATCGTGCAGGTTGGCACCACCGGAGCAGTCTGGGCGGGCATAAACACGACGCTTGCTTCTCTCAGCCGCATACCACCACAAACCGTCGGCGTTGTGAGCGGAACCGACCTCGGCACGTCTCTGTCGCCGACAACCGGTGGGGCCATGTTGTGGGGGAGAATCTCATGAGCAATCCGGTGAACGTCCGACGCGAAGACCTCGGGGTCATCGACGGGATGCGTGTCTGGCATGTCTTCAACGCTGACACCGGCGAGTGCATCGGGTGGGATCAGCAAGCCGTCAAGGACACCGAACCAGCAGTCGAATGATTCACCTTGTCGGCCTGCCCCACACCGAGTTCGACGCTCACCAGTATTCGTCATGCGCGTTCACTGCGAAAGCGGTACGCACCGTGCGGATGTGGCGGCAATCCGGTCATGACGTCACCGTCTACTGGGGTGGCAACCGAGCTGACGTCAGCCTCCTCAGCCACGACGAACAGCTCAGACACTTCGGGACATGGTGCGCAACCGAGCTACCGAAAGTCGCCTGGGATCCGCACCTCGAGTACTGGCAAACCTTCCATGCCAAGGCGATCAGCGAGATACGGGCACGGCTCCAGCCCGGCGACATCATTGCCGGTCTCGTCGGATCGATCCATCAACAAGTGTTCGACTCGTTCCCGAATCACATCAGGATCGAACCCGGTGTCGGCTACGAAGGGCTAGCGCACAACACGTTCGCCTGTTTCGAGTCGTACGCCTGGATGCACAACCGGTACGGCGCTTGCGGGATCGGTGACGGCCGAGCGTTCGACATCGTCATCCCGAACGCTGTCGACCCTGACGACTGGGACATCGGCCCGTCAGGCGGGTACGCCCTGTTCGTCGGCCGGCACATCGCCCGCAAAGGCCCGCATGTTGCGGCACAGATCGCGAACGCTGCAGGGCTGCGGCTCGTGACCGCCGGCGCAGGTGTCGCCCAGGCAGAACCCGGTCGGATCGTTTGCACCGACAAGACTGTGATCGAAGGCGACGTTTCCTATGTCGGGTCGGTGACCGGGCAGAAACGGCGCGACCTGTTCGCTGGTGCGCAAGTCCTGATCTGCCCAACCTTGTATATCGGCCCATGGGAAGGTGTGCATGCCGAGGCGATGATGTCCGGTGTCGGTGTTGTCGCCCCCGACTATGGGGTGTTTGTCGAAACACTCCCACGCGCCTACCGCTACCGATCTTTGTCCGACGCTGTTGACGCTGTCCACCTTGCCGGGCAAACCCGTGGCATTTCGTGGCGTGACCTTGCCATCGACCTGTGTGGCATTGACCGTTGTGCTCGACAGTACGACGACTGGTTCGACCGTTTGGCGTCGCTCAACGACGGCAGGAACGGCTGGTACAGCTAAGGAGTCCAGGTGACCCTCTACCCGTTCGGCTATCGAGGCAAGAAACTCACCCTCGAGCAGATCGCTCGTCAACCTGTCGTCGCCGGCATGGACCCCGAGTTCCGTCGTCGGGTGTTCGCGATGATGGAACACGCTGCGCAGGTCAGCAAAAGCCTTGGGATCGGTGGGGCCCGCCGATCATCAGCAACACAGCTCGCCGGGTTCCTCGACCGCCATCAGGTCGTCACCCTCGGCGGGTGCTGCCGATATAACGGGAAGCGTTATGCCCTCAAGAAGGGTCGCGCCCACATGGCGCCACCCGGCCTGTCGTACCACGAGGACACCACCCCCGACGGCAAGTGTTTGGCAGCTGACCTGATTGGCGACCTGCGGTGGATGAACGCCAACTGCGGCAAGTTCGGACTACGCCACTTCGCCAAAGTCAACAACGAACCGTGGCATGTCCAGCCGGTCGAGATCCCCAACGGGCGCAGCCGCTACAACCCGAAGAAACACCATCCGCTCCCAGTGTTCGATCTGCCCGGCGACGACGAAAGCGACCTCGTCGCATGATCGCCGCCGCCAACATCAACGACGCCATCATCGCCATTTGCAGCCTCGCCGGGATCGTGTTCGGTGGCATGGTCAAGCTCGCCCTGTCGATGCGCAAGGTACGCAACGAAAACCGCGCCCAACACGGCACCGTCGGCGAAGCATTAGCCCGAGTCGAAACCAAAGTTGACCTCACCAACCAAGGGGTGCGTGACGTCGCCAACCGACTCGACGACCACATCAACGGTGGACAGCACCACAACGTGATCCTGCACCCAAGACACAACACCGGCGGCAACTCCGACGTCGCCTAGCACACCAGGGGGACACCATGAACAACTTGAAGCCAGAGCTGGCGCGCATCGCGTTGTCGTTCCTGCGAGCCTTCCTTGCAGGCGCAACCCTCGGCCAAATCCCAAGCGACATGCGAGGCGCACAAGCCGTCCTTGTCGGCGCCATGATCGCCGGCGGTGCCGCAGCACTGCGCACCGTCGAATCTGTGCTGGCACGGATCGCTGGCCCCGACCCGGATGGTGGCATCTGAGCAGCACCGGCGGTCTCCTCGCCGCCATCCAAGCCGCGCAACAGTCGACACGCCCCAACAGCAAATGCACCGTGGCTGCCGTCCTCGAGGCGTTGAGCCCGAGCGATGCCGTCGACCTGATTGCCGCATTCAAAGAGCCGACCATCACCACGGTGGTGATCGGCAGGACGTTGCGTTCACTCGGACACCGGATCGGTGACGACAGCCTGCGCCGACATCGTCGAGGGGTCTGCTCCTGTGAGCCTCGGTGACCAGCTCCAAGCCGCAGCCGACGCAGCCCTCACACCCAAGGACCGGCTCGGTCGACTGGCTGACCTGTT
>Ga0208546_1000590_pt1 | contig 12835 bp, 13 predicted proteins | sample DEB19_08_DNA_4_FD_184528 | JGI IMG/M metagenome (GOLD analysis project Ga0208546, IMG submission 184528) | Aqueous microbial communities from the Delaware River and Bay under freshwater to marine salinity gradient to study organic matter... | ecosystem: Environmental > Aquatic > Marine > Coastal...
ACGAGTGGATCACGATCCCGTTGCTGTCTACTGTGTAAATCCACGGCTCAACGGGGAGCTGCCATGCACTTGCGGCACCATTCGGCTGAAGGTGCATGTTGGCGTCGAGTGTTGGGATCATGCGCTCGCCGTTCCACTCCATGATGTATGGCTCAACGTGAATGATGAGCGCGCCTGGATGACGTTCCGCCGCCGCCTTCACCACCTCCATCGTGGGCCCGCACGCCTGTGAGACACAGAAGGCTGGCGAGGCGAAGACGATCACGAATGGCGTCCCTGCGGCGAGCAGGTCAGCCGCAGAGTACTGATAAAGACGCGCAAGTGGTGACGGGTCGGTGCTGATGCCGGCGAGTCCGTGCTCGCTTGTTGCCGCTGTTGGCGTTGCCACCGTTGGTGCGGCGTCACCTGGTCGTAGCGCGATCCCTTCTGGCCAGACCTGCGCCGCAAATCGAATGGAGACGGCGGCTCCAGTTGCGTCGGTTCCGCTGATGGAGAGGCCGAGCTCTTCAGTGCCGGCTGGAATCTCTGCTGGACCAATGAAGAAGCCACGCAGATTCTTGATTGACCAGGTGAACGGAATCTCAATCTTTGTGGCGAGTGGTGCGCAACCATCAGCGGTGAGGCTGAACGTCTCTGCGTTCAGCTTCCAGCCCGGCCCGCCGAGCGGGAAGCCATCAGCATCAACCAGGCTGAGTAGCAGCCGATTCTCACCAGGTGCAAGATCACTGTTCACCAAGAGTGGGATCGGTCCGGTGCTGGTTGCCTTTCCTGCGGCTGGCCACTCGCTGACGCAGCCGTTTCGCGTGCTCTGTGGGGCACCGCTTTCGGAGGACGACGGCGATGGAGGGGTGTTACCTCCGCATGCGGTGACGAAAAGGAGTGCGGCGAGGAGGGAGGCGCTTCTCATGAACCGACTCTACCGCAGGTTGAGCGGTTGCCGCGTATCATTACGGAGATGCAGAGTTTCCGACGACTTCTGAAGGCGCTCCTCGGGGCCACAATCGGTCTTGTGGTGATTGGCGTCATCGTTCGCGCCACCGACTCAGGAATGGGCTGCCCAGACTGGCCGCTCTGCTATGGGCAGATCATCCCGCCACTTGATGACTACAAGGCATGGCTTGAGTGGATCCACCGCACCATCGCAGCGGGGATCGGTCTTATCGCACTTGGCGTTGTGGCGGCTGCGCTCCGCTCGCTAAAGGGGCGACGCTCCTTGCAAGGGGCGTCTATTGCCATCCTCGCCCTCGTCCTCTTCCAGGCGTGGCTTGGCAGACAGACGGTCCTTGAGTCGAACTCTGGCGCCTCCGTCACCGCACATCTCGCCACGGCGATGGCATTCCTCGGACTCCAGGTCTGGGTGTTGGCGCGGAGCGGATATCCAGAACGAATCGGCAGCATTCTGCAGGCGCGCGGCGCCGTGGTGGCGCCGATCATCGCCGCTGGCGCCATCTATGCGCTCCTCCTCTTCGGTTCAAATGTCACTGCAACTGATACCGGGCTTCTCTACCCGGATTGGCCGCTGATGGGCGGGACACCCTTTCCACCGATCACCGCCGTCTCGAGTGCACAGGTGGTGCACCGCTACGCCACGGCGATCGTTGCGCTGATCCTGCTCTCTGCGTACTGGATTGTGCGTCGTGAGGCGGGGAGCCCGCGTCAGACGCGCCAGTTTCTCGGTGCTGCGCTCGGCCTCTTCGCGCTGCAGTGCGTCATCGGTGCCCTGCAGATCTTCACCAAGCTTGCGCCATGGACGCAGACACTCCACGTAGCTATCGCATCAGTGATCTGGGCGTTGACCGTTGGTGCGGCCGCGGTTGCCCTACTTGAGGCACGTGCCTCGAACGCTGGGGGTGGCGGCGGAACGAGCGGTGCCAAGAGGGGGCGACGTGACCAGATCAGCGCCTACATTGCGCTGACCAAGCCACGCATCGTTGAGCTGCTGCTGATCACCACCATCCCAGCGATGTTTCTTGCGGCGCATGGCGTACCATCAATCACCCTGATGGTTTGCACGCTGATCGGCGGCACGTTAAGTGCGGCGAGCGCCAACGTCTTCAACTGCATCATTGACGTTGATATTGACTCGCGCATGGCGCGCACCGCGAGTCGCCCGCTCGTTGCGGGGACGATCAGTGTTGGATCGGCGCTGCTCTTCGCGGCGTTGCTTGGCCTTGCGAGCTTCCTCTTCTTGGCGCTCACCACCACCGCGATGGCCGCCTTCCTCTCGCTCCTCGCGCTCGGCTTCTACGTGCTGATCTACACGTTGATCCTGAAGCGCTCCACGCCGCAGAACATCGTGATTGGCGGTGCTGCTGGCGCGCTGCCACCAGTGATCGGTTGGGCGGCGGTGACGGGGGATCTCACTCTGGCGCCGATCCTCCTCTTCGCGCTGGTCTTCTACTGGACGCCGCCGCACTTCTGGGCGCTTGCCCTGCGGATCGGCCCTGACTACGCCGCCGCTGGTGTGCCGATGCTTCCGGTGACTGCCGGCGCGCCAGAGACGGCGCGACAGATTTGGCTCTACACGATCCTGCTGGTGACGATGAGCCTCATCCTCTGGGCGGTTGCGGGAATGGGGAGTGTCTACCTTGCCGTTGCGCTGATCTTTGGTGGACTCTTTCTCTTCCGCGCATGGCGCCTGCGGAGCGAGGTGCTCGGTGAAGGGCTGCTACGCGGCGCATCACGCCTCTATCGATTCTCGATCACCTATCTGACGGTGATCTTCGCGGCGATCGCGATCGACGCGATGCTGCCGCGCTAGCGGCGGCTACTCGCCGCTGACTGCTTCTTCGCTCGCCCTGAAGGGTCAACGCGTGCGAGCCAGAACTGCACCTGTGGCCCAATGGTGAAGGCGAACCAGATCGTGCCGAACCCGAATGTTCCGCCGAGTAGGATGCCGATGATGCCCACGACGATCTCAATGATCGTGCGCACGATCCAGATCGGTCGTCCGGTGAGGCGGTGGAAGCCGGTCATCAGCCCGTCGCGTGGGCCAGGGCCGTTGCCGCTCCCGATATAGATGCCGGAGCCAAGCCCCACCAGCGCGGTGCCGATGACCGTTAGTGCAACCGCAACGGGGAGGTCTTGACTGAGCACCTCTTTCGCTGGCACGCCGAGCAGGCGCATGGCGTTCAGCGTCAGGTCCATGACGAAGCCGATCACGACGATGTTGGAGATGGTGCCGAGTCCTGGTGTCTGGCGAATCGGAATCCAGAGCAGAATCACGAAGAGGCCGCTCAACTGCGCCGCCTGACCGATGGTGATGCCCAGCTTGTAGCCGAGGCCCTGATGCAAGATCTCCCACGACGGGAGTCCGATCCCGCCATTTACCATCAGCGAAAGGCCAACGGCGAAGATCGCCTGTCCAAGGATGGATTGTGGGAAGCGACGCAGCGCGTCGCCGCTGATTGCCTCGGCGATCCAGTTGCTGCGCGGTGTGGTCATGGTTCCTCGCTTCAGTTCGCCGCTGCGGCGCGGCGGAGTCGGTCGGCGATTGCCAGCCCGAGTCCCGGCTCAGGATACGGGGTGCTCAGGATCGCCGCCTTCCCAGGTGCCACGTCACGAAGGGCAGCGTCCAGCTTATGCAGGGCATCGAAGAGTTTCGCCGCCGCCGCAACGGGATCAAGCGACTCACTGAGCGCCGCTTCAGCAACGATCTGCATCCCAGCCGCCGCTGTGCGGAGAAGAATCAGCCTCTCCGCATCCGGCGCCAGGAGTGCAACGTGAGTGAGGCCCACAAGATCAGGCGCAGCAGCGTCAACGATGCGAAGCGGCGCGCGCGGCGCGTAGTGCGATGCGCTCATCCCCGGTGCTGCGGCTGGTGCGCCAGCCGGGTTCACCCCGTCGAGCGGTGCGTCGAGCAGCGGGCCGAACGGCGCAAGGAGTGTGGCGATCGTCTCGCGTGGGACGCCGCCCGGACGGAGCAGGCGCGCTGGCTCACCAGGGACGAGTGAGACAACGCTCGACTCCACACCAACGCGCGTTGCGCCACCGAGTAGCACCGCATCAATGCGTCCGTCGAGCTGCTCTAGTACATGTTCCGCCGTGGTAGGGGAGAGCTGCCCAAAGAGATTGGCACTCGGCGCAGCGATCGGCGTTCCAGCTGCTCGAATCAGCGCGCGCGCAAGGTCGTGGTCTGGGAGTCGCACGCCAACGGTTGGGAGGCCAGACCGGACGAGGCCTGGGATGCGTGGTGCTGCAGGCGCGACGATCGTCAGTGGCCCCGGCCAAAGGGCGTCGGCGAGAAGTGCGACGCGTGGATCTTCGAGCGCCGCGGGGGAGAGGACGAGCGGGATATCGGCGCGGTCGGCAATGTGCACGATGAGTGGGTCAAAGGTTGGTCGGCCTTTCGCTTCGAAGATGCGCGCGATGGCGATCGGATCCAGCGCGTTGGCACCGAGTCCGTAGACCGTTTCAGTAGGGAAGGCGACAAGGCCGCCAGCGCGCAACAGTGCCGCCGCGCGCGGCAGTGACTCTGCGGTGGAGGTTGCTGTTCGTGCGCGGAGCTGCTCTGTCTTCATGCGTGCATCATCACGCTGGCTGGATCGTTAGGGTGATGGGCGCGTGATCTGACGGGAGCACACCCTTCCGTTCGTCGCGATCCACGCTGTACGAGAGCAGTGCCCCTGCGCTCGGTGATGCGAGCAGATGGTCAATGCGCATCCCGTGGCCACGGTGGAAGGCGCCGCCGCGATAATCCCACCAGGTGAATGCGGGCGGCTCGCCCTTGGGGGCGAGCGCGCAGGCAGTGTCAACCACTCCCGTATCGAGGATGGCAGCGAGTGCGGCGCGCTCCTCAGGCGAGACATGCGTTGCGCCCGTGAGCGCCGCAGGATCCCAGACATCGGCGTCGGTTGGCGCAACGTTGAAGTCGCCACCAAGGATGAGCGGCGAAGACTTCAGTGTCTCTTGCGACCAGAGGGCGAGCGCCTCCATCCACCGCAGCTTCGCCCGCCAGTAGCCGCTCGCAACCTCACGCCCATTCGGCACATAGACACTGGCGATGGTGACCCCACCACACTGCGCCGCAATCAGGCGCGGCTCGTCCATCAGGTCTGGGTCATCTCCTTCTGCAGGGTTAACTGCGCCACTTGCGGCTGCGGGGAGGCCGAGCGTTGGCGCGGCAAGGCCGATCCGCGATGCGATCAGCACGCCGTTACGACCACCGGCGCCGATCGCCTCCCATTCGTATCCGCGTGAGGTGAAGAGTTCAGCAGGGATCTGCTCAGGGTTGCACTTCGTCTCCTGCAGCAGAAGCACGTCGGGCGGCGTGCGATCCAAAAAGGCGGCGAGTCGCTCGGCGCGTGCGCGGATGCCGTTGACATTCCATGAGGTGATGGAGAGCTGTGCTGCGCTCACGCGCAACCTTAGGTGCGTGGGCCGTTGAGAATTGCGCCGATCATCCCTTCGGTAGCGCTCGCACCTACGCCAGGCTCCGCCTCAAGGCTCACCGCGATGCCGGCGCTCTTCAGTGCGGCGATCGCACGATCAAGTGCTGGCTCCGCAACGGAGAGGTGCACCACGCCATCCTCACTCTCTGGGCTTCCAACGATCCCTTCTACGGCGATGCTTGCCGCGGCGAGTGCCGCCACTGCGGCGGCGAGGCTCCCTGCAGTCGGCTTCAGATGGATCGTGAACCAGTGACTCATGAGCGCATCCTAGCGCGCTGCGGCGGTGTTCGGCGCTGCGCCAGAGATTGCCAGCGTGCGCTGCTGGCCGCCGAGGTTCACCTCAGCGATCAGTTCGCTGCGCAGCGCGCGACGACCGTCGGCTGGATCACGCTGTGGGCCGAGCGGCTGCACTGTGGCGCTTACGCTTCCAGGGGAGTAGCTCCCGAGCAGCGGATCGGAGCTCCACCAGAGGCTGATTGACGGTGTGCCACCTTTGCGTGGGGCGTAGAGGAGTGAGAGTCCAAGGCGTCCATCAACCGTTGGTGCAAAGAGTGCAACTTCGTCACGGCCATCTGCGTCTCGATCCCAAACGATCAGGCTGATTTCGTTGAGTGGCGCGGTTGATGTTCCCACCAACTGCGGTGCCCCGAGCACTGGATCTTGGATGCGCTTCTTCACCCAGTTGCGCTTCTCGGAGAGGGCGACCCAGATCCCGCTCTGTCCACCACCTGTTGCAATCACACTGGCGGGTGTTGGCGCGCTGATCACCAGGTCGTCGCTCCCGTCGCCATTCACGTCGGCGGAGATGACGCGCATCTGCGCTGCGTCAATTCCGGAGGTGGCAAGGTCGGTCACGCTCCAGATGTCGTCGCGCCAGAGGTAGGCGTCGTTGCGTCGTTCAATTGATCCCATCGCCGCACTCACCACTGGGAGGTTGGTGACTGGATCTGTAGTGTTCCAGACGCGGAGCGTGGCGATCTCGGGGAAGAGGTCGCCGTCAAAGTCGCCACGGAACTCGGTGAGTTGATCGCCGCCGTTTGACCAGCCTCCCGGGAGTGACCACGGTTCGGCGAAAGGGTCCACAGCATAGTCAACGAGTGTTGCATCTCCCTCACTTGGGGCTGGATTGTAGATCGCAATGTTTGGTCCGTAGAATCTGCGGATCAGCGCCTCAAACGACTCACCATCGCGGGCGCAGCGCCGAGCATTCTGCTGATAGAGATGGAACCCGGTGTAGTACTTGGCACAGCCCTTGCGGTAGGAGCCGCCGCGGTATCCAGTGTGCGCAAAACCTTTTCGAGCACCGGCGGTACGCCAGATGGAGAGCGGCCAGATCGCCTCAATCGCGGAGCGGATCAGCGGGAGTCGAGCGGGGAGCCCCTTCTTGATGCGGGCTGCGTCCGACGCTTCTGCCTTCGTTGTGGCGTTGCCGCGGTAGAGCTGGAAGGTGGTACTCGAACCGATGTCGAAGCAGTCACCGTTCTTATCTTTCAGCTTCTTGTTCGGGTGCGTGATGTACCACCAGGCGTACTGCTTGACGATCTGTGCCGCCGAGAGGAGCTGCGCGCGATGCGTCTCGTTTGGACCCCACTCGTTGATCACGACGCGCTCAACGTAGGTCTTGAAGTCCACCTGAACCCGCGTCCCCATCTTCCAGCGACGCCCCTTCTTAACAGGAATGTGCACCCAGATGCTTTCTGGGGGTCGCGTGAACGAGGTCCACGGCGTGCACTGATACGGCGCGGCAGTCGCCGTAGCTGCGCGCTCTCCAGCGATCGGCCCCGAAGCCGGAATGGCGATGAGCGAGAGGATCAGCGCAACGAGCGCCGCTCGCTTACAGCTCCGCAACGACTCCCTCGCTCGGCTTGCTGCGTAGCGGGATCTCTTCGATCAGCGTTGCGGCAACGAGTGCCACAAGGCTTGCCACCACGGCGAGCCAGAAGATCGAGCCGATCGCATCGGCAATTCCCGCCTTGATCGCGTTGAAGAAGGCCCCGACGTATTCGGCTGGGATCAGGGCGAGGAGGGCGGGATCAAACTGTCCGCCCACATTCGTCAACTGATCCAGGTTGCCGCCAGCTGCGGCAAAGAATGGATCAAACGTTCCCGCAGGCGCCGCAGCGGCGAGCTCCGTTGGGATCGTGGTCGTCAGCTGGCCGCCGAAGTAGGAGCCAACGATGGCGAGTCCGACCGAGCCACCAACCTGGCGGAAGAAGGTGAGGTTTGAGGTTGCGGCACCGAGGAACTTAAACGGCACCGCGTTCTGCACCACGATGGTGAAGACAGAGAGGGTTGGTCCAACGCCGAGTCCGGCGAGGAACATCCATCCACGTAGCACCCACGGATCAGTGTCCGCCTTGATATTGGTCAAGAGGAGCGACCCCACCGTGACGAGCACGATTGCCCCCAAGATGAGGGACTTATAGCGTCCGCGTCGCGCCACCATCTGTCCTGCGCTGATTGAGCTGATGATCACGCCGAGGAGGAGTGGGAGTGTGGCGTAGCCAGAGTTGGTTGCCGTCTCGCCGAGCACGGTCTGGAAGTAACGCGGCAAGAAGATGATGGAGGCGAAGAAGCCGAACGAGGCGAAGAAGGTCGCCGCCGCCGCCGCTGCGAAGGTGCGGTTCTTGAAGAGCTCAAGTGGAATGATCGGCTCATCCGCCTTCGCCTCAATGAAGAGGAAGAGGCAGAGGATGGCGAGACCCGCTGAGATCAGCCCCGCAACCTCTGGGGTGGCGAAGGCGTTGCTCTGCACGTTGGTCAAGCCAATGAGCACTGGAATGATGCCGGCGGCGAAGACGATCGCGCCGAGGAAATCGATCTTCTGGTTCAGGCGCCCCTTAATCGTTGGCAGCTCGAGCAGGATGATCGCAATGCTCAGCAGGCCGATCGGCAGATTGACGTAGAAGATGAGGTGCCAGCTGAACGTGTCGGTGAGCCAGCCACCGAGCGCAGGACCAACCAGGCTCGAGAGGCCGAAGACGGCACCGAAGAGTCCCTGATAGCGACCGCGCTCCTTTGCGCTGAAGAGATCGCCAATCGTGGCGAGGGCGATTGGGAAGAGCGCACCTGCGCCGAGCCCCTGGATTCCGCGGAAGAGGATCAGCTGCTCAATATTCTGTGAGAGCCCGGCGAGTGCCGAACCAGCAAGGAAGAGGCTGACGCCGATCAGAAGGAGCGGCTTGCGGCCGTACATATCAGAGAGCTTTCCGTAGATCGGCACGGTGACGGTGCTCGCGAGGAGGTAGATCGTCACGACCCACGTATAGAGATTCGCGCCATTCAGTTCGGTGATGATCTGTGGAAGCGCTGTTCCGACGATGGTCTGATCAAGAGCGCCCAAGAAGAGGGCGAGCATGATCGCCACGACAATGCCCTGCTTTGCGCGCTTGGAGAGATCCTCACCAGCGTGGTGGCTTGATGCGGGACTCGCCGTGCTTGCCTTCCCAGCCTTGCTCGGGCGCGAAGTGCTACGTCGTGCGGTTGCCATGGGGACCTCCTGATTCACGCCTCTGCCACATGCTGCGGTAGTTCACGTTGCAACCATCATACCCCTCGCGTCGCAGGCTGTCCTCAGGCGCTAGGGTTGCCGCATGAAGATCGGCATCGTGGTTGAGGGGCAGATGGGCCTCACTTACGCGCAGCAACTCGCTCTTGCACAGCGAGCTGAGTCACTCGGCTTCGACGCCTTCTATCGCACCGATCACTATGAATCCTTCCCAGGTCCCGCCGATCAGGCGACGAGTGACGCGTGGAGTGTCTTGGCGGGACTCGTCCGTGAGACCAGAACGATTGCGCTTGGGACACTGGTGAGTCCTGTGACCTTCCGTTATCCAGGTGAGTACGCGAAGGTGGTCGCCACAGTGCAAGAGATGGCGGGACGCCGCATGCATGCGGGGCTCGGCGCCGGATGGCACGAGTCGGAGCATCGTCGCTACGGCTTCCCGTTTCCGGAGATGCCGGTGCGCGCGGAGATGCTGGAAGAGCAGCTCAGCATTGTGCGCGGTCTCTGGTCTGGGCCAGACGGCTGGTCGTTTAGTGGGAAGCACTACCAGGTGAGCGACGCACTCTTCCGCGCGAAACCAGACCCAGCGCCGTGGATCATCACGGGTGGCGAAGGTTCGCCGCGCGGGATGCGCATTGCTGCAGCGCATGCGGACGAGTTCAACCTCACCTCGTCAACGCCGCAGATCGCGCGCGAGAAGTTCGCCGCACTCGACGCCGCCTGCACCGCCGCCGGACGCGAGCCTGCAACACTGGTGCGCTCGGCGATGACTGGGCTGCTCATTGGTCGAAGCCGCTCCGACTATCTCGCCGGCGTCGCCCGCTTCATGGAGCGGATCGGCGGGAGTGGTGATCCTGAGGAGTACCTTGCGCCGCGTCGGCCGCGCTGGGTGGCGGGGACGCCAGAGGAGGCGGCAACCCAGATGCGCGCCTTCCGCGATGCTGGCGCACAGCGGTTGTTAATGCAGCACTTCCTCCCGCTGGAGCTTGAGCCACTCGACCTGCTCGCCGAGATTCGCGACGCGCTCTAGCGCGCGTTGATTAGCGGACGCGACCGCGTCGACCAGAAGGTCCGGTCCGAAAGAGCAGAATCCCGCGAAGCGCGCTCAGCGACACAGGTCCGCTTTGACGCGAGTCGCTTGAGGCGGCAGCGTTGTCGCCGAGTAGCCAGAGCGCATCAGGTGTTTGCAACGTGTCATCGGGCCATGCCGCGACGCGCTTGATGTCGAATCGTCCTTCGCGCTCAGTGATCACGATGCTCCCGACGCGTGGTGCGCCGCGCAACCAGGGGAGACCGTGGGGTCCGGCGGGGGCAACCAGGAGCGTGTCGCCCGGCTCAAGTGTGGGCGCCATGGAGCGTTCGGCAACAACCGCGCGCCAGATGCGGCGCGCGGTCATCACCATGATCTGATTTCGGCTCGACTCGTAGCGTTACGCCTTTGAGGCGGCGAAGGACTTCGCGAACGCTTCGGTTGCAGCAACCAGCTCTGCGGCGGCTGCTGGATCAACGTTCTGCTTGTTCTTTGAGGCGAGCTTCAGCAGCTTCCAGACCTGATCGTGTAGGTCGGGCACCTTCGTCAGGTGCTCTGGCTTGAAGTAGTCGGACCAGATCACCTGGACCTCACGCTTCACCAGTTCCGCATGCTCCTCCTTGACGGCGATGCAGCGGGCAACCTTGTTGCGCCCAGCATGATCAGCCGGTCCAGCAATCTCCGTTGTGGTGATCAGCTCAACCATGCGCGCCACAGTCTTTGCAGCGAGCACCGCGCCGGCCGGGTCGTAGATTCCGCATGGGATATCGCAGTGCGCGTGTACCGTGACGGGAGCGAACTCTGACTTGAGTGACTTGATGATGTTGCGCATGTTTCCTCCTACTTTACAAATACGGCGATCGCGACATTCGTGAGCGCCAAGATGCCGACAGCATGATAGGTGCCGGATGGAATCTCCTGATCGCGTCGGCGCGGCCACGAGATGAGGAGCAGGACGACGGTGATCGCGATCTTGATCCCGAACTTTGCATGGTTCACCGGCTCCGTCCCCATCTCGGCGAGGCCGAGCAGTAAGACGCCGCTTAGAAGCTGCAGCAGCGTGCCGTGCACCATGCCGGCTGAGAGTCGCTTCGGGACACTCCTGATCCCCGCAAAATAGCCACCAACAACGGCCGCCATGCCGAGAAGGTGGATGAAAACGAGTGCGAGTTGTGCTGCGTCCATTCAACCTCCACGTTTCTGGCGCAGGCTGCGCCCTCCCTCTACGGTAGCCGACTGGGGTGCGACAGGTGCCTCCTCGTGCGCTTCAGGCGTGTAGGGTTTACGGGATGGATGAGCGGAAGGTACGGGCGTACAGCAGCTATAGCCGCGACGCGCTGATCCCGCCTGCAGCGGGGGAGGGGGTCGCCTGGCTGGGGCGAGCGCCGTGGGCGAAGGCGAGCCCTTCATATCGTCTCCTACGCTTCTCACTCAAATCCGTCGGTTGGATCTTCGGCTTGCGCGTGCGTGGCCACGGACTAGAACGCCTTCACAGCTCTGGCCCACGCATCCTTGTCGGCGCGCCGCATCGTCGCTACTACGAAGCGTTCGCCCTCGGTATTGCGATGCCGGCGGAGCCACGCATCTGGTGGCTCGGCCTCGGCCCCTTCATCGTTGGGCGTGGTCGCATTCGCGCTGGCATGTTGCGGCGACTTGGTGGACTCCTCCCTGTCTGGCGCGGAAGTAGCGGCATTGAGACGCACCTCAACGCCGCCACGGCGGTCTTCGCTGCGGGGGCGCACTATGCGGTGATGCCGGAGGGCGGCACAAGCGGTCCTACTGATCGTTTCGCGGAGTTTCGGCCGGGGGCGGCGGTGATCGGCATCCGTACCGGCGTCCCAATTGTTCCCGTCGTCTTCCGCTTCCGCAATCGCCGCTTCGGCCTTCCACGAATTGAGATCATCGGACTTGCAGATACCTGGGTCGTTCAGCCTGGTGATACGCCACCAGCACCAGGATCACGCGAAGAGTTGACGCTCGCCGCCGAGTGGAGCCACGCCCTCTCTGAGCGAATGGAAACTGTCTGGCGTGAAGGGGTAGGATCGGCGGCATGAGTGCGACGACCTGCCCGTTCATTGCCCTTGCGACGGATTCTGGTAAGCGCCTCTCAGGGGCGAACGCCGCGCACGCCTGCTTTGCGCAACGTCCCTCGCAACCGATCGAACTAGACCACCAGGAGCAGCTCTGTCTCACCGCAACGTTCAGCAGTTGCCCTCTTTTTGTTGCATGGGCGGCGCGCGAGGCGGCGCAGGCGATTAGCACCGCAACACCGCCGGCGGTGGGGAGCGACGCGTGGTCTACATCACAGGGTGTGAGTGTTGACGCGCTCGCTGCGGCGTCGCGTGGCGACGGGGAGCAGCCCTTCGACTCCAGCAGTGACGGCACGATCTGGTCACTCGCCGCAGCGCCACAGCGGCCGCTAAGCCATGAAGAGGAGGAGCGCGTTCGCGTGGTACCGCTACATCAGCGCCGCACGCTTGAGGATGAAGTGCCGCGCGCAATGATCAGGCTGCCGCGACGGCTGAGCAGCTTGCGAAGTTTCGCCGCCTTCATCCTGCTGCTTGGGGTTGCCCTCTTCGCGACTCCGTCAATTCTGAAGAGCATCGGCTCGTTCATTGACGGAGTGGGGAGTGAGCCGACCCCTGTGGCGAGCGCCACCGCTACCGCTGACGCATCGCCAACACCTGAGCCAACGCCTGCGCAGGTGATCTACACGATCAAGAGTGGAGACACCCTCTTTGATATCAGCCAGGAGTTCAAGATCAGCGTGGAGGCGATCCTTGGCGCGAATCCAGAGGTGAAAGATCCAGGGAACCTCAAGATTGGGCAGCAGATCATCATTCCGTCCGTCATCCCAGATGTGGTGATCTCGCCGAGTCCGTAACGGGCGAAGGTTACCCCTTCGCTGGG
>Ga0208546_1000592_pt1 | contig 12812 bp, 14 predicted proteins | sample DEB19_08_DNA_4_FD_184528 | JGI IMG/M metagenome (GOLD analysis project Ga0208546, IMG submission 184528) | Aqueous microbial communities from the Delaware River and Bay under freshwater to marine salinity gradient to study organic matter... | ecosystem: Environmental > Aquatic > Marine > Coastal...
CCTGTTTCCCGAGGTTCCCGTGGGCGAGCGTGTAGACGACCGTGCCGCCGTTCGCGAGGGTGTCGATGAGGTTGAACCGTAGGCGCGCCGTCGCGGTGTTCGCGTTCGCGAGCGAGACGAGGCCCGCGACCTTCCCGGCTGAGTCGGTCAGGCGGAAGTCATATCCGTCGGCGCGCGACTGGAGCGACGTCACGAGCGCGGCGTGATCGAACGGAAGGGAGTTCGTGTCGACCGTCGTCCCCGAGGAGATCGACGAACCGGAGGAGTTGGATAGCGTTACGGTCGCGATCATCGCGCGGCCCTCGACGCCTCTAGCACGTACTTAGCGATCGTTGCCGGGATCGCCTTCAGCACCTTCGGGAGGTCGCCGTAAATCGCCGCCTTGTGAATCTGCCGGAAGCCGAGACGCGGAGGAATCGAGGCGCGGCGAAGGAGGATGAACTCCTGGCCGCCGCGGCTCTTCTTCGTGGTGGTTCGCACCACGTCGCCGAATCGTGCGTCGCGTTTGACGATGCGGTTCCGCGATTTGTAGTCGGTCTTTTTCTTCCCCGTTATCCATCCGTTGGATTCTGCCCATCCGAGGAGTCCGGCGTCGTATCGCTTCGTCATCGACGTGACGGGAATCCAAAGGAACTCAAACCGCTTCGGCGTGATGTCGGGAAGCGTGCCGCCCTTGCCCACGGTCCCGAGTTCGTGAACCCGCGCAATGCGTGCCGCGTGCGCGTCCATGAATCCGAGGAAGGTCTGAAACCCTGCGGAGGGAGGCGCGTCGTCCTTCATGACGGACGGCTCCACGCCGTAGATAAGATTCCCGGCGAGCGTGCGACCCGTGCGGCGATTTAGTCCCACGTTGCCTTCCCGCCCGCTCAATCGCTTCGCCATTGCGCGCCCGATGTCGCCGACCCACGCGAGGAGCGGCACGCGTATACCCTTGCGCGACGCCTCGGGGAACTTCGCGATGACCGCCGCGACGGGACGGAGGTCGATGTCGAGCGTTAGCGGTGTCACGTTCGCCGCCTGTATTGTTCGAGGATCACCTTCACCCACGGGACCCACGCCTCCGCGCCGATTGACACGGAGCCCGCGTCGCCGCTTACGGACGCGATCCCGAGTTCGTTTCGCCGATGCCAAAGGTACGCGACTTGATGGTCCACGGCCCCGGCGAGATCGGGGAACGCCGCGACGAAAGCGGTCGTGTCCGCCGCCATGCCGCCCGTATAGGTGATCTTCATTGACCTATAGGCGACATCTACGCCCGGGGTGATGTAGACCTTCTGCGGAATCGAGAGCGTGAGGAGTCCGCGCGGGTCGTACACCGGAGAACGGTACTCCGACGAAGATAGTTCCGTCTCCGATCCCCAACCCTGCTCCTCGTCGAACCAAACCCCGGCGACCGAAGTCACCGGGTACGCCTTCAACGCAAACACGCGCTGATCGTTCGTAACGTCGAAGTATTCCGTTCGCGCGGCGGTCTGAATCCCTCGGTCAAGGTACTTCTCAACCGCCGCGCTTACAGTTGCGATGAGGATTGCAACGGTGGTGTTAAACGACGCCGGAGCCGTGCCGCCCGCGTTAACGAGATTCGCGACCCGTGTCGTTGTAGTCAAATCCACCGTTGCCTCCTGTCAGACATTCACGCGAAGGTAGGTCGTGGCGGTCGGAACCGATGCGTCGCCCTCGGTGAGCGCGACCATGCCCGCAACGTCAACGTCCACGGCGTGAGCCGATGGCAGAGCAACCACGCGAACGTAACGCTTGCGCGAACCGCTCAGGAGGTTGACCACGATCACGACGGTCGCTTTGGAGTAAGTTCCCGCCGCGGTCGTGAGCGCGCCCGAAGTCGCGCCCGTGATGTCCGCGTAGGTGCTGTCGTCGTCCGACTCCTGCATCTTGAGCGTGAGGGTCGAAGACGTAACGTTCGACACAGTCCCGAGCGTGAAAACGCCCGTAGCGTGCGTGAATCCCGTCGTATCGACGCCGACGCCATTTACGGCGTTGCTTGCGGTGAACACGTCGCTTTTCGCGAGCGCGCCGCCGCACTTCGCCACGTAGCCTACAGCATTTCCAGCCATGATGTTTTCCTTTCGGATCAGGTTGCCGCGAAGGACGTGCCCGTGCAGACGCTCACAGGGTGATACGCCTCGACGTCGACTTCTTGGAACGCGGTGACGAGCGTCATGTCCGCGAGCGCGAGCGTTGCACCCTCCGAGGTTGCACGCAGTTCCATCGGCCCCCAGTCGGCGAACACGACGTCCGCAGGGTCGAACAGGAACAGAGTCCCCGCCGTGACGTTCGTCGTGGTCAAGATCGGGTAGCCGTACAGCGAGCGCGGCTGCTTCTCGACGACGTTCCCGGTCGAGAGGATCGGGTAGCCTTGCAGCGGGCCTGCGGCCTGCGGGAGTTGGATCGCCGCGAGGATCTGGTAATCCGTCGGGTGCATGACCCACACGAGGTTCGAGATGTTCGCGTTGTCGATCTCGATCTCCTTCACCATCTGCTGCAACTTCGCCCACTTCGTGACGTCCGTCGAGGACGTGAACGAAACGGTGTTGATGCCGCTGATGTTCTTGAGACCGAGCGGCTGACCGCTCACGCCCGAACCCTCGAAGAACGCCGCCTCGACGAGACGACGCATCACTTCCGCGAGGTCGCGACGGACGAACTCTTCCGCCGCCGCCGGGGTCTTGCGGATGAGCGTGTTCGAGATGCGAGTCGCCGCGCCCGCCTTGTGCGGGTTCATCGACAACATCTCGACCGCCTGATCGGATTCGGTCACCGAAGCCGCTTCGCCGACCCAGTACCCGGTCGCCGCCGCCGATTGACGCGGCATTTGCACGGGAGCGTAGGTCAACCCCGACATCCGCGACACGCCTGCGGCGTCGAGGACGAGCGGAGCGCGCAAGAGCGGAACCAACGCGTCGCGCATCACGTCAGGCGGAACGAGGAAACCCGCCGCCGTGTCGTTCGCGAGCGTGAGCGACTTAGCGTTGTAGAAGTCGCGGCAAACGTCGCGCGACATTTCCCATTCGTCCTTCGCGATTGACTTATCCTTCGACGCCAACGATGCGATGACGCGCGCGAGGGAGAATCCCTGCGCCGCCTTCGCGCCGGACGCAACGGGACGAGCGCGGTTGAGTTCCGCGCGCGCCTCGGCACGTCCCGCCTCGCGTGCGGCTTGCATAGCCTTAGCGAGGGCTTCGGTCTTCGAGATGGCCATTGTCACACTCCTCCGAGTTGTTTCGCGATGAAACGCGCGAGCGCGTCTTGAGACGCGAACGGGTCCTCATCGTGGGCCTTCGTGGTCGTCGGCTTCGCCATCGCGTCCATACGCGCGGCGAGTTCGGCGACTTGTTTCGTCAGGGTTGCGAGCGCGTCGGCGGTCGCGTCCTTCTGCTCTGCGGGTTGCGCGATCGACTCCGCGGCTGGCAGTTCGATCTCAACCTCGGGTCCTTCTTCTTCGGACATCAGCACTTCGACCATCGCGGCAGCGGCTTCGAGCGCGGAGGACGCAACGTCCATTTCGCCCGCGCGGTGCGCCTCGATTGCTTGCGCGATCAGGTCCTTAAGTTCGGCGAGGGATTTAGTCTCCACGCCATCGGCGAGCGCGGCTTCCACGGCGGCTTCCGCCTCGGTCGTCGCGACGCTTTCCGTCGTCGTCTCGGTCACGGTTGCCTCCTTCGTCGTGGATAACCACGCCTTCAGTTTGACCGCGTCGGCCTCGGCAAGGTCGCGCGGAGTTACGTCGTCCCGGTACACGGGGCGCACGTTGGATTTGCCTTCGAGAAGCGCGTCGGCGTTCGCAGGAATCGCGACGGCTGAGAGTTCGAGGAGTTCGCTGTGGCGGATGTCGCTCCCCTTCACGTCGAGCGGGCGGAAGCCGACACTCACCGCGTTCATGAACCCGGCCTCGTACATAGCGCGCACCGTGTCCGCGAACGGGTATATTTCCTTCGGCACGAAGCGGACGCGGAACATCAGTTGTTCGCCGTCGAGGAACACGTCCTCGGCGCGTCCGATGGGCAACCCGTCGTGTTGATGCTGATAAAGGACGACCGGGTTCCGCTTGTAGGACTCGAGATCCCACGACGCGGCGACCGTCTCGCCCGCGCGATCGACACGAGGCGTCGAACCGACGAACGTGTACAGACCGTCGCCCGACGCGGACGCCTTCACCTTCGCGGTAAACGTCTTCCCCTTGCGCGCGCGGTCCTTCGCGGCGTTGACTAGTTCTTTCATGCCGCCCTCCCCGAGCGTTCCGATGACGCCCCATTTGATTTGCGCGACAACCCCGGCGAGGCGGTTGTTGCCGTAGTGTCGAGCGGCCCACGCCTCGCGCTCCCGAATCCAATCGAGCACCGATTCGGTCAGGTCGCCGTCCCGCGCCTTCCCCCAGTTCGTGAACGCGGTCGTCCCGCGCTCCATGCCGCCGTTGTTCCAAATGTCGGGGAACTCATCGCGGAGCGCGACCGCGAAGTCGTAGTCGAACTGCGGGTACGCGGAGTTCCGCAGGGTCACTTCCTGATCGTCGCCCGCCTTGGGGAAGTCGGTGATCGGCATCAGATCTTCCCCGCCGCGATGAGACGGTTCATCTCCTCGATGTCCGCCTCGGTTCCGAGTTCCTCGCGCGCGACGAACGGGACGGCGGTGCAGCGGCAGTTGATGACCTCTTCCGCAGGCGCGCCGATCTCGCACGGGTGGAGGAGTCCGTTCGGGAACTTCTCCCCGATGCGGACGCTGCCCTGCCCCTGATGCGACGGACGCGCGTCGGAAGCCGCCGACCACTCATGGTGAGTGAACCCTTCTTCCTTCGCGGCGCGGTTCTTGAACTGCTCCTGAATGAACCCCGTCTCGGTGCGCGCGATCGTCATCGCGTCGGACACGATGAAACGCCCCATCGTCGCCTCGATCGTCTTCGCGAGGTCGGTCACGTTGGCGAGACCGTCGGTTCCGATCTTCGTCAGGATGATCTGGTTGAATCGGGTCGCCGCCTTGCGGGTCACGCGCATCATCGACGCGGTACGCTTCCCGGCTTCCTCGACCCATTCCTTGTCGGCGGGGTTCACGACGGAAAATCCGCCGATCGCAACGCGGACCTCGTTCAGCGCGGCTTCGGCGACCTCGGGGTTGATCTCCGCGAGGATTTCGCGCGCGCGTGCTTCCCATCGGTCGGGAGCCGAGCGCACCCATTCGAGGAACGCCGGAGGCCACGTGAACGCGACGCCCTGAGGCTGTAGGCGTTGCTCGACGACGGTCACGGTTTCCGCCGCCTTCGTGGTCGGCTCCTCAGCACGTTGCGCGTTCGCGGTCAATGCGGGTTCGAGGACCGCGGCGAACTGATCGACCGCCGCGACCTCTTCCTCGCGGAGTTGCCGGAACACCTTGCGCATCGACGTGCGGAGGATGCCTTCCACCTTCGAGTCGTCGCGGGATTTGGCGGACCACGCCTTCACCACGCGGAACGCCTTGCCGTGCGCCTCGAAGCGGTCGCCAACGCGGACGCCGCGCATATTCGCGAGGTTATGCGCGACCGCCTGCGCGCCCTTCTGCGCGGTCGGCGCGACGGCCTGACCAACGGGAGCCGCGACGGGTTCGGACGCCGCAGGAGCCGTTTGGCGAGCGCGCGCGGCGGGTTCGATGAGGCGTCGCGCTTCGGCCTCCGAGATTGTCGGGAAGGCGATTTGTAGCGTGACGACCGCCGACTCGGCGGGGAGTTCCCCGTTTGCGACCGACTGCACGATCTGCACGAGCGAGGTGACCTGCGCGCCGTTCATCGCGGTCTCGGCGACGGACGCGGGCGCGGCGACGGCAGGCGTCGAAACGTCCGGCGTTGCGGCGGTCGGCAGTTCGGGAACGTCGAAGGTCGGCTCCTCCTCGATCCCGAGGCCGAGGCGGACGTTCACCGCTTCCTTGGAGTATCCAGCGGCGACGAGGATCTGCGCCTGCTGCGCCTTCTCCGTCATCGGAGCCTGTAACGCCTCGACCTCCGACACGTCGAACTCCGCCCACACGTCGCGACCGAGGCGCGCCGACAACGGCTCGAGGAGCCACGACCACAGGGTCGACTCGATCAGACGTAGGCGCGGGAGAATGGTCTTCTCCCAAGTGTTCGCCTTCGCGGTGAGCGACGACGCGCGGTTCGTTTCCTCGACTTCGCCGAGGTCGAACTTCGTCACTCCGAGGACGGCGAGGATCTCCGACTTGCCCCAACCGAGGGCGTCGGAGAATGCCATGTCCTTCGCGGTGACGGCGATCGGCTCGTACTTCAGACCGCCGGAGAGGATCGCGAGCCGCGCGGACTTGATCGCGCCGCGATGCCGATCCTCCCATTGTGAACGGAGGCCCGTCGCCTCGTCCTGCGTCAGCGGCGATTCGGAGTAGATGATGCCACCCGGGTCGGCTCCGTTCGCGAGGAGCGCGTTGTTGAACTGCGTCGCGCGCAACTCGTAGTTGAACGATGGAAGGACGGGCGTGATCGGAGCGAGACCCCTGTACGGGTTCGCGGGGTCGAACTCCTTCGGGTGTCCGACTTGCTCGGCGGTGAAGCGGAACACCTCGCCGTTCGCGTTCGTCGTCTGCCACCCGAGGACGATACCCGTCCGTTGATCGATGTCGGGAACCATCCCGTCGGGTCGGACGATCAGGATCTCGGCGGGAACCTCGCCGCGTCGAAGCGGGGAGCCGTCCGCCGCGTAGCCGATCCAGAAGCACTCGCCGTTTAGGTCGAGATAGATCGACGTCGCCTCGATGAACTCGTGCCCCGACATGAGCGGCGACGGACAGTCGAGGAGCCGACGGAGCGTGTCGTCGCCGCGCACGGGTTCGCCGTCGCGGTCGCGTCGAGACCCTGCGAGGATCTCAAGCGGGACGCTCGCGCACATACGCGCCTTCAGTTTGATCGCCGCGTGCGCCCATGCGTTTTGCGCGTAGGCGTTCGATACGGTCTCCTCGGTCTGAAGGAGTCGACGCGGGAGCCAGAACCATTCGGTCCCGGGTACGGTCTTCGTGCGCGCCTCGAAGGAGCGGCGGTTCCGTTTCGTCATAGGATCGCCACCTTCCGCGCCGCGCCTGAGCCGAGCGCGATAACGAGCGCGTCCCCGAAGTCAGGGGACCGACGAATCCGCGAGCGGATCGCGTCCTTCGGCTCGACCGTGAACCGACCGCGCGAGTCGTACCAATATCGGACGGACGCGAGATCGGCGACCACCTCGCGGAACTTCGACGGGATCGAGATCTGCCGCGCGCGCACGACGGAACGGAGCGCGGCGTGCAGTTCGCAGCGGCGGTTCGGGAAGGCGGCTTCACGACCGAGGAGCGTCTGCCAGTCGCCGACCGCGCCTGCGCCGAAGTCGACGGCGGTCACGCGGACGTTCTGTTCGCGGAGTCGGTCGACGACGCCCGCGCCGATCCCGCACGAGTCGACGCAGACGTTCCGGCCCTCGACCCCGTGACGGCGCATCGCGTCGATCAGGCGTCCCGTGGTCTGCATGAGATCCTCGCCGCGCCACGATTCGACGGCGACGAGGCGGCGCGATTCGTCGAGAACGACGAGGACGTTCGCATCGCCGCCCATGCGCGCGACGTCGAGACCGATCCGACGCGGTTCGCGGACGCCTGTCGCGACGTTCTCCGTCGCTTCGAGTTCGGCGACCGACACGAGCGAATCCGACCCCGCCGCCGGGAACTGACCGCAGACGCGCGACGCCCAGAACGGCGAGTCCTCGCCTTCGCGCGCGCGTACTTCCTCGACCCATTCACGGGTGACCGCGCCCGTGATGATCTCCTCGCCTTGCGCGACGTTCGGATGCTCGAGGCACGAAACCTTGATCACGTTCCACCGCTGCGGGTTCAAGTGTGCGTCGAAGAGATATCCCGACGGCGTGACCGGGTTGAAGGCGACGACGAGCGACGAACCGCCCGACGAAAGGAGCGAGTCGATCGCGCCCCACATCTTCGGGTCGACGCCCTCGGCCTCGTCGACGATCACGAGGACGCGCCGAGAGTGAATGCCCTGAAGCGCGGTCGGGTCGTCGACGGCGACGATGGACGCGCGCGAGCCGTCGGCGACCGTCCAGTCCGTCTCGCCCATGCGACCGCCGAGAGGGAGTCGCGCTTCGCGGTGTAGTTTCTGAATTTCGCCCCATAGCGCGTCGTGAACTTGGCGATACGTCGACGCCATACAAACGACGCGGCAGTCCGGCTCCGTCGTCACCGTTTCGCAGATGAGCGAGGCGAGGGTGCGGGTCTTCCCGACGCCGTGCCCCGACATGACGAGCGTCCGGCGATGTTCGCGCGCCGAACGCAGGATCTCGCGCTGACGCGACCACGGAGTCCACCCGAGAACCGACTGCGCGAAGAACGCGGGGTCGAGCGCGACCGCATCAAGAACGGTGCGCGCCTGACACCGCTGCACCGCGTCGGCGTAGCCGCTCACGTCAGAACCTCGGAGACGAACACGACGCCGTTCAGCGTCGCGCCTGACGCGCCGCCGACGATGCCGAGACCGACGCCCGCCGGGATCGTCAGGTGTAGATTCGTGATCGTCCACGGCTTCGCGTAGTCACCTGCGGTCGTCTTCTGGATCGCGATGATCGTGCCGAAAAGTTTCGTCCCGTCGGCGTAGCACAGGGAGACGGGACAGACGTCCGCCGACGAGTCGGAGATCGTCAGCGACCATCCCGAGACGATGAGCGCGCGCGGGTGTTCCTGCGCGTAGATCTCGACGATCGTGTCGGCTTCGAACGTCATCTGTTCGAGACACGCGTGATCGCCGTAGACCGAGGTCGTCGCCACTCCGCCGCCCATGCGATCAGATCTCCGAGACGAAGATGATGCCGTCGAGAACGCCGCCCGTCGCGCCGCCGTTGATCTTCAGCACCTCGTTCGCCGCGCCGTTGATGCGGATGCCCGTCACCGTCCAGAGGAGGAGCGGCGATCCGGCGACCGTGCCCGCGATCGGGAACTTCGTCGCGGCGTGCGAGTTCGAGCCGAGGACGATCGTCGCCTGACACGCTGCGGTGTTCCCCGAACAGGTGAGCGACCACCCGGTGATGACGAGACGCTTCCCGCTCGAAGGCGTGAGAACGTTCGTCAGATTGCCCGTGAAGGTCTCCGACACGAGCGCGACATGATCGCCGTAGGTAGTTGCCATCGTTAGACCTCGGAGGAGGGCGGCGGCGACTCAGCGTCGCGCGCGGCGTTCTTCGTCTTGCGCGCCTCGCGCACGAGTTCGCTGAGACCGACCTGCAAGTTGCCGGAGATATGCTGCGCGTGTTGTTGTTTAAAGTCGTCGGGTCGTCGGCGTTCCAGCCACCACGCCGCGGCCTGCCACGTCTCTTCCGATGCGCTCGCGACCTTCGTCACGAAGCGGACCTCCGCGTCTGCCTCCGCCTTTTCCACTTGCTCGGAAAAGGTCGGATCCTTCATCCATTCGTAGAACGTGTCCACGTGGATTTCGGCGAAGTGCGCGGACGCCCGGCGCGTGTTTCCTGCGCGCAACGCGTTGCAAATCGCTTGCACGCGCTCGGGAGTCTTAAGGGAGAATCGGCCTGTCACGGCCTCATGATGCGCGGAGATCGCGCGCGCGTCTCGCAGTCGGTGGATACCTCACGATGCCGCAGGATATCTCACCGCCTTACGTTGCGTGAGCGTTTCCCACCGTTTCACGATCACGTCGCAATACTGCGGACTAATCTCCATGCCGTAGCATTTCCGCCCGAGTTGCTCAGCGGCGATAAGCGTGGTGCCGGAACCGCCAAATGGCTCATAGATTGTCTCGCCTTTTTCGCTAGTTCTCTCCATCAGCCAGCACCACAACTTGATTGGTTTCGTGCAGGGGTGTCCAAGTTTCTCTGACGCTTCCGTATGAGTCAGAGCGTCCGGGTGGCATCCTTTGCCCTTTGCCAACTTTGGGTCCTTGCCATAGCAAAGGATCGGCTGCCAGCAACAGAAGCCCCACGGCCCTCTTCCAACACCTGCAGGCGTGAACCATGCCATTGTCCAAGTTGGCGATTCATAGAGCGATGTGTTGCCGTTTCCGGGCGTGAACACGACGCACTTTGCGACACTCTTTGCAAGTGGGAAGAAACCGCTGATCGTCTTGATGAGATTGATTCTGCTGTCGTCGTATTCGTTGTAGTTGTTTTTTTCGCTGGTGGTGTCTCCAAGCCCGTACGGCGGGTCTGTCAGGCACAGGTCCGCCTTCGCCCCCGCCATCAGCCGCTCCACGTCATCGGCCTTCGTCGAGTCGCCACACAGCAGCCGATGCTCTCCGAGAATCCAAAGGTCCCCCGGCTTCGTGATCGGATCGGCGGGAGGTTCGGGGACCTCATCCTCGACGACTTCGCCGCCCTTAGATAGCCGCTCGATCTCGCGCGCGTCGAACCCCGTCGCTCGCGCTAGGTCTTCGTCGTTGATCTGGATCGCCGCGAGTTGCTGCGCGAGCGCGTCCTCGTCCCACTCCGCTAACTCCGCCGTGCGATTATCGGCGATCGCGAACGCCGTCGCCTCCGGCCCGATCAGTTCGGAACGCACGATCGAGATCTCGACCCATCCGAGACTGAGAGCGGCAGCGACCGTTCCGTTCCCTGCGATCACGACGTTGTTCGCACCGACGACGATCGGCTTCTGTTGCCCGAATCTAGCGAGCGAACCCTTAATCGCGTCGAGGTTCTTCTGGTCATGTTTCCGCACGTTCGACGGATCTCCGACGAGCGATGCGATCTTTACGCGTTCAATGTTCATGACTTCTCCGATACTTCTCCGGCGTGTTTCCGACACTCCTCGCGCACGAGACGCTCCGCGCCGTCGGCGGACGTACAGATCGCGCCGAGACCCCCGGCGACGCAGACCGCCGCGAGGAACTCGACCTGTTCGGTGGTCGCGACGCCGCCCGGCTTCTTCACCTCGATCGCGACGATGCGCCCGTGATCGCAGAACCCGAGGAGGTCAGGCGTCCCCGGCTCGGCGGCGTGTACGACGCGCCCAGACGCGCCTCGGAACCTTCCCGCCTGTACGCGGACGATCTTCGGCAGGATCGCTCTCAGGCGGTCGTGGATCGCCTTCTTGATCTCGGTCTCGGTGGTCATGTCATCTCCTATTGGTTCCGACGATGATCGCTTCGCGCTTCGCGCTCGCTCTCACCGTGGACTCGGCTTCGACGAAGTGTCGAACGAATCGCGCACCGCCGCAGGTCGGTAGCGTACACGACGTCGGAGGAGCGCGAACGGTCGACATCTCAAAGGCCCCCCCTCCCCCCAACGTAGTGCGTTAGGAGTCGGAGTGGCTGGCCCCCGCGTCGCCTTCTGTGAGCGTCCGACGCGATCGGCGACGGTCGTCGCCTTCCCCCCGTTTCTACTCGGGGACGCTTGCCGCGCGCCGTTTCCGTGCGTGAGGTCTTGTCGCCTTGAGTTAACACGCGGTCGAGGGCGAACGCCGCGCTCGCGAGAATGAAACAGCGCGTCAGCGGTGGAGTCGGTCACCGCCTTCGCGCTGCTTCCCCGTCGCGAGACGGGTTGTCTGTTTTAGGTCTCGCGCCGACTACGCGTTCTCGGATGACTTCTCCGAGGTGCGGGCGATCGAGGGAGTGAACTCCCGCACCTCGAAGTTGTCGGAGACCATCGACCGACCAGAGTCGAAGGCGTCCGCAGTCTACGGGGAACCCGTCCTGACGCTAGTTCGGCGTCGGGCGCGTCGTCGGCCTCGGATTCTTGGGACGAAGCGGTGCAGGAAGTCGGGAGCCGAACCGCGTGTTTTCTGCGGGAAAACGAGGGGTTCCGTGGTCAGAATGAAAAAAGTAGCGGGGGGTACTTGCGCCGTACTTTAGGGTGTTGTAATCTTCTCACGTCCCAAGCGGACGGAGACCACGATGAAGATCAACACGACGAACACGACCAAGCGCAGCATCAAGGCCACGACGAACGGCTTCCGCAAAGGCGACAAGATCGCCCGCTGCAACTGCTGCGAACGCCGCTATCGCATCGACGACTCGTACGAGGGCCTCTGCCCCCAGTGCGACGTCGCGACGGGCATCTCGCTCTCCCTGTGCGACTTTGCCTACGACACCGAGGCCGAGGCCCGCGCCGACTTCGCCCTCGCGTTCGACGCCCTCGCGGAGGCCCGCACGCTCGGCGGCAATATCGAGCGCGTCGCTGAGGAGGCTCGCGAACTTGCCGAGAACCTTGTGTCCTGCGTCAAGTGCTTGAACAAGATCTGATCCACCCGGGGGGCTTCGGCCCCCCACCCCCTAACCTACAGGAGACGATCATGACCACGAAGACCACGACCAAAGTGCTCGAGACGATCTCGCACATCGCGACGAGCGAAGCCCGGTACCTATACGAAGTCTGGGTGAGCGACGAGAACTTCGTCGCTGACACGGAACACTTCCCCGCGACCGTCGCCGGATTCATCGACGCGTTCAAGGCGTCCGACGCGCGATGCGACATCGCGAACGGTGTCACGGTTTATGTCCACCGTTGGGACTACGCTTCGACGTCGTTCGACCGGGTGCGCTCCGACGAGGCGTTCGCGTTCGTCGGCTTCGACGACGAAGGCGACCCGAGCGAGATCGACACCGACCTCGTCGACGACGACGGCGCGTTCCTGAACCGACTCCCGAAGTCCATCATCGCCGCGTTCGAGAAGGCGCGCGTCGCCTACGTCGGACGCTGAACCACCACCTACCTATAGGAGACCATCATGACCTATTCACTCCCGACCTTGCCCGCGAACTACCCGATCCCGACTCTCGTACCCGTCTGGGTCGTCGTCGACCGTGACGACACCGAGGCCGACATCCTCGAATACTACGACCT
>Ga0208546_1000593_pt1 | contig 12807 bp, 17 predicted proteins | sample DEB19_08_DNA_4_FD_184528 | JGI IMG/M metagenome (GOLD analysis project Ga0208546, IMG submission 184528) | Aqueous microbial communities from the Delaware River and Bay under freshwater to marine salinity gradient to study organic matter... | ecosystem: Environmental > Aquatic > Marine > Coastal...
TCGGTGATGTTGATCGCCAACTCACCGTTTGCAAGATTCCCTGCGGATGGCGTGTTGCTTGTCGTTGTACTGTAGTACAACTGAATTGGGGTGTAGCCTGACTGAGACATCAGAAGGTTCCTCCAGAAATACCGCCAGTGATTGCCCCAGTGCTAGGGTTGCAAGTAATGGCCGAGTTTACAAGTTGCCCTAAGTTTCCTGAAGTGGCAGAAACGAAGGTCAGGTAGTTGGTGGCGTTTGTCGAATCCGCCGCGATGGCCGTGTTGGTGGCGTTCGTTGCAGATCCCACTGACAGGGTGCTCTGAGCCACATATTGCGGAGCAGTCCCGTTTGAAGTCAGGACATAACCGTTTGCGCCGACCGTAAGTTTGTCCAGAGAGGTGGTGGTGTTGGCGAACAGCAAGTCACCGACGGCATACGAACCGATGTTCGTACCGCCTCTCGTAACAGCAAGAGTGCCAGACGTAACCTGAGAGGCCGCGATGGCGATGGGGGCGTCCGCTGCTGAGGTGATCTGCCCTTGGGCGTTGATAGACAAAGTGACAGCCGTTGCCGCCCCGCCGTAGTTTCCAGAGGTAACGCCAGTGTTGGCGATGTTGAAAGTGTAGGACGGAGACTCCGTCAGGCCAGTCCCTGCTGAGTAAGTGATCGGAGCGCCGAACTGGGTGAAGACAATCCCGGTGGTGCCCATCGTGATGGGCAACGGTGTCTGCTGAACCCAAGAAGTGTTGGCGTTCGCTGTTCCGCCAGTGACAAGGAAGAAGTCACCCGCATCGATCTGGTTGACGCCAGTGCCCGGAGTGTTGAAGTCCGTCGCCCGAGTCAAAATGAACGGGTTGCCTGCGTCACCTACTTGAGTAACAGTGTAGACGCCGTTGTAAGCAGTGTTGGCTTGGTTCTTGATCAGAACCCGCTTGCCCGTATCCGCAGGCGCAACAAAAGTGTGGCCGTCGATGACCAAAGCGCCGTTGGCGTTGGCCGTGATCGTTGCCCCAACTCCGGAAGAGCCGTTGTTGTAGGTAGAGGAAGGAAGAGCCGCGGTCGTGGCGTAAGCACAAGCCTGATGGAAGTTCAGGCCCGCAGCAATGGAATCGGCATAGGTCTTGTTGACGATGTCATTGCCAGTGCTAGGAACCGCTGTGATCGTCCCCGATGTCATCGCCACCGAGGTGAAGGTTCCTGCTGCGGGCGTTGTTGCCCCGACCGTAGTGCCGTCAATTGCGCCGCCAGTGATGGCTACAGAATTTGCATTCTGCGTAGACATCGTGCCAAGTCCAGACACTTGCGTGTTGGAGATGGCGATCGATGTGTTACTTACATTGGTGACAACACCCTTGGCGTTTACTGTAAAGACAGGAACCGACGAGGCTGACCCATAGGTAGAAGCCACAACACCAGATGCCGGAAGATCGTCATTGACGATGGCGCGGAAAGAAGGGGCGCCGGACGAGCCATTCGGAGAGGCAAGAACGAGGTTTGCCGCCTGACTCGCCCATGTGGCCGTCAAAACACCCGCGCCTGTTACCGGCGAGTTGGTGACCGTAAAGTCTGCGGGCATCGAAAGCCCCACAGAAGTAACCCCGGTGCCGGTCGTTACAGCGCCCCAGACATTGTTGGCATAACCCTCAAAGGTTTGAGTTTGAGAGTTGTAGCGTAGTGTTCCGTTAACAGGCAGCAAAGGTCTTGCCGCAGTGTTTCCAGTAGGAAGGACGATGCCCTCAGAACCGGGAACAACTGGGTTGTCAGCCAGACCAATCGTTGGATCAGAAGAAACGCCCGTGCCGTTCGCTACGTCAATTTCAGAAGCGGTGCCTTGGATAGATCTGAACGTGAGCGCAGAAGGGCCTGTGAGGACCAATAAGCCCGTTCCTGAGGCATTGGCAAGGGACAGGACGTTCCCATCCAAGGAGAACGTCGGGTTTCCAGATACCCCGTCACCGTTGGTAATTGACAGTCCAGAAGTGCCGGAGGCCAAAGTCCTGCCGGTAACGGTGGTGCTGTCAGTCTTGACCTGAATGCCGGTTCCGGAGGTCGCAAGACTCGCCGCGGCTCCCGTGAGGTTCAGCCGGAAGTAAGACTGAGCACCTGCGTCTGACAGGGTGAAGTTGGCATCCGTCGAGAAGTACCGGCTGTTGGGTAGCGTCGGTTCGTTGTTGACGGTCAGAAAAGTCTGGGTCTGCGTCGGCGAGTTGGCGATCGCCGCAGTCGTCGTGTGGTACGTCCCACCGTTCTGAACGATGGGGACCAGTTCAGTGCCCGTGATTGGACCGGCAGCCGGGAGTTGGGTAATTGTCTGGTTAGCCATTTGGGGTCACCGAAATTCCATCGAGGTTGCCGTTGTTCTCGGGGGTGTCTGTGTTGCCCTCAGTCGAGATGATGTAGTCACCCGCATTGTCCGTGACGAGGTTGTTGGGGTCTAGTGCTACAGACACATCCGGACGAGGGAAACGCAGGTTGATGCGCTCAGTCTTCCGAGCAGGCAGCCGGTAAGGATCCTTCTCGTCCGCACACCCCTGTGAGCAGACCTTCAGGCCCGGAAAGTTGAAGTCCGAGATCTGCTCGTCCAAAGGACGCTTCATCTTGCAACGATCGCACACGAAGATCGCAAGAGAAGCGTTGCCTAAGGTGTCGAGAAAGACCGGCATATTTACTTCGTGTAAACAGAGATGTTGGGGCTGAAGTAGATCGGCGACTTGTCGCGCTCTTCCGCCTCTGCCAGAGCCAGATACTTCTCTGCCTGCTGCTCGAGGTATGTGATGCGGCCAATGTCCACAGCAGGCAGTTCCATGGCCATCTGGTGGGCAAGCATATTCACCACGGCCATGTACCACCGCTGAGGGATCTGCAGTTCGTCCGTCAGATCACCCACATCCATGATCTGCCGGGAGTACCAGACAGTCATCTGCACGAAGGGGTTGCTCGGCACCGGCCACAGGTAAATCTGCGGATTCGGGACTGTGCGGTTGAACCAGAACTGGTACGGTTGGTTGGCCGTAAAGTTCTTGTTGGGCAGGTTCGTGTAGTCGTCCCGGTTCAGGCGAGCCATCGTGATCTCTTGGCTCATGTTGCCGACCCAGAACTCACGCAGAGCCAAGGTCGTGCCGCTGTAGGCCCGGACGCGGTAATACTGGACGCTCTGGCCCGGATTGATGTCCGTCCAGATCCAGATGTTGTCCGTGACGACAACAGAGCCCAGATCCTCGAGCGTGCTCCAAGTCACAGCGTCAGTGCTGTACTCGAGCGTCAAATTCCACGTTGCAGACCCGCCGCCGGAGATGTAGGGCAGCAAACCGATCGATCCGGCGTAGATGGGGTTGTCCGTGCCGAAGTTGATGGAGATGTTGCCGTTGGCGGAGGTCTGTTGGCAGTAGGTATCGACGTTGGAGTCGCCTGCATAGGCCACCGTACCGCCCGCGGAGGTCGTGTACGAGCCGTTTGGGCGCTGCATCGTCCGATACAGGGCGTTCAGAACGTCGTTTGACCCCTCTGGAAGGGTGTAGATGTAGTTATCGGGGGTAAGACCGAAGATTTTCTTCTCAACAGCCCAATATTGGATGCCGATGTTGATCAGATTCGACAAAACGAAGCCAAGAGACTCCCGAGCGCTCAAAACTTGCTCAGAAGTCAGTTCTTCGGCCAGTTTTCCGCACCTTCTGGCCCCATGATCGATCAAAGTTTGGACGTTGTAGACCTGTCCATAGGCGTCAGAGTAGGCCATTACCACTCTCCTTGTTGTGGTACACTGGGGTCCATGTACCCAACGCAAGCGTACCTGCAAGAACTCTTTGAGTACGACCCGTCGAGCGGGTTCTTGTCGTGGAAGAGTGGACGATCAAACATGGTGTCTGGTTCTCGCGCAGGATGCGTTAACAAGTCTGGCTACCTGATCGTTACGATCGATTCTAAGTCGTACAGGTTGGCGCGGATCATCTGGATTTTGTTGTTTGGGTTCATTCCGGCAGGCTTTTTTGTTGATCACATCAATGGAAACAAGACGGATAACCGTCTCTGCAACTTGAGGCTTGCAACAAACAAGCAAAATCAAGAAAACCGCCCCGCCCCAAAGAACACAACATCAGGTTACCGGGGTGTTTGTTGGCACAAAACCGCACAGAAGTGGATGGCAAGAGTCTGCCACCACGGGAAACGAGAGACCATTGGATTTTTCGATACCGCAGAGTCTGCATACGAGGCTTATAAGGCCCGCGTACAGCAGATTTACACCCACGCAGATCGAATTCCATAGTCAATCCCAACCCGGGCAGTTCCAACGCCTCATAGAGGCCCTTGCACGGCTGCCTTTCTCGCTTTTTTCGGCCACCGGACCCATCCGAGCGCAGAAAGAGTCCCTGCGAGGGCCTCCTTGAGGCTGCGGAGCCTTCAAATTGCTGCCGGTCTCGCGGTTGTACTTTTCCCTACCCTTTTGGGTAAGTCCTGCACCACGCTCTGCAGGCAGTTTTTCGCCCCGACCGATGGCCAGAGAGACGTTTCCGCCGTCTTTCTTGCCCTGAGCACGCCGCTGAACGTCATAAGCGATCGCCACGGCCTGCTTTTGAGGCTTGCCCGCGGCAATTTCGGCCTTGATGTTCTGCTTGAAGGCCTTCTCGGACTTGCCTTTGATGAGCGGCATTTAGGCCACCTGCAGAACAGCAGCGATCACAGACGGAATGGCCGGATAGGCGGGCGAGAGACTCGCAGGTAGCGCCTCAATCGTCACCGTAGTAGACGTTGGAACCCACACAATCTGCACATACTGCCCTGCCGTGAGGCTCAACAGGAACGTCAGCGAGGCAACCGAGTACCCAAAAATGCCTGCACTCTTTCTTGCAGGGATCGTGTACTGGGTAGCAGAGTTTGCAAGATCGCTTCCGTTGACTCGCAACCAAACCGTGGCATCTTGCTGTGCGTTGTCGGTGTTCTTCAACTGGATGCTGAACTGAAGGTTGTAGATGCCAGTGTTGGGAACCGTGATGTTCGTACTACTGGCGATCGTCACTCCGTCAGAAACATCAGTCGTGTTGAACGTGACGACCGTCCCACTAGAGATGTTGCCTGTCTGATCGGTCGAATCGCTGAACGCTCCGTATGCGGCGTCATACGCTCGAATGGAGTCAAGAGTTGCCTTGACGTTGGCGCCGCCCTGAACAAGAGGAACCAGTTCTGCGCCCGTCAGCGTTGACGCAGTCGGCATCGCGGAGATTTTCTGGTCTGCCATTACGACGACTCCAAAATGATCTTGTTGCTGTCCTCTTGGAGGACATAACCGGGGCTAGTCTCGTCAAGGATGTAGAACGTGGAAACAGGGGTTGCACCATATAGGTCTACAACACCGTCATCCCCAACATCCTCACCAACACCACCCCCAACGGGGTTGATGGCGTTGACCTGATCGCCAAAGCCATCAGTTGTGTTGGCCTGATTGGCGACACCGCCGTAGCCAACGTGAGGCATCAGATCCCCGCTTGGATGAGGTTCAAAGTGGCTGTTCCGCTACCAGAGTTCACAAGCACCTTGACGCCAGTGACCGGGAAAGCGTAGTTGCCATCTTGATTGGTGGTCTCTCCCGCAATAGTGGGATGCGAGAACCAAGTCGTAAACCCAACCGCGGGGTCGTCGAACGTATGCTGAACGGTGTAGTCAACAGTGCCAGATACGGTCACACCAAAACCCACGTTGAACGGGCTGATGTTGGTGTTCATGACCAAGGCGCTGCTAGAGCCCGTTCCAGTCTTGGAGACGGTTTGAACCTTCATGTCTATCCCTCAAAGAAAGCAGGGGCCGAAGCCCCCGCTCGTTTCAGCACTTTACCGATCCGCCCCGCTTCTTGGAAGGGGTGACAGTTACAGACTTCTCAGTCTTGGTCACGCTTCCCGAGGGAGCCTCTTTGCCAGTGAACAGGCCCTTGGCGGCTTCGAACATACGCTTGGGGGCGCCCAGAATGGACTCCCTCATTGCCTTGTTCTCAGCAGCCTCAGACTTCTCATAGTCGCGGAAGGCGCGTTCAGCATCGGCGGTCTTGATCGCAGACTGCGCCTCGGCAGGAATCTTCCCGCCATCGGCCATCTTGACCTTGCCGCCCTTCTTGAACGTCCCGGACTGGAGGTTGTTCTTTACAGGCTTGGAGACGAAGTGAGGAGGATAGGCTACGGGACGGCCCGAGTCGTTAACTGCGCCCCCCGTAGCATAGGCTTTTTTTGGGGCACCACCTTTCTTGTAGCCACCCGCATTGCCTAGCCGGACTTCACCAGTAGTGGTGTTGGTCACGCCGGGCTTGGACGTAGAGACATTACCCTCAACGCCGCCACCCTTGGCGTACTTGGCCGATCCACCCTTCTTGAAGCCCCCGGCGTTGCCAAGTTTGACATCGCCAGTCTTCTTCGGGGTGTGGTCCTCGCCTTCAGCGGTGTGCATCTTGGTATTTTTGTACCCTTCAGCACCACGCTCAGACTCGGCCACAGGCAGGATGCCGCTCTTGGGAACGCCACCTTCGGCCATCTTGACCTTGCCACCCTTCTTGAAACCGCCCTGACCCATCACGACGCCACCCGTTGCCAGACCCTTGTGGGCCTTGGAGGCGGGCTTGCCTTCATGGGACTTGATCTCGGACTTGAGGCCCTTGATCGCGGACATTTCAGCCTTGTGCTCGGCCTTGGTCTCCCCGCCTTCTTTCATCATCGGGCGGCCAAGCATGGCAGCACGGCGATCAGCCATGGAAGGGGCCATAGGACGGCGCGTAGGAGCCATTCCACCGCGGGAGCCGGGGGCAGGCGCAGCAGCAAGGCCGCGCATGATCCCGCCATCCATCATCTTGTGACCATGCTCGCCCTTGGCGTCCTTCATGGAAACATGACCGCCCTTCTTGAGTTTCAACTCAATAGAGGGCTCGGTGGTCATCATCTTCACCATCGGCTTGAATTGACCCATGATGATCTCCTTACACCTTCTGAGCGTAGACCACCGTGAGGCGGTACACACCCTGAGTGGTGCTGACGGTGCCGTTGGGATCCACAGTGACCACTACGCTCGTGTTCGAACCCACATCCGACATCGCCGTCAGTTGAGCGGCGGTGAAGGTAAGTGCGGCGCGACCGCCAGAGATGCAGTCAGTGGCCGACAGGTACTGAGTACCCGCAGCAGCAGTTCCGATCGTGATGGGAACGGTCGTCGCCGTGCCGCCGCCAACCACCGGAAGCGTCGTGCAATCAACGAAGAATTCGATGATCTGCGAACTTGCCGGGATGGTGATGGTGGACGAAACAGCCGTACCTGCAGCAACCGTGGTCACCGTGGTGGTCTGTGCCGTTACGACAAAGCCGCCATCAGTGGTGTCGGTCAACGTGCCGGAGCCGGTGCGAAGCGTAGAACCAATATACGTTTGTGCCATTTGTCTTGCTCCTTAAAGCAGAGGGAGCCGAGGCCCCCTCCTTAGGTTTAGACACCCGGCGTGCCGTACATGGCGCGGGGATCAGTGAAGCCCACGTCGTAACGCTCGGTGGCCTTGTACCGCATGGTGTCGGTCTCAAAGTCACCTTCCATCGTCTTCTCCAGACGACGGCGCATCAGCAACTTCATGCCTTCCGGAGCATCCGTCTGCACCCACCACGCCGTCGGCGAGGTCAGACGCGACAGAACGGCAGCACCTTCATCAAGCAGGCCAATGGACTTGACCGGGTTGATGTCGTTGTTGGCGTTGCCGGAACGCAGAACGGACTTCAGCAGCACTTCGGCTTGGAAGATGTTGCCCGGAGCCACCACCAGTTGGCGGGGAACCAGACGGATCTTCTTGCCGTTGTTGTCCACAGCCTGACGGATCTGGATCAGCATCTGCTCCAGAGAGGTCTGGGACAGGTTGGCTGCAGTCGTCAGCAGGTTGGAGAACGTGCCGTTGACGATCGGGTGCGAAGCGCTGTTCAGAGCCACGCCGTCGCCGCCTGCGTACTGGCCGCCCGTGAAGGCGTTGTTCAGCACGTTGGCGCACAGGGTTTCCTTCGTCTCAACCAGAGATTGAGCGAGGTGACGGGCGTAGACCTGACCGATACGGATATGGTCGCCGTCTTCCACGAGCACCTTGGTCAGGGCGAAGGCGAGGCCATACACCTTGTACACATAGCGCTTGAGGAAGAGCACGCCGCCCTGCTGATAGGTCACCGGGGTGCCATCAGGCAGTTGTGGCGCTGCGCCAAATCCATAAAGGACCGGCTCTTCGTGATAGTTGCGGGGAATGCCTTCTTGCTCGCGGAAAACACGCGACCATTCGTCGGCTCGTTGATCGTACACACCATCGAAGCACTCGTTGAGAATCGGCTCAACGATGGAACGAAAGTCTGTACTACGCATCGGGGCTGCCATGATTCGCCCTCCTTATTAGATAGCGACCGGGGTGTAGTTGGCACCCGAGACGCGAACTTGGCCGAACTGATAAGCCGCAACCGTGGCACGCACGATCGTGTACGAATCACCCCAATCATTGCCCGGATAGGGGGCAAGATCCACGATACGCATCTGTGCGCTGTTGTTGGCGCCCGCGAGGGTGGCCGACAGCGTGCATTGCGAAAGACCCGTGGTGGTCGAACCTGCGGTCAGGTTGCTGAAGTTGGCTTCGTCGCCGATAGCCGACTGAGCAACAGCGCCGTCAGCCTGAATTTCGTACACGATGTTGGGATCGTTGTAGAAATAGGCCACGCACGAACCGGTCTGGTATGCCGTAGAGGCAGGCCAGTAGTTCGACACGCGACGACGACCAGTCGTATCAGTCCACTCGACGCCGTCAAAAGCGCCGACGAAGGCTTCAGTAGAGGTCACAGGTTCAATGGTGCCGCCAGTCACATACTTGACGGGCTGACCCTTCAAGATGTCGGTTGCATAGGCGGAAACGATACCGTTGGCCAGTGCTTGAGCGCGATCCAGACCGGAAGGGTGGAACGCGGGGCGCAGACCGAACGGAGCACTTGTCGCAGACATAGTTAACTCCTTAGCCCTCGAATACGGGGGCGTTGTTGGTTGGCTGTGAATCAAACGAGCCTAGGCCGTCGCCCTCCAACCGCACAAGGGATTTCCCGTTGCTGTCCCGCGCACCCTGCAAGTTCTCCACTTGGACTCGGATCTTGTCCTCCTCCTCGCGGGGCTTGGCGTAGTGCAACTCCGTCATGATCTCTTGGTAGACATCCATGGGGAGTTTGAACAGCAGCATCTCGTTGCACGAGATTTGTCCAACGTGTTCGCCTGCTTTGACTTTGTATTGCTGAAAGCCGGGTAACTCTTCGGCCATAACCGGAACGTACCCAAGCCGTATACGCTTATCAATGCTGTCGTATGCGTTGGTGGTTGAAAGCCAACAAAGGTGCCATCCCGGAATATCCGGGGTTTTAGGCAGCGCTGACTGCGTCCACTCATCGCTCCACATCTTGCGACGTTCCTGCGCTGAAATGAACTTTTCCTGCGGAGGCAGACGGCTCGTGTCCTCGCTTGCGCGATCTTGGCGGCCACCTGACTTGAGGGATTTTTTGAGGCGAGATTCCATGTTTAACTCCTGTAGTTCCGGGCTTCTTGGGCGTAACGCTTGATCATCTTGGCGCGTTTCTGCGGGTCATCCCACAGACCTGCGTCCTTCATCGCTCGCACCTGTTCAGGTGAAAGCGTGAGGGTGTTCCTACCGCCTGCGGCAGGAGATGATTCGCGTCCAGACCCAGTCACGATATTCCTCGGCCTACTCCGTCGAGATGGATTCTCGTCTTCCTGTTGATTGTAGCGATGGGGAAGATAGCGTTGCAAGCGATTGTCAAGTTCTTCCCAGTAATCTTCAGAGGTCGGATCCCAACCTTCTTGGGTCATGGCCTCGTCAATTTGCTTGGCAATTCGGCTGTCAGTATCTCGGTTATCAGGCTTGTACCAAGAATTGCGCTCCATCCAGTCCGCGGCAAGACGCTGCAGACGGGGATCCGGGATACTGGCCTGCTGCTTGGGAGTGGCCGCGGTCTCTCGGAACTTCCGCAGATCCTCGACGTTCTTGCGAGCGTCGTACCACATCTCCTGCGCCTTGGCCAAAGCCTCACCGTCACCGGCGGAGGTGGCCTCGGAGATCTTCATCCGGGCGTACTGCAGGCGCAGTTCACTGTCCTCGATCGTCTTGTCCAGACGAGCCAAGTCAGCCGAGTGCGTCTTGCTCTCAGTTACTGACAGGCGCTGAGTCAGTTCGTCTACCTTACGCTGCAGTGCAGCAAGACGGGCGTCCTTCTCGGAGTTCGTCTTCTTGACCAGTTCGCGCTTGGCACGGCGACGGGCACGCTTGGCCTCCCGTAGGGCGTCTGAATCGCCGGGGGAGTCCACATCATCGTCGTTGCCTTCGACGGCGCCGCCTTGGGCCTCCTGAGTGACTTCTTCAGCCTCAGGCGCCAGATCATCAGGGAGTTCAACAACGGCAGAGCCGTCCTGAGCCTCCTTGACTTCAATGTTTGGTTCTTGGTCCTTATTCGGATCCATGATGCCTCCTAGATGAATGCCCGCATGAACAGCGGGTTGCAGGTGACGGTGGCGATGATTTCGTGATCATTGAGGATCATGAACAAAGCCTTCTCTTCCATTTCGTCCTCTCCGGGTACGGGCACTTCCCATCGATCGCCGCCCCACTTGGGAACGCGGATGTAATCGCCCACTTCGCACCAAGAGCCCTCAGGCCATGGTTCGTTGGTATCCCGGTTGCGGAAGGCAAGTGGTCCGATGGCGATGACCTTGGCCACCATGTTCTGCCACTTCTCCGTCTCCTTGGTCTCTTCGACAAGGATGATTCCTGCGTTGGAGGTCTTCTTCTTGGCGCGGCGCAGTTGCACGAGAACGCGGCCACCAAGAGGTTTCGCACCGGGGTCTACGCTCGGGAAAGCCCAAGCAATGTCAGCGTCGGTAAACGCTTCCGGCTCATTCATCTTCATCTTCTTCCTTCAGAAGGTTATTGAGGATCTGCAGAGCCTCTTCTAGGCCTGCATACAAACCGACCATCCGCTGATAGGACTCCCAGTTCGCGGCATTTCCTTCCGCAAGTGACAGGCGTATCTCAGCCTTTCGGGCGTCCATCGCATGGATGTAGTCAGCGACGTATCTCACTTCTTCTTAGCCTGCGATAGCGCACCTCCTTGGGGTTTGGCGGGCTGTTGGCCCTTGGGTTGCATGGAAGAGCCCGTCAGGGGCACGCCCATGGCGATACGCTTGTGCTGAGGCACAAACTCGCTCATTTGGTCTTTGTCAGAAGTAGCCATCAGATTGCTCCTAGGTTGCGTTGTGCCTCTTGTTGGAGGCGGACAGCAGTTTCAAACTGCTCGGACTGCAGCACCTGATCCTTCTGGGTCAGGCGTGCGGTTTCAATGCGCTCCTTCGTCAGGTTGTCTGACGCATTCAGAGCGACATCCATCTGGCGACGAGCGGCCTTCTCTTCGGCGTCGATCTGCAGGCGCTGTTGATTCAGAGCCAAGTCGCCCTGATCACGCTGCGCCCGACGCTGAGTCTCTGCCATGGCGGTGTCCATGATCACCTGCGCCTCAGGCGGCAGTTGCGGCTTGGGCGTCAGTTGCTGCATGGACTGCAGGAGTTGTTGGATCAGCGGGACAATCTTGCCGAAGGCCTTCTCCGAGTCCATCTTGACGTGCTGAGAGGCCAAGGCGAAGACCTTGTCCAACTCCGCGGTCAGGCGGACGTTCTCGTACTCGGCTTCCGTCACGGGCTCACCGTCACGCACCTTGCTCACATAAGCATTCGTGCGGTTGAGATACCACAGAACCATGTGCTGCTTTATGTGCTCAAGGGACCGCGGCAGGTAGAACGAGGCCATGATCGGGTTGCCGCCGAAGGCCGGGTTCAGGGCGAAGTCCAAGTGAGCCTGAATGTGCGCCAGATGATCCTGATGGATGTAGGCAAAGGCGTTCTTGCCCAGAGCCATCGCCACGTTCTCGTCGGCGGCGTTGAGTTCTTCCGGAGCGGGGGTGTCCTTGAGAATCTCGTTGATGCCGGGAACCTTCAACTGCTTGAGGAAGCGCTCCTCCACAGCACGGCGGTCGTACAGGTCAGGGTTCTCCTTGGCGCGGGCCAGAACAGCCTGAATCTGCGCCATTCGCTGCGTCTCGGAGAAGATGTGCGGATCAGAGACAGGGACAACATCGGTGTTGCGATCGAAGTCTGTGCGTTCGATCTCGAGGTCGGCGACCACTTCACCCTTGCGCTGATCGTCCAGATACCACCGATTCAGGCGGCCAAGGATCTTCAGCACCCGGCTCTGGGCGTCATGCAGGCGTGCATGGATGGCCGAGAACACCGCTGCACCCTGCTCGATGAGGGCCTGCGTCGTTCCCACCGGGGTGTTGCTCGTGACATCGGCAATCTTCTCTTCTGCCGTCGTCACCACGCCCTTGGCTGCCTTGTCGAGGAACCCCATGAGTTCCAACAGCACCTGCGAGGGAGGATTGAACGGCATCGGCATGGCGACCTTCTTGATGTCGTCAATGCCGGGGGCCGCTTCGATCTCAATGACCTGCGTCACATCGGGCTGCACGCTCTGACCCGAGACCTTGGCACCTTTCAACTTCAGCATCGTGGCCGAGTTGTTGATGTGCGCGGTGTCCAACAGAGCACGCAGAGCACCCGTCAAGGCTGCAGAGAGTCCGCCGATCAGATGCGGCAGGCCGATAGCGTAAGCGCCACGCCACGGGATGAACTTGAACTCGACCACCCAGTCGAGTTTGGTCATCGTCTCGTCGCCATCCTCCCAGTTACGGTACAGACCCACGACCTCGTTCTCGAGTTCGTCGATCATCAGGATGTACG
>Ga0208546_1000594_pt1 | contig 12800 bp, 10 predicted proteins | sample DEB19_08_DNA_4_FD_184528 | JGI IMG/M metagenome (GOLD analysis project Ga0208546, IMG submission 184528) | Aqueous microbial communities from the Delaware River and Bay under freshwater to marine salinity gradient to study organic matter... | ecosystem: Environmental > Aquatic > Marine > Coastal...
ATCGTACCAGTAGCATTCGCCGTACCACATCCCCCAGTCAATGGAATAGTATAATTGAATGTTCCGCTAGCAGTAGGTGTACCGCTAATCGTAATCGTATTTGATGCCCATGAAGCAGTCACCCCAGAAGGAAGCCCTGTCGCAGATCCAATACCAGTAGCTCCCGTTGTTGCATGCGTTATATTCGTAAGCGCTGTATTGATACACAATGTAGGTGTAGATGATGCTGCTCCAGCTGTCATTGCTGGAGTTACCGTAATCGTACCAGTAGCATTCACCGTACCACATCCCCCAGTCAATGGAATAGTATAATTGAATGTTCCGCTAGCAGTAGGTGTACCGCTAATCGTAATCGTATTTGATGCCCATGAAGCAGTCACCCCAGAAGGAAGCCCTGTCGTAGATCCAATACCAGTAGCTCCCGTTGTTGCATGCGTTATATTCGTAAGCGCTGTATTGATACACAATGTAGGTGTAGATGATGGGATACCCACAGTGTTATCTGAATTTACACTTCCGCTCAAGGCTACTGTAACTAAACCTGCACCAGTAGAAGACAAAGTAATATTTCCTGAGTATGAATTTGCAGAACTTGATTTTAATCGAACATAAACAGGAGTTGAATTCAATGTCCCAGAAGAAACCGAAGTTATTATTGCAGATGTAGTAAAGGAGGCATCTGAATTTGTAAACGAAATTTCATACCCGCTTGGCGGAGTAACTGTTATAGCACTTTGAAGATTTGTTGCAGATAGATTGAAAGATTGGACAGTTGAGGCAACAGACAAACATGTACTGAATCCAGTTAAAGTATTAATTTCATTTGAAGAAATTTGTGGTGATAATGAAATATTTGCATTTAAAGATGCTTTGGGATCTCCACCATTATTTGTTCCAAAATCATACGAAGTAGTGTAAGTAGCACTACCATCAAAAGTTGGATTTAAAATTGCAAATGCATTTGTCGCAGAGCTATAAAAATAAAAATAGGGAAATTGATTTGTAGTATTATCCTTTGTAGATACCCTTGAGATTTTACCTTTGAATGTTAGCTGAGTCCCGCCACTTGGTGTATAGTAAAGCGTACCGCTCACATTATTAGTACCGTTATCTGATATGAAAGTACTTCCTAAGCTATCGGCTTCAAAAAAAATCGCAGAACCAGTGGCTTTTGATATCTTAGTAGAGGTTGGAGAAGAAGCTGAATTAAGTTTAGATGAAGATTCTGAATAGTTTGTAAGCGGACCTTTAAATAAGCTATTAAAATAATATCGAGGCTTGCTCTGCCCATCTACATTTAATGCAATGGCTAGAGTCAATAGCCCCAACAATATAGCTCTCCCAAACACTTTAATTTGTGGTGCAAACTGATGCCAAGAAAAAGATTTTATGCCGAATCCAATAACCATGGGTACTAATGAATTTTCCAAAATGCGACACAGCACTCGGATGAATGGTTATTCAAGAGGAAGGGGGGATTTTAAAATTCTAGCTTAGTAACAGAGATTGGAAATTTGTCCAAATTAACTTTTGGACAGGCTTTAAAAAGGATTGGATATGGTAATCGCGGAAAAGCGAAAATACCTAATTAACTCTAATATAACGCAAATCAACCATATAATATTGTGATTCTGACTGATTTAAATCAAAAATCAATGTGATTTTGATCAGAAAAAATGGTTGCTTTTACAACGAAAATTCAACATGCTTCAAGAATTAGGACTTAAATTTATTTAATATATTGATTTACATTATTTTACATATATAAAATAATTAACTTAAAGTTGGGTTTTAAAAAAATTGGACTCCCTGAAATAATGAATTAGTCCAAAATAAATATTTTAAATACGTCCGATAAGGGATAAAAATATCCCAAATTTACCTTTATAAACGGGTTAAATTGTTTACATTATTACCAAACATGATTGTTTTTTTATCCTCCACTATCATCTTGCTGTCGATCATCATGTTCCTGTACAATAGAAACCTGAAAAATTATAGTGGACTTTTATCGCTATTCCTGATCATCTTCGCGATCTATGCCATTGCCCATAACCAAACCTTCTACGGCAATAATGAGTTCCTGATCGCTATTTTCTGGAATAATTTTTCTCCACTCTACCTGCTGGCAGGACCATCACTCTACTTCTACGTAAAAGCAACACTGGAAGATAAAATCACCTGGAAATGGTATCACCTCCTTCACCTTATTCCTGCTGTACTACTTTTCATTGGCATCATCCCCTACTACTTCTCACCCCTTGAAGAAAAATTGAATGCTGCACGATTGATTGCTGCCGATGTCAATAACATCAAAACAATTAGAATGAATGCAATCTTTCCCAACCTGATTGTTTTCCTCTCCCGCCCACTACTTTCAACATCGTATATCATTGCCTCAGGAATTATTCTGATCAAAAAAATAAAAACTCAAAAAGATCCTTCCAAACAATTTCAATTGATTACAAGGTGGATCAGTATTCTTTTGATTATCTCTTTCATCCTTCTGGTTATACTAGCGGCCATGGGCACAAATCTTTTTAAAAATGATACGCGTACCATGCTGGATAAAATGCAACAACTGCACGTTTGGGCTGGTGCATTGATGCTGGTCCTTACACTTACCCTGATGCTCTTTCCACAAATTTTTTATGGCATCCCCATCAGAGAAACTGAAATATCCCAACAAGAAAAAATAGCCATCATCACAGAAACACCTGAAAAAAATACAGACAGTTCAAAGAGAAATAAAGAATCCTTCAAAATCCTCAGTGAAAAAATTCTGACCTATTTTGATGAAGAAAAACCCTACCTGAATCCTGCATTCAATCTAACACTACTCGCAAATGCATTGAATGTTCCGCAACACCACATATCATATTGCTTCAGTGATTTTATCGATACAAGCTTCACAACACTTCGTGCGTCCAAACGTGTAGAACATGCAAAATCACTACTGCTGCAGGGTATTACACAAGAATATTCGATGGATAAAGTGGCTGCCATGTCTGGCTTCGCTTCACGTTCCACTTTCTTCAGTACGTTCAAGGAATACACAGGATTGACGCCAACCGAATTCATTGAAAAAAATAAATCTTAAGAAATTTGAGGTTTAATTGTACCTTTTGTTTTGAATAATCTTAAAGCAAAAAGTCGACATTAAATGATTGTTTACACTTCCTCCCTTATCATCCTATTATCCATTTTAATTTCTATTTTTAATGGAAGAGCAAACAAAAATGCCTACTTACTTTCGGCCTACTTTATCATCTTCAGCATCTACCCCCTAACCTATCACTTTAGCTTTTTCAGCACAAATGATTTCTTACTGGCAATTATATTCTATCAATTTTCACCGCTATACTTTGTTGCTGGCCCTTTACTGTATTTCTATATAAAAGGAACGCTTAGAGATAAAATTGAATGGAAATGGATCCATTTATTTCACCTCTTGCCTTTTATTGTTTCTTTCATCAACGTCATTCCATATTTGTTTTCATCATTCAGCCATAAACTAGAATTTGCTCATCTGATCCATCAAAATACAGAGAACCTTAAAAAACTTGAATACAATTGGTTTATACCCAAAACAACTGGTTTAATTTTAAGACCTATTTCTGTTGGGATATATATCATTGCAAGTTTTTATCAGATCTACAGGGCAATCAAATACTATCGGCAAGAAAACAGACAATTTCAATTGATCATTCGATGGCTCAGTCTTTTACTGATAATTTCAACAGCATTTATGTTTGTATATGGATATGCTGGAAACATTGCCAGGCAAAACGATATCAAGACTACTTTTTCGATTATTGAAAAAATTAATTTTATCATCGGTGGAGTCTTTATTGTTTTTCCTATTTCAATGTTGATGTTTCCACAAATTTTATACGGGATACCTATACACGAAAAGGTTCGCTCCAATAAACCATTGAAAGAAAATTTGAGTACAAAAAAATATATAGAACAATCCAATAAAAACCATGAAGCCTTCAAAATGCTGAGCAACAGGATTATTGAATATTTTGACAATGAAATGCCATACCTCAAACAAGATTTTTCACTCACTGAATTGGCAGCAGCATTGAATTGTCCGCAACACCATATCTCTTACTGCTTCAGTGATTTTCTAGAAATCAGTTTTACTAAACTTCGTGCTACAAGACGAGTAGAACACGCGAAATCTTTGCTGCTGAAGGGTGTTACAAAGAAATACTCTATGGAAAAAGTTGGTGCGATGTCTGGCTTCTCTTCACGCTCTACTTTCTTCAGTACGTTCAAAGAATACACCGGACTCACACCGTCGGAGTTTATTGAAGCGTCAAATGAAATCTAAATCTCCTCGATACCTGCTCGTAAAAATGGAATGGTGGGAAGGGTAGAAACAAGCCTGATCTCCTCCGATAAATTTGTTTCATTGTCTAAAAACCTGAAAATTCTTTCAATGGGGTTTTTCTGAAACATTTTTTTAAATACAATGTCGCCTGGCACTCTTCGCTTGATCAATACATTTAATAACACTTTATCAAACCAACTGTAGCGCTGATTGAATTTGGTGGATGAATAAAGTGGTTTACCTGTTTTTTTCAATTGCTCAATAAGCATTGCTGATTGCTTTTGAATAAACATGAATGTAAATCCACTGGATGCTTTTGTTTGTCCGCCTGCTGTTCCAATAAATATTTTTCTTCCTTCTTCTCTCGGAAATTTCGCACTGGTCATGGGTATAATCCCAAACTCTTCTTCATGAATTTGATAAGAAATATTATTGAGATAATCTTTGATATAATTTTTCAATCCATCTATATATTGATGCTCTTCTAATAATTTCTCGGTAAACAATGTATACTCCACCAAAGCTTTGCGCTTTGTCAATGGCATCACATACACAAATGTTGTACCATGATGCTGACTCACCCTGAAGTCCATTAAGGTACACGCATTCACATCAAATACATCTTCTTCTGTTTCAATCACCCATCCTTTAAAATGCTGTAACAAATGAAGCGCATTCTTTTGCTTCAATGGATCATCAAATAAAATACTATTGAACAGATATGCTCCTTGATATTGTCCGTCTGAAGTAAACACCTGCACACCATTTGCATCTTGTTGAATCTCTTCCACGTTGTCGCGGACAACTGTAACATTAGGAGCAGCATCAATCCGTTGATAACAATGCTGATAAAAATCAATTCCCCTGATCATCTTATAGCGATACGCACCTAATTCTTTTAATGATGAATATTCTTGTGCATGAAACCATGCACTGCTCCACTGCTTGCAAACAAGAGATTCAAAAAATCCTTTCCCCTGCTCCCAAAAACACCATGTTCGGTCATTCAGATTTTTTTCTGACTGTTCAATCAATAAAATTTTTTTGTTGGATAAACTTGGTTCAGCAAGCATGCGCATGATCAAACTCAAGCCTGCACAGCCCCCGCCGGTGATGATGTAGTCGTATGTGGTATGTGTTGTAATGGTTGTAATGGTTGTAAGTTGTAAGTTGTAAGTTGTAAGTTGTAAGTTGTAAGTTAAATAATAAAATATAAGTATTGACCTCTTACATAGCAGAGGTTGAAAGCTCATGGTTTAAAAATAAAATATCTTGATTTGAAGGGAGAAATACATTTTCGTTTGTTTCGTTTATTACGTTTATTTTGTTTATATTTGAAGAAATTTCGCATCAAATGCCAGTAAAAAATGTAGAAAAGATCGGAGCAGAAGATCAAAAAATTGCTAATCAGATTTTAATCATGCTTGAGTCAGCTTCAAAACGTTCAAAAAGAAAGTTTCAGATCTGTATTGAAAACAAACAGCAAAATGATTTGATTGAATTGCCAACTGCTGCGTCAAACTTATTGTTAGACATCATTGAATGCATTGCAAACGGAAAGTCAATCAGCATGATTCCCACAGATAAAACAATCAGCACACAAGAAGCAGCAGATTTAATGGGTGTATCTCGCCCACACGTTGTAAAACTGTTGGAAGATGGTAAAATCCCCTTCAAAAAAGTGGGAAGCCACCGCCGTGTTCAGGTTAAAGACGTCCAGCAATATGAGCAAAAACTCCATCAAACAAGAAAGCAAAAGATTAGCTTGCTGGCTAAACAGGCACAGGAGCTAAACTTGGGTTATTGATGATCGATGGTGGTGTAAAAGTTGTTTTAGATGCGTGCGTTTTATACCCTGCCCCATTAAGAGACTTTCTACTCAATTTAGCAGAGCAACAATTAATTAAACCACATTGGACAGATGAAATAAATGAAGAATGGGTTAGAAACCTTCTTATAAAGAGAAAAGATTTAACCAGGGAACAATTAACAACCACTGTAGCATATATGAACGCTGCTTTCCCTGATGCAAACATCGTGGAGTACAATGCTGCCTTACCCATTACTATTTCTGACAAACATGATGAGCATGTAGTTGCAGCTGCCATCAAGGCCCGAGCTCATTTTATATTGACACTCAACTTAAAAGATTTTCCAGAAAATGAAATGAAAAAGCTAGGTATCAGAGCTGAACATCCGGATCCATTTATTTCAACTTTAATAGAAATAGATTCAAAAAGTGTCATCACTGCATTTAACAATCAGGTAGAAAATCTGCGATATCCAAAAATGAGACCCGAGGAAGTTTTACAAAAGCTAGAGAAGTGCAACCTATCAGTTACAAGTAATAAACTAAGAAAAATATTATGAAACTTGCCTTGAAATAACAATTACAACCATTACAACCACTACAACAATATACAACCGTCAACTGCGAACCGTGAACTGTCAACCGTTAACCGCTTCCGGCGCATACTCCACTTTCTTGTTCTTCATCAACTGCTTGTCGCGCTGCACTTTCTCCCAATATTTTTTGTGAACATACAACATACCGAAACTTTCGCCATCATGCTTACCCAAATGTTTGTGATGCATTTTATGTGCCCAACGAATGGCACGTACATATGTATTATTGCTTCTTGAAAACCATTTGAACCGTTGATGAATGATCACATCATGCACCATAAAATAGGCAAATCCATATGCCATGATCCCAAATCCAATCGCCTGTAACCACCACATACCTGGTTGCATGCCAACATATATACAAGTCATGCTGGGAATTGCAAAAATCACAAAGAACGCATCATTCTTCTCAAAAAATCCGGGTTCTACTTGATGATGATCTTTATGTAAATACCATAAAAACCCATGCATCACAAAACGATGTGTACACCAAGTGATGCCTTCCATCAACAGAAAAACACCGAGAACAATCAATGCATAATACAAGGCTACCATGGGTTAAAATTACAACTCTTTTGGGTGACAAAAATAAGCAGATATAATGACGATGATCAGCCTGTAAGGATCATCCCCCATCCTATATTGTAACAAATTAGACCCCTATCAGTTCAAAATTTTTTTATGAAAAAACTTCTCCTGGTTTTCGATGGCAATCATTTCTCTGAAGGTGCTTTTAAGATGGCCAACTTCCTCCACGAACAAGAACCCATGCTCATTACAGGGGTTTTTCTGCAACCAATCGATTACCGCGATATGGTGGGATACAGCAGCCTGGGTGCTTCCACGCCGATTTCAGTAACGCCCTATCCAACCGATGAAACTGCCATCACCAAAAACATGGCGAAGTTTGAAGAAAGATGTGAACATGCAGGCATGGAATTTCGTACGCACCGCGATACAGATATGTTTGCGCTGCAGGAACTACAAAAAGAGACCCGCTTCGCAGATCTCATGGTGCTGAGTTCTCAACTCTTCTATGAAAACATCAGCAAGGATCAACCCAATGATTACCTGAAAAAAATATTGCGACAAACAGAATGTCCCATCATTCTTGTTCCAGAGAATTATATACTTCCATCAAAAATTTTATTGGCGTATGACGGAAAAGCTGATTCTGTTTTTGCCATCAAACAGTTTACGTATCTCTTTCCACAATTTTATAATTGGGATTCCAAACTGATCACACTTGAAGAAGATGGAGAAGAATTTCCTCATCAGGATCTCATCGAAGAACTCGCTGCAAAACATTTTGCCAACCTCACCCTGGAAATGATCAGCGACGAAACCAGAAAAACTTTTCATACCTGGATCAAGTCGCACAAAGATTATATGCTGATCACCGGGGCGTTCGGAAGAACAGAGCTATCGAATATTTTCAGTAAAAGTTTTTTATCAGACATCATCAGGGAGCATAGTATTGCGGTGTTTGTTTCACATAAGTGAGGTGAGAGTTGTAGGTTCTAAGTTGTAAGTTGTTGTAATTGTTGTAGTGGTTATAATTGTTATGACTGTATTTAACTTAGAACTTACAACCTACAACTTATAACCATTACAACCACTACAACAATTACAACTCTTCCCGTACCTTTGCTGTTCACAAAATCCTCGTTCATGCAAAAAGGCCCAGTATCACAATTCATCCAACATCACTATAGACATTTTAATGCTGCTGCGCTTGTTGATGCAGCCAAAGGCTACGAACAACATCTCCTGGAAGGCGGAAAAATGATGGTCACCCTCGCTGGTGCCATGAGTACTGCCGAACTCGGTGTATCGCTTGCTGAAATGATTCGCCAGGGTAAAGTGGATATCATCTCTTGCACCGGTGCGAACCTCGAAGAAGATATCATGAACCTGGTGGCACACTCACATTATAAAAGAGTACCAAATTACCGCGACCTCACACCGCAACAGGAATGGGAATTGCTGGAAAAAGGATTGAACCGTGTTACGGATACTTGTATCCCTGAAGAAGAAGCCTTCAGAAAAATACAACATCATATTGTGCGTCTGTGGAAAGATGCTGATGCAAAAGGCGAAAGATATTTCCCGCATGAATTCATGTACAAACTTTTGAACAGCGGTGTGATGAAAGCCGACTATGAAATTGATGTGAAAGACAGCTGGATGATCGCTGCTGCAGAACGCAACCTGCCGATCATCGTGGGTGGATGGGAAGATTCTACCATGGGCAACATCTTCGCCTCTTATATCATTAAAAATGAAATGAAAGCTACCACCATGAAAAGCGGTATCGAATACATGGTATGGCTGTCTGATTGGTATAGAAAAAACAGCGGTGGCAAAGGTGTTGGATTTTTCCAGATTGGTGGTGGTATTGCTGGCGATTTCCCGATATGTGTGGTTCCGATGATGTACCAAGATCTGGAATGGCATGACGTTCCATTCTGGAGTTATTTCTGCCAGATCAGTGATTCAACTACATCCTATGGTTCATACTCTGGTGCGGTTCCCAACGAAAAAATCACCTGGGGTAAACTCGATATCAACACACCAAAATATATTGTGGAAAGTGATGCGACCATCGTTGCGCCACTCATCTTCGCTTACATCCTTGGCTGGTAATTCATGAGCAATACAACACATTTTTCCTGCAATCGCATTCAACAAAATGGTTGGGAAGAAATTGTATTGAGGGATGAACAAACCCAATTTACTGCAACCATCATCCCAAGCGGTGGTGCCATTCTCAATAAACTTGAAGTCACCCACCAAGGAAAAACATTCAACCTCATTGAAGGATTTGAAAATGCAGCAGATTGGCATGAAAACAAAACCAAAGGATGCAAGAGTGCCAAACTTTCGCCATTTGTATGCAGATTGCACAATTCAACTTACGAATGGGAAGGCTCAACATACACCTGCGAAAAATTTGTGTTGAATGGACATGCCATTCATGGACTCCTATTCGACGCATCCCATGAAGTGGAATTTTGTGAAGCAAATAATTTCTATGCTGAATGCAAATTGTTTTATCGTTACGATGGATCTCATCCTGGATATCCATTTACGTATGATATGAATGTGCGATATAGATTGGAATCAGATGGAAGATTGACCATTACCACTACCGTTCACAACAGAAGCGATCGTACCATTCCCATTTCAGATGGATGGCATCCTTATTTTAAAATCGGTGAAACCATTGATACTGCTGCGTTACAGATCAATGCTCAACATCAATTGGAATTCAACAAAGACCTGATCCCTACAGGCAAACAGATCAAAGACGAAAGATGGTTCAAAGGTGGAAAGCTGAAAGATGTTTTTCTGGACAACTCTTTTGTATTGATGCAAAATGAACCACTTCCACATTGTACTTTGTCTGATGCATCTGTAGGACTGAACATCCATTTCTACCCTGATGTATCTTATCCTATTCTGCAAGTATATACACCTCCACACAGAAGATCCATCGCTATAGAAAATTTAAGCTCCGCACCGGATGCTTTCAATAATAAAATCGGACTCGTTGAATTGAAAGCAGATCAAAGCCATGCTTTCAAGACGATGATCAAAGTAGATTCCTTTTGATATAGTTGATACTGTAGCCTACCCGCTTAGAAATTTCTTCCAATGATTTTTCCTGTGCGATCATGTCTTTAACAATATCCTGTTTGATGGATTTCAACACAGCGAGTCCACTGGTATTGTATTTCTTCAAAATCCTGTTCAGTTGTACTGTAGAAGTTTCAAAATATTCAGCAATGGCCTCTACACTGATAATTTTTGGATTTTCCAATACAATCTGACGTATGGTTTCTGGATTGATTGTAGTTCCTTTACGTATCAGCTTGAGTGATTCTTTTTTCTTTTGTAGATTTTGATAGACTAAAAATGCAATCACTATTAAGGCAATGACGAATAGGATTACTCCAATATTAAATTGCAATTGACGTTTGTCTTTGAATTCTGTCTCTTTTAAACTTTTTAAAACATTGTTCAATAGTATCCCTTTGTCAAGTACATACAACCCCTCTATTGAGCCAGCAAAAATCAATTGATCATGTGCTGATAATCCATATTTATTGAACTCAATTCTTGGAATAATTTCTTTGGCACCTCCTTCAAAATAAATATAGAGTCCGTGTAAAGTAGTAATCAACATTTGATCATCGACAAATACCGACTCAATTGCATCAGTAAGCGTAAATAATTTATTGAATGATAAGTCTGAAAGTTTGACTTTATATACACCATCTTTACATGATAGTATTGCTTCACTGCGGTTAGCCGAGATATTAATATCATAAATTGGAGATCCAATGTTTACTGATTTTACTGGATTATCCTTTTCGTAAACGTACAAGAACCCATTTTCATTTGTAACATAGCCTCTGTTGTTTACCCACTCAATATCAAAATATTCGTATTTGGATTCTTGTAATATTGTATCTATAAATCGATTTGTATTTAAATCAATTCGACCAAAAGCATGTAGTGACAAATAATAAGTTTCATTCCTATAAACACTTAATTTTTTTAAACTTGGCTTCAAGTCTTTTTCAAATTGCTGTTTGACCCATTGATTATTCTCTAATTTATACAGGTCATCAACACACAAGTAATATTTACCTTTTACTTTAGCTGCTTCACCATTTGAATAACTGACTCCTTTTAAGGTATCAAAGCCAAAAACTTCATAGGCAGAATCTTTATATATAGCCGAATATGTCGACGTGATTTTAATAGAGTCATCGATATAAACATCTCGAACTGATTCCCAACGATTGTAAATTTTATAAAAATCCTTGATGGTGTATTTTAAGATATTCCCCCTGAATGTTACATAATACGTATTGCCATCTTTGGCCAATGTAATATTTGCATGGTGATACCCAGGCAAGAAGTTTCCTACCGGATAGTAGGGAATAATTTTTGATGGAGGAAGATAATCAGTATGATAGGTGGAATAATTGCCCCTCCTGTCTTTCTTTCCCACCCAGGTGTGCTTACCTGTTTTCACTGGATCTACCCGTAAAATTTCTTCGAACTCCTCATCTTCATTTAACCTGTATATTTTGGTAGTAGTCCTGGCAATGATATAGTCACCTACACCATCAACATTCAACACCGGTTCATCTAATGTGTAATTCCTTAAGAAGATGGTATCCTGAGACATTAGTCTGTCTACACATATTAAATTAATTAATAATACAATTAAAGAAATATGTCTTTTTACAACAGAAAATGTCATTTTTGAAACAATTATCCTCTAAAAATACAGATTTGTCAATTAAAATACATTTTTTATTAAAATAATGATCCAAATTTTTTTAATGCACACTCATTTTAAACAAAAATGCTTCGTTTAATAATATATTTGCATTGATTTATCGCTAAGGGCCATAGATCAACCCGTTTTAAAAAACAATATCCTTTTACGAGCTCAGTTTCTACTGGGCTCTTTTTTTTAAACAGCCAGGGAGGAGGGACAAGGAACAAGGGATGAGGGACAAGGGACAAGGGACAAGGAGTTCTCTTCAAGAAATTACGAGCTTGATATTTATTAATTGTAATAGTATCCCATAATTCAAACTAATAGTGTATCCTCCCTTGTTCCTTGTCCCTCGTCCCTTGTCCCTCATCCCTCGTCCCTTCTACTTCACACCACAAACAGCTCCCCCCACCTCGTCGTGAACCGTTTACTCCTCATCTCCTGCCGCATCTTCCAGTTACGGGTGAGTCCGGATGCCCCAAACTTGATCATATCATCCCGCATGCTGAAATTGATATTGTCGAGCGCCCCCATTAGCGCCCGGTTGTACTGTTTGACAGGTGGAGAAAACAGATCCCCCTGCAGTGCATCATCGGGAACGATGCCCCCAAGGATGACGCCGGCTTTTTTATATTTCATCCCCTTTTTATACAGCGATATCACCAGCGGAAGGGCTGCACGAATCAATTCGCTTGTATCCGCCGTTGGATGCAGGAGGGTATGATAGCGATGGTGGCTCTGTGGATTGTATACATA
>Ga0208546_1000595_pt1 | contig 12798 bp, 8 predicted proteins | sample DEB19_08_DNA_4_FD_184528 | JGI IMG/M metagenome (GOLD analysis project Ga0208546, IMG submission 184528) | Aqueous microbial communities from the Delaware River and Bay under freshwater to marine salinity gradient to study organic matter... | ecosystem: Environmental > Aquatic > Marine > Coastal ...
GCCATTAATAGAGTTACGGTTTTAAGACAGTGATGAAGTGTTGAGAGCGCTGCAGCATCGCCATCCCAGAATCTGCGGCGGGAACGACGGACATACCAATTAGATAAATCATCAACAAAGGTGGCAAGTGCTGTGCCGGCTGTTTGAGAATCAAAATCATTGAGAGCTGCATCCACTGTGGAGATGAGTTGATTGAGTTCGCTGATGATCCAACGGTCCATCATGGAAAGCTTCGACGCATCACTTATGGGTTGTGGGAGGTAGTTTGCAGCGGATGCATAGAGAGATAGGAATGAGACGGTATTCCAATAAGTAAGTAGTGTCTTTCTGACAACTTCAGAGATTGCATCATGGCCAACGCGACGTGCGCTCCATGGTGAACCTGCAGCGAGCATGTACCAACGCACGGCATCTGCTCCATGTTGATCCATAAGGGCCATCGGTTCGAGAACATTTCCAAGGTGCTTGCTCATCTTGCGACCATCTTTATCAAGGATGTGGCCAAGACAGAGCACGGTTTTGTAGGAAGATTTATCGAATACCAGCGTTCCAATCGCCATTAATGTATAGAACCAACCACGTGTCTGATCGATTGCTTCGCAGATAAAGTCAGCAGGATATGCCTCATTAAATTTCTCGACTGAGCCTTCTTTGTGGGGATAGCCCCATTGTGCAAAAGGCATAGCACCTGAGTCATACCAGCAGTCAATAACTTCTGGCGTGCGAATCATGGTGGCAGAACATTCTTTACAGTTGAAATTAATGTCATCGACATAAGGGCGATGTAGTTCTAAATCAGTGAGATCGCGACCAGCCCTGTCTTGTAACTCTTTTCTAGAACCAAAAGATTCTTCATGCGCATTTTCGCAGCGCCAGATTGGAAGCGGAGTTCCCCAATAACGATTACGTGATAGCGCCCAATCAATATTGTTATTGAGCCAATCTCCGAAACGACCAGTCTTAATTGTCTCTGGATGCCAATCGGTTGCCGCATTCTCTCGAAGTAGTGCATCTTTGATTTTTGTGGTGCGGATATACCAAGAAGGTTGTGCGTAGTAAATGAGTGGTGTGTGACATCTCCAGCAATGAGGATAAGTATGTTCGTATTGCTGGTGACGATAGAGACGACCTGAACTCTTCAACTCTTTGACAAGTGGCTTATCCGCTTCTTTAAAGAAGAGCCCACCTACAAGCTGCACGCTCTCTTCGAAGTGGCCATTGGGCAAGATGGGATTGATAACTGGAAGGTTGTATCGGCGGCAGCTGGCTAGGTCATCAGCGCCAAATGCCGGTGATTGGTGAACTAAGCCAGTTCCATCTTCTGTGGTTACATAATCAGCAAGAATTACAAAGTGCGCATCTGGAATTTCGACATAGTTGAAAGGACGTGAATAAGAAGTACGTTCTAGATCACGGCCCTTAACTTTCTTAAGAATTTCATAGCCATCACCTACAACTGAGAGTAGGGGTTCGGCCAGAACGAGAACTTCACTCTTGGAGTCTTCACTCTCTTTTGTGCGCACTGCCACGTAATCAACGTCGGGATGAACCGCAATCGCAGTATTTGAAACCAGCGTCCACGGAGTTGTCGTCCAGACTAGGAGAGATGCTCCGAGTTTCTCTAAATCTCCAGAAGTAACTGGGAAACGAACATAGACCGATGGATCTTTAACAGTTTCATAACCCTGAGCTAATTCATGATCCGAGAGTCCAGTTCCACATCGGGGGCAATAAGGCGCTACTCGATGATCTTGGACAAGAAGTCCTTTTTTATGAATCTGCGCGAGCGACCACCAAACGCTTTCAATATATTCATCTGACATCGTCCAATATGCTTCATCGAAATCCACCCAGAAGCCCATGCGCTCTGTCATGGCGGTAAATGCATCAACGTGACGTTGTACCGATTCACGACACTTATCGTTAAAGGCAGCAATGCCATACTTTTCAATATCGCCTTTGCCAGAAAAGCCAAGTTCTTTTTCGACCGCAATTTCTACAGGTAGTCCGTGGCAATCCCATCCCGCTTTGCGAATGACGTGCTTACCTTTCATTGTGTGAAAGCGGGGAAAGACATCTTTAAAAACTCGCGCTTCAATGTGGTGAGTGCCAGGCATTCCATTTGCAGTCGGAGGACCTTCATAAAACGTCCATGATTCGCCACCAGCTCTTGTGCGCACGCTGGTGTGAAAAATATCTTGGGTTTGCCAGAATGAGAGAATCTCGCGCTCAATTGCAGGTAGATCAATTGCTGGAGCAAGCGCTACATATGGCGACTTTTCAGCCATAAAAAAATCCCTCCCATAAAGTGAACTTATGGAGGGGCGATCGTGATTGACCGCGGTACCACCCGCCTTGCAGCGTTAGCTGCCACTTAACTTTCTTACCGTTGGTTCTTAATGAGCCTTGACCCACTTCTTCCAACTCGCTCACAGGTGATTGCCTGGTCAGTGCGAATGTTTATGTAAGGCGGCAAGTCTAACGCATCGCGGGGCGAGTGGCTTTTATCCCTGCTAACCCTTAGCCTTCGCCGTTGTGGCATTGAAAAAGAAACTCTCCTCAGCTGTGGCGAAATTTAAAAAGAAGCCTGCAACCAAGGCGAATGTTAAGAAGGCTCCCGCAAAGAAAACTACGCCGAAGAAATCGCCAGCGAAGAAGGCAGTCACCAAGAAAGCACCAGTAAAAAAAGCGGCAGTAAAAAAGGCTCCCGCAAAGAAGGCTCCAGTAAAAAAGGCGCCGGTTAAGCCAGTTCTTGCCAAGAAAGCGCCGGCCAAGAAACCTACTGAGATTATCAAGGGTGCACATAAGACAGCGCTCACAAGTTCGACAGCTAAAGGTGGAGCAACGACCATCTCGGTTTACAAACCCGAAGCAGAAGTGAGCGACATCGTTGTTGTTGAAGAAAAACGACTTGTACTTCCACCTCCTGTGCGCAAGCCAAAACCAGGAAAGAAGGCGCCGTCTCTGAAGCCAATTAAGGCTGCTCCGGCTCCATTTGTAAGTGAGGGAGAGGAAAACTGGACTGCGACAGAATTAAAATCAATTCGCAGCGAACTTGCTAAAGACCTCGTTCGATTGAAGAAAGAATTGGAAGAGATCGAATCCGAGATGGATGACTTGATTGAAGCCTCAGGCGTTGGGGCCGGCGATGATCAAGCCGACGCTGGCGCGAAGACATTCGAGCGCGAACATGAAATTTCTTTGGTCTACAACGCGCGAGATATGGTCTTGCAAACTGAGCGCGCCCTCGATCGCATCGATACCAAGACATACGGTCGTTGTGAAGATTGCGGAAGCGCTATCGGCAAAGCGCGTCTTCAAGTATTTCCACGTGCAACTCTCTGCATGTTATGCAAACAGAAGGAAGAGCGCCGATAACGTCGTCACGTGCAGAGCGCGCGCGACGACTTTTCATTACTTTTGCAACTCTGATATTTGCCATTGATTTAATTACTAAGAATTGGGCTGTTGACTACCTTCAATTTCGTGAGCCCATTCGAGTACTTGGCGACTTTCTAAAACTTACTTTTGCCACCAATCCAGGTGCGGCGTTTAATTTTGCTACCGACGCGACATTGATTCTTTCCTCACTGAAGCTATGTGTTGCCGCATTCATTGTTTATTACATGCGAAAAGTTACGAACACCCAATGGGCAATAGCTCTCGGTGCGCTTCTTGGAGGAGTCGTTGGAAATCTCTGGGATCGCGCTACTCGCCCTCCAGGAAATTGGCGGGGAGAGGTTATTGACTGGATTGAGCTACCCAACTGGCCAGTCTTCAATATTGCAGATTCTGCAATTGTCTGTGCGGGAATTTTTATGACCTGGCTAGCGATGCGCAATGTCCAGCCGATTTCTCATGATGCCGATTCTGATCAGGAAAACATTAAATGAGTAGCGAGCGCGAAAAACGCACGATTTTGATCTCTGAAGACTTCAACGGAGAACGCGTTGATAGCGCTCTTGCCAAAATTCTTGAACTCTCTCGAAGCGTTGTCGCAGATCTCCTTAATGCCGGAGAAGTGCTACAAGGTAAGAAGCCACTGTCAAAATCTGATCGACTCCAAGTTGGTGATCGACTCACAGTTGTGATGCCCGCGCCATACGATCCTTTGGAACTTAAACCAACTCCAATGGAGGAGCTGGAAATTGTTTACGATGATTCTGATGTAGTTGTTGTGAATAAACCCGTGGGATGCGCAGCTCATGCTAGCCCTGGCTGGACTGGACCAACTGTTGTAGGCGCGCTGATAGCGCGTGGTTATCGAATTTCAACATCTGGGCCACAAGAACGTCAAGGAATTGTGCAACGTTTAGATGCCGGAACTTCAGGATTGATGTTACTTGCCAAGAATGAAAATTCTTACATTGCCATGAAGAATCAATTTCGCAACCGCACAGTTAAAAAGGTTTATCACACTTTGATTCAAGGACACATCGATCCCTCTGAAGGAACCATCGATGCTCCAATTGGTAGACATCCAAGGGAAGATTATCGATTCGCAGTTGTCGCAGATGGCAAGCCGAGCATCACTCATTACTCACTGATTGAGTATTACTCGAGCGCCTCTTTATTACGCGTTGAACTAGAGACAGGACGGACCCATCAAATCCGCGTTCACTTCAATGCTCTGCGCCATCCGCTAGTTGGAGATCTGGCATATGGCGGTGATCCCGTTCTAGCGGCGCGCCTTGAACTCAAGCGCCCCTGGCTCCACGCAATAGAACTCACTTTTAATCAACCTACTTCTGATGAGCGCATCACACTGAGCGCTCCACTTCCCGACGACCTCAAACGCGCCCTCGAGTTGCTCGCGGTCAAGTGAGTGCGGGGGAGTAATCTCGCCGACCGTGAGCAAGGGTTTCGTTCATCTCCACGTCCATACCGAGTATTCAATGCTCGATGGCGCTGCACGTATCGAAAAACTTGCTGAAGAAGTAGCCCGTTCTGGCGATGGCGCCATCGCAATGACTGATCACGGAAATGTTTTTGGAGCTTTTGATTTCTATAAGACTATGAAGAAGGCTGGCGTTAAACCCATCATCGGCATTGAAGCGTATGTCGCCCCTGAATCACGATTTGAAAAGAAGCGCGTGAAGTGGGCTGAAGGCGGAGAAGATGATGTATCTGCTGGTGGCGCCTACACTCACATGACAATTCTTGCTGAGAATAATGTTGGTCTATCAAATCTATTTAAACTCTCTTCGTTGGCATCGCTTGAAGGTTTCTATTACAAGCCACGCATGGATAAAGAGCTACTCTCTCAGCATTCACAAGGATTGATAGCGACCACGGGATGTCCTGGTGGAGAAATCCAAACTCGAATTCGAATGGGCGCATACAACGAAGCCCGCGCAGCAGCTGCAACATATCGAGACATCTTTGGAGCCGACAATTACTTTGTTGAAATCATGGATCACGGAATTGAGATTGAAAGTCGAGTAAAAGATGGCTTATTAAAAATTGCTAAAGAATTAGGTTTACCGCTTCTTGCCACAAACGATCTCCACTACACGTATGCTGGAGATGCCAAGCATCATGCCGCTCTCTTATGTATCCAATCGGGTTCAACACTTGCTGATCCAAAAAGGTTTAAATTCGATAGCGAAGAGTTCTATTTGAAAGATGCTGCAACAATGCGCCGCATCTTCAAAGATATTGAAAGCGCCTGTGATAACACCCTTCTGATTGCTGAGCGCTGCAATGTCAGCCTTCGCGAAAACGAAAATCTCCTACCGAAGTTCCCGGTCCCATCCGGAGAGACAGAAGATTCATGGTTAGTTAAAGAAGCTGAACGCGGTCTATCCGCGAAGTTTCCTGACGGAGTATCAGAGGAACATAAAGCACGTCTGCAATACGAACTTGGCGTCATGACCAAAATGGGCTTTGCAGGTTACTTCCTTGTGGTTGCAGATTTAGTTGCTCATGCAAAAACTCAGGGAATTCGCGTTGGTCCTGGCCGTGGTTCTGCTGCCGGCTCTCTAGTCTCTTATGTTCTTGGAATCACCGCATTGGATCCCATCGCTCACGGTTTGCTCTTTGAGCGCTTCCTCAATCCAGAACGCATCTCGATGCCTGATATTGACTTGGATTTCGACGAAAGACGGCGCGGAGAGATGATCCGATATGCCACCAATAAATATGGTGAAGATCGAGTCGCTCAAATCATCACATACGGAACCATTAAGACTAAGCAAGCGATTAAAGACTCCACTCGAGTTCTTGGATATCCCTATGCCCTTGGAGAAAAGCTCACAAAAGCACTTCCACCTGCAATCATGGGCAAAGATATTTCTCTTCACGGAATTTTCGACAAAGAAAACGATAGATATGGTGAAGCTCAAGAGTTTAGAAATCTTTTCGAAACTGATCCAGATGCGAAAAATATAGTTGAAATGGCAACCGGCCTTGAAGGCCTGAAACGACAGTGGGGAGTTCATGCTGCTGGCGTGATTCTGAGTCGCGAACCTCTCCTTGATGTTATTCCGATTCATCGCCGCGATGCAGATGGCTCAATCATCACTCAGTTCGACATGGTGGCATGTGAAGCAACCGGGCTTCTCAAAATGGACTTCCTTGGGCTACGAAATCTTTCAGTGCTTGATGATTGCATCAGCAATATCAAATCGAATCAAGGCAAAGTAGTAGTTCTAGAGGATTTACCTCTAAAGGACAAGAAGACCTTCGAATTACTCTCTCGCGGCGAAACGCTTGGAGTTTTCCAGCTTGATAGCGCACCAATTCGCGCGCTACTACGTTCTATGGCACCGGATTCTTTTGAAGACATTTCCGCTGTTATCGCTCTATATCGACCTGGACCCATGGGTGTTAATGCACATAATGATTATGCCGATCGCAAGAATGGTCGCAAACGTATCGAACCAATACATCCTGAATTGAGTGAGGCCCTTAAAGATATTTTGGGTGACACATATGGCCTCATTGTTTATCAAGAGCAGGTCATGGCAATCGCACAGAAACTCGCAGGGTTCTCTCTCGGTCGCGCGGATCTTTTACGTAAAGCCATGGGTAAAAAGAATAAAGAGATTCTCGATAAAGAGTATGTGCATTTCGAAGAAGGTATGCGCGCAAATGGATTCTCGAGCGTTGCCATCGAAGAACTTTGGAAAACCCTTATTCCGTTCTCTGATTACGCATTTAACCGAGCTCATAGCGCAGGTTACGGAGTTGTCTCATTCTGGACCGCGTATCTGAAGGCAAACTTCCCAACTGAATATATGGCTGCATTACTCACCAGCGTGCGAGACGATAAAGATAAGTCCGCGCTCTATCTCAACGAGTGTCGCCGTATGGGTATAAAAGTTCTCCCACCTGATGTCAATGACTCAAATGGCGAGTACACACCAAAGGGCACCGATATTCGTTTTGGACTTGCAGCTATTCGTAACGTTGGCGAGAACGTTGTCGCATCGATTTCTCGAAACCGCGCCGAGAAGGGGCGCTACCAATCCTTTGGCGATTTCCTTGCAAAAGTTGATGTTCAGGTATGTAATAAAAAAACAATTGAATCCTTGATCAAAGCAGGCGCTTTTGATTCATTAGGTCATTCTCGTAAAGGTTTGATGGCAATTTATCTTGAGGCTATTGATTCAGTGATGGAAACAAAGCGTGCGGAGTCCATCGGGCAATTTGATCTCTTTGGCGGCAATGGAATTAACGTCAATTCTGAAATTACCGGCATCGCACTAGAGATTGATGCTGGGGAATGGGAAAAACCACTTTTACTTTCTTATGAACGGGAAATGTTAGGCCTCTATGTTTCTGACCATCCATTGTTAGGTGTCGAACATGTGCTGAGAGGCGCAACTGATATTTCCATAAGCCAGATCTTTGATGACGGAGTAAGCCACGAACAAGTCATTACTATCGCAGGACTCATCACGAGCGTGCAAAGAAAAGTAAGTCGTCAGGGACAACCGTGGGCGATTGTTACTATCGAAGATCTAGAAGGTGGCATCGATGTTCGTTTCTTCTCAAACTCCTACCAGCAGCACGCACTCAACCTGATTGAAGACCGAATTGTTGTTGTGAGAGGCAGAATTGATAAGAGAGAAGAAACACCACAAGTCACTGCGCTTGATCTATCAATACCGGATATCAATCAAGCTCCCATTGGGCCGTTTGTCATTAAATTAGAAGCGGAGCGTTGCACGCCACCTGTGGTTGATCGGATGAAAGAAATTCTCCGCTCCCATCCGGGAACTCGTGAAGTGCATTTGAAGATTGAAGGTGGAAACAAAAACACAGTTCTACGCCTTGATGATGGTTTGAAGATTACTGCCTCACCGAGTTTAAGCGCAGATCTCAAGTCAATTCTTGGTCCAGACTGCCTCGTTTAATTATCTGACAGGAATTTCTCCACTCCTTTAGACTTTGGTGGTGTCTCATCACATCACTGCAGAGCTTGTTTCTTGTACTTCTGAGATTTCAGAAAAGCAGGGCTTGCTTTGAAACCTCTCATCCTTTTGCCCGCTGTTGATGTCCGCGAAGGGCAAGCAGTTCGATTGATTCAAGGTGAGCTGAAGAATCAAACAAATTACGGGTCGCCCCTTGATGCCGCGCTTGACTTCCAAGGCGCGGGAGCAGAGTGGATTCATCTCGTTGATCTAGATGCAGCATTTGGAACGGGTTCGAACTTTGAATTACTCGCAGAAGTGATTGGCAAACTAGATATCAAAGTTCAATTGTCTGGCGGAATTCGCGATGAAGAAACTCTTCAACGCGCTCTCTCCACAGGCTGTGAGCGAATCAATCTTGGAACTGCTGCATTGGAAAATCCCGCTTGGATCACAACGGTAATTTCGCGTTTCGGTGATCAGATTGCGGTGGGACTAGATGTACGTGGGCATACTCTTGCAGCGCGTGGATGGAACCGTGACGGGGGAGAGCTATTGGAAACCTTGTCTAAGCTAAATCGCGAGGGCTGTGCACGTTATGTTGTGACTGATGTTAATAAAGACGGAACTTTGCAAGGCCCCAATCTAAATTTATTGCGAGAAGTTTGTAGCGCCACAGATAGCCCAGTCATTGCTTCAGGTGGAGTTTCCACTTTGGAGGACTTAATAACTCTGCGTGAGATGACCGTACTTGGAGTCGAGGGAGCAATAATTGGTAAAGCGCTTTACTCCGGTGCCTTTAACCTCCAGGATGCCTTAAGTGCGACTAGAGAAGCGGCTCGACAATGAAACCAAGATCATGAAACCAAGATCATGAAACCAATATCACTAGAGGAATTCCGCACCTTCGCTCGCGACTTTAATGTGATACCCGTTGCAGAAAGTTTCCTAGCCGATAATGAAACCCCTTTGACTATATATTCAAAGTTAGCAGCAAATCGCGATAACACATTTCTCTTGGAATCCGCTGAGCATGGTGGAGCATGGTCGCGATATTCATTTATTGGAGTCTCAAGCGAAGCCACGCTAACGGAGAAAAATGGCGTTGCTCATTGGTTAGGAACAATGCCCGCTGGGGCACCAATTGGCATTGATCCTCTTGAGGCGTTGAAAATTTCAAGTAAACACTTACGTTCGCCGAAAATTGCGGGAATGCCTCCACTTACTGGAGGTCTTGTTGGCTACATGGGATATGACTCGGTTCGCCGACTAGAGAGAATTTCGAACATTGCACCAGATCTTCTCAAGCTCCCAGAAATTACTTTTATGTTAACGACCGATCTTGCAGTTTACGATCATCTTCAAGGAACGGTCACTCTTATTGCTAATGCAATTAATTGGGATGGATCAGATGAGAGAGTTGATTTAGCTTATTCATCAGCTATTGATCGACTCAAAAAGATGAGTGAGTTGCTTGGAGGTAACATCCCCAGCACTGTTGCAATGATTGGCGAAAAGCCAGAACCAAAATTTACACAAAACTTTACTTCTGCAGAATTTATGAAGAGTATCGAATCCGTAAAGGAAGAGATACGAAGTGGGGAAGCATTCCAAGTAGTTCTTTCGCAGCGTTTCTCAATTCCTTGCGAAGCGGATCCACTCGATGTTTATCGCATGCTACGTCTACATAACCCGAGCCCCTATATGTATATATTTAGATTTGCTGATGGGCTTTCGGTAGTAGGTTCGAGTCCAGAGGCCTTGGTTAAAGTAACGGGACGTGAAGTGTTGGTACATCCCATCGCCGGAACACGAAAACGCTCTAGTAATGCAGAAGAGGACCTTCGACTCGGTGAAGAACTTTTGGCAGATCCAAAGGAACGAGCCGAGCATTTAATGTTGGTGGATTTAGGCAGAAACGATCTTGGTCGAGTATGTGCGCCAGGAACTGTCAACGTTGTTGAATTTATGAATTTAGAGAGATACTCGCATGTGATGCACATAGTCTCGACCGTGACAGGAAAATTGGCAGAGGCAAAAAGCCCAGTTGACGCTCTCTACGCGGTCTTTCCAGCTGGAACGCTGTCTGGCGCTCCAAAACCACGGGCGATGGAGATCATAGAAAGTCTCGAACCATCGCGACGCGGAATTTATGGCGGCGCAATTGGGTATGTAGATTTCACGGGAAATCTTGATACATGTATAGCTATTCGTACTGCAGTAATTAAAGAGAAGACTGCTTATGTTCAAGCAGGAGCTGGAATAGTCGCCGATTCAATTCCCGAAAATGAAAATGATGAGTGTCTTAATAAGGCTGCAGCAGTTTTAGGAGCCATAGCTGCCGCGAATGCTCTGCAATTATTAGGTCAACAAAAATAATATGAGCGTCCTAGATTCCATCATTGCTGGAGTTCTCGAAGATCAAAGAGTCCGTGAACTTTCTAAAGCAGAATTAGATGAACGCATCGCCGCTATTGGTCCAGTTCGTGATCCTTTGGACTCACTGAGAGCGAAACCTTTTTCGGTCATTGCTGAAGTAAAACGTTCATCTCCTTCAAAAGGAGCATTGGCAGAGATATCTAATCCAGCGCAACTAGCTGCGCTCTATGAAAAAGGCGGCGCATCAGTCATCAGCGTTCTGACCGAACAAAGACGGTTCGGGGGTTCACTTCAAGATTTTGTTGAGGTGCGTTCCCGGGTATCAACTCCGATGCTTCGGAAGGACTTTATTGTCAATGAATATTTGGTTCGAGAGTCTCGCGCCTTTGGAGCAGACTTACTATTGTTAATCGTTGCCGCACTTGATGATGTTCAACTTCAGGATTTCTATGCGCTCGCTCATGAATTAGGGATGAAAGTTCTCATTGAAGTTCATGATGCTAGTGAACTAGAAAGAGCTCTGAAAGTTGACCCAGAAATAATCGGTGTGAATGCACGCAATCTCAAGACTCTGGAGATTGATCTCAATAATTTCACATCCTTACTCCCGAGAGTTCCAAGCAATATCTACTCGATCGCAGAGTCAGGAATTGCAACAATTGATGATGTGAAATTAGCCCGCAGTGCTGGTGCACAAGCCATACTTGTGGGGGAGACTTTGGTGAAATCTGGGGATCCCGTAGCGAGTATCGCTGAATTTATAAGCGTGAAAAAATCCTAAGTGTCGGAAATAGATAGGTAAAAGTAGACTCGCGATATGGAAGAGACATCAATCATCGGACACTTTGGTCCTTATGGTGGTCGATTTGTTCCGGAAGCGCTGATTCAAGCTCTTGATGAATTGGATAGCGCACATAAAGCAGCGCTCAGTGATCCAGAATTTCAGCGCGAATTAGAAGCACTCCATCGCACCTATACGGGTCGCCCATCCATCATCACAGAGGCGCCACGGTTTGGAGCCCACGCAGGTGGTGCTCGTATTCTCCTCAAACGTGAAGATCTCAATCACACCGGTAGCCATAAAATCAATAATGTTTTAGGTCAAGCACTTCTCACTAAACGTATGGGTAAGAAGCGCATCATCGCTGAAACTGGTGCAGGACAGCACGGTGTTGCTTCTGCAACTGCAGCAGCTCTCCTTGGTTTGGAATGCGTTGTTTATATGGGCGAGGAAGATACAAAGCGCCAATCTCTCAATGTTGCGCGGATGAAGTTATTAGGCGCAAGTGTTGTTCCCGTAACCACGGGATCACGTACTCTCAAAGATGCAATCAATGAAGCAATGCGTGACTGGGTAACCAATGTTGAAACAACTCATTACTTGCTCGGCACTGTCGCTGGACCGCATCCATTCCCCACGATGGTGCGAGATTTTCATCGCATTATTGGAGAAGAAGCGCGCGCTCAAGTACTGGAATTAACCGGTCGACTTCCTGATGCAGTACTTGCATGCGTTGGCGGTGGATCAAATGCCATCGGAATTTTCCATCCCTTTATTGATGATCTTGATGTGCGACTTATTGGATTGGAAGCAGGCGGAAGTGGCGTTGAATCAGGAAAGCATGCGGCCACCATCGTTGGCGGCACGCCTGGGGTTCTCCATGGAACTCGCTCTTATGTTCTTCAAGATGAAAACGGCCAAACTGTTGAGTCACATTCAATTTCTGCTGGATTGGATTATCCAGGAGTTGGACCTGAGCATGCATATCTTCATGACATTGGACGCGCCGAGTATCGCGCAATCACCGATGATCAAGCGATGCACGCCTTTGCGCTGCTTTCAAAAACGGAGGGAATTATTCCTGCAATTGAAACTGCTCATGCTCTGGCTGGTGCGCTCCAAGTTGGAAATGAACTTGGTAAAGATGCGATTCTTCTTATAAATCTCTCTGGACGTGGCGATAAAGATGTCCAGACCGCAGCGCAATACTTTGGTATTCCGTTATAGAGCTTGGCAAATAATCATGAGTTTGAGTGAAGTATTCTCACGCGCAAAGAGCGA